>OGXW01002083.1_pt1 | contig 14471 bp, 11 predicted proteins | sample 1576341 | NCBI WGS metagenome assembly OGXW01 (sample SAMEA3541592, study PRJEB24748) | human gut metagenome | biome: human gut; feature: human-associated habitat; material: faeces | place: China | collected 2012
TAAATCGCCAAAAATCAGTTGCCTGAAAAATATCCGAACCCCAAAACTCAAAAAAAGAGAGTGTATCGCAAAAATCGAATTACGATACACTCCCATCAAAAAAAACTTAATATGGAGAAGTTGACACAAGCACTTGCAGACGTTTTGCCGTATCTGAAATGGGGCAATATATCACGAGATTTTTTTTTGTTTTTCCCGTGGGTGGATTTACCAGCGGCTGAATGGATATGACGGTAACGGCAAAGAGTGTGAATTTACAGCGGAACAGAAAGAAGTATTACGCAATGCGCTTCGCCGTCTTTCAGTGATGTTGGAGGAAACGGCAGATAAGATATAGCTCTGATAGTTTTTGATTACATAGCGCTCCTTCCGGTCAGAGCAGGCAGGGTGCGCAGCCCGGTTAGCCAGATGGTTAGCCGGGCTTTTTCTTTGATAGCACCGCGGCGGTAAAAGGGTATGGAAACAGCTTACATGGATTACGCCGAGCAGACCGCCGCCGATGAGCAGGTGGGCGAGCTGATGCGCTGTGCCTGTAAGCGATTTTAGACCAAATTGAGTTAGCCGATAACAAACGAATTTGGAATACTCAGAAAAATAGCCACCCGATTATTTGTTGAACCTATATTCTAATATGTAAACTTATAAAGTGCCCACGAAGCCCATTTCAGTTGTATTAGAGGCTATTTTTCATCTTCCGCCGCTGAAATCTCTATGTCTAAACACATGTATTTTACCATGCGCCTTCTCTCTACCTCCCGTGCCAATATACTGTCCAATTTACCCCGCTAAAATTTGCACGTAATTTGCTTTTTTGCCCCAAAAATACCACCATATTGAAAAGTTTTGATCACCTGGGGAGGGTAGATTGGGTGTAAAAGTAAAGTGCTGAATCTCAGTAACTACCTGAAAATTCAGCACTTTGTCTCAGTCGGGGTGACAAGATTCGAACTTGCGACCACACGCCCCCCAGACGCGTACTCTAAACCGGGCTGAGCTACACCCCGAAGAGGCTTTGGGTTCGTTTCCTCTATCTCTGAGGGAGATGCCACAGTGTCTGTTGTTGTGGCTGTTAAGAGGGGTTGCTTCCCAAATGCGGTGCAAAGTTAATGCTTTTTTTATTACCCTGCAAGGGTTTGCCCCGAATTTATTTGATTTTTAACAAACGTTAACAATCAGTTTCTCGTCTTATTGGAGTTAACTGTCTGATTTGTAGGGTTTTAGGGTATTACTTGCGCGAAAGCAGCGATTGGGTGGCTACGGCCTGATATGCCATGAGTCCTTCGGAGCTGGTTTCGTAAACGTTGAAACTGCCGTCGGGGGTAATCATCTTCACGTGGGTGTCGTCAACAAACGTCATGAAGGGCACATCCTCGTCGCCCATTTCTATTGACCAGGTCTGAGTGGGCTGGTCAAAGTTAAGGCGAACGGTCTCGCCGGTGGTTTCGTCGATTACGTCGTAGCCTTTGCCGTCGCATTTCACCAGATAGCGGCCATGGTCTGTGTCGATGACTTTGGTGGAGGCGCTTACAGGGTTGTTGCCGCTCCAGAATTCTATCGAATTGAGCACGAGGAGGTCGCTTAGGGCTGTTACCTCATACACCGGAAGAATCCAGAATGCGAAAAATACCAGCTCATTGACGAATTTGGACCCTACCTGGCGATTCCAGTTCAAGACGTTGTTGGTGAGGGCGAAACTGCCTATACAGGAGTTGAAGAAGAAGCAGCAAGCAAGGCTTACTATTACTGACAGTGTGATTTTGCGCATACTGTTGGTTGGTTTTAGTGATTAGTTTTGATAGTGAAATTCGCCGTAAGGAGAGTGTATTTCCACTGAGGCGGATTGGTTGGGGGCAGCTTCCACGCGTCCCACAATCTGTGCGTCGATATTGAAGCTGCGCGAGATTTCTATTATGCTCCGGGCGTACTCTTCGGGCAGATAAATCTCAAACCGGTGGCCCATGTTGAACACCTGATACATTTCTTTCCAGTCTGTTTGGCTTTCCTGCTGAATCAGGCGGAAAAGCGGCGGCAGCGGAAAGAGATTGTCTTTCACCACCTTCATGCCATCGTCGAGGAAATGCAGAATCTTGGTCTGAGCGCCGCCTGAGCAGTGTATCATGCCGTGAATGTGCGGGCGCATCTCTTTGAGGATACGGGCCACCACAGGGGCGTATGTGCGGGTGGGGGAGAGTACGAGCTTGCCGGCGTCGAGTGGCGAACCTTCAACGGCGTCGGTCAGCTTCCGGCTGCCTGAATAGATAAGCTCGGCCGGCAGATTCGGGTCGCACGTCTCAGGGTATTTCTCCTGAAGGATATGCGAGAAAACGTCATGGCGCGCAGATGTAAGGCCGTTGCTGCCCATGCCACCGTTGTATTCCTCCTCGTAAGTGGCCTGCCCATAGCCTGCCAGACCCACAATCACGTCGCCCGGGCGGATATTGGCATTGTCGATGACGTTTTTGCGCGGCATACGGCAGGTTACAGTGCTGTCTACTATTATGGTGCGCACCAGGTCTCCCACATCGGCCGTTTCGCCTCCCGTGCTGTAAATGCCCACGCCAAGGCTCCGCAGCTTGGCCAGCAGATCCTCTGTGGAATTGATTATGGCAGCGATTACCGACCCGGGAATAAGCAGTTTGTTGCGCCCTATGGTCGACGAGAGCAGGATGCCGTCGGTGGCTCCCACACACAGCAAATCGTCGATATTCATTATCAGCGAGTCCTGGGCTATGCCGGCCCAGACACTCATATCGCCCGTCTCGCGCCAGTAGGCGTAGGCAAGCGACGATTTTGTGCCCGCTCCGTCGGCGTGCATTATGTTGCACCAATCAGCGTCGCCGCCGAGAATGTCGGGGATAATCTTGCAGAAGGCCTTGGGATAAAGCCCTTTGTCGATATTTTTGATGGCATTGTGCACATCCTCTTTCGTGGCCGACACACCGCGGCCCATATATCTCGAGTTGGTCATTGCAACATTTATTTCTTAATGGCTTTAAAGCTGAGGTCGAGGCCCTTGACACTGTGAGTGAGCGCTCCCACCGAGATGAAATCCACACCGGTGAGACCATATTCGCGCAGATTCTCCAGCGTGATGCCGCCTGACGATTCTGTTTCTACCCGCCCGGCTACAAGCGCCACGGCCTCTTTGGTCAGCTCAGGCGTGAAATTGTCGAACATCACCCTGTCTACTCCGCCATGTTCGAGAACGCGTCGGATGTCGTCGAGACTACGGGTTTCCACCTCTATCTTGAGATTCTTGCCATTCTTGCGGCAATAATCGCGTGCGCGGTCTATGGCCTTCTTGATGCCGCCGGCAAAGTCAATGTGATTGTCCTTTATCAGAATCATATCGTGGAGACCCATACGGTGGTTAGCGCCGCCGCCGGTGGCCACAGCCTCCTTTTCCAGTATGCGCATACCCGGCGTTGTTTTGCGCGTGTCGAGCACACGCGCCTTCGTGCCCTCCAGCTCCTTCTGATAGCGTGCCGTAAGGGTGGCTATGCCGCTCATACGCTGCATAATGTTGAGCATGGTACGTTCGGCGGTGAGCAGCGAACGCTGAGGTCCGCGCGCTATGAACGCAACGTCGCCCTTTTTCACAGGCGTGCCGTCGGTGATGAACACCTCAGTCTCTATTGTAGGGTCAAGACGCTTCAGCACCGCTATGCCGCGTTCCACGCCGGCAAGCACACCATCTTCCTTTACCAAAAGACGTGCCTCGCCCATGGCGTCGGCCGGTATCGTCGACAGCGTAGTGTGGTCGCCGTCGCCGATGTCCTCGGCAAAGGCCAAATCCAACAATGCCTCAAAAAGCTCTTCTGCAGTTTTCATAAGAATTTTGTAATTTTGCACAAAGTTAATAATTAATGTTGAAAAGCACCCCCTGTTGACGCAAAAACTCATCCTCAGGGGCTGCCATTAAACCTCACAAGGTTGGAAATAGCCATTCTCACCATAGGCAAAACCGGCGTGCCGTACGTGCGTCAGGGTCTCGACGATTACCTTCGTCGACTCACTCACTATGCCTCCGTAAAGATGTATGAACTTGCCGACACACGCCGCGGCAAATCCATACCCGAAGCCGAACAGAAACAACGCGAAGGCAAGATGCTGCTCGATGCCGTTCAACCCTCTGATTATGTCGTATTGCTCGACGAGCGCGGACGTCAGTATACCTCAACGGCATTTTCACAATGGCTGCAGAAGAAAATGTCGACGGGGCGCAAACGCCTTGTACTCATCATTGGCGGCCCTTACGGCTTCTCGCAGGCAGTCTACGACCGCGCCGATGAAATGCTTTCCCTGTCGCAAATGACCTTCACCCACGAGATGATACGCCTCTTCCTTGCCGAGCAACTTTACCGCGCCTTCACCATCCTCCGCGGCGAACCTTACCACCATACCTGACCCTTTAGACACGCCCTCATTTCTTCCTCGCCTTGTATATTCCATCCCCTTAAGCCGCCGCGCATCAAAAAAACTGTGCCGGTAACCACCTGACACAGTCTCTGCTTTTATCCTTGAGCGGCAAACGGGGCTCGAACCCGCGACCCTGAGCTTGGGAAGCTCATGCTCTGCCAACTGAGCTACTGCCGCATCGTTTTGCGTTGCAAAGGTAACACTTTTTTGTGAATCAAAAATAAGGGAAGAGGATTTTTTTGTCCTCTCTGTCCTCTTCCCTTATCAGATTAACTTTCTTAGCTTACCTAATTTGCCATCTTTACATAATTAAGATGAGTAAGCAGTATTATACAGCGTTGTAGCTCTTTGTCAGGCAGATCTGTCGCGCAGATTATTTCTATTGTTCGTTGAGCATAGCTTTGATATGTTCCACATCTGCCTTCCGCTCTTCCGGAATCACCTTCAGGCGTTCATATTCGGCAAAATCGCCCAAGAAACTATCTTTTAACTCGGCTTTATATTGACGGTAGTTTTTTCAGCTTCCTCAACCTTTCCCTGAAATAGTAATGCCGCCGCTAAATTTGTGTTGATAATGTTAAAGCTCGGTGCTACTGTCAATGCTTCTAACGCATATTGTTCACCATCTTTAAATAGACCCAAAAGAATTGAATAATAAGATTGACTTATTATTAAATGCGTGTATACTTCTAAGAAATATGTAGATTTATTAATCAAATTTTCTTTTAGTTTTGGTAGTAGTATAGAATTGAGCTTATGTCCTTCTCTATAATTGTTGGAGATTGCGTATATTGTTGCAAGATGAAATTGCACATCTAATACAGATGTTTCATAAGCTTTGGAATTTTCTTTAGCCAGACGCTCAAATGTTGTTAAAGCGGTTTTAAGCAAAGTTTCGCTTTTGTCATATTGTCGCGTCTGTATATAAAGATTTGCCAAATTCATTTGAGCCGTTGCTATTTGTGATTCATCAGCTTTATAAACTTCAGGATATTTTTCGATGATATTATCATATGAACGCAAAGCAGCGTTGTACATTTCTTCACTCTCCACAAAGCGTCTCATATCGGAGTATAAATCCGCAAGATTCATCTGTGTCAGAGCAATTTCATTTTTATAAGTACCGGGCGTTTTATTTGCAAGAAGTTCGTATATTTTCAACGCTTCTTTGAACATCGTCTCGCTTTCTTTATATTGTTGGTTTTTATCATATATAATTCCGAGGTTCTTGTAAACAAAGGCAAGATCTGAAGATTTTATGCAAGATTCCTTGTTTGTCAAAAGCTCCTTGCATTTCTGATAATACTTTTCAGCTTCTGTAAAGTCGTATTGTTTATAACAAAAGTTAGCATATTCTTCCATCGCTTCGTAGGAGCCTAAGGTGTCGGCGAGCTCTTTGAGGAGGGCGCCGGCTTTTTCCCAGTCGTTGTTGAGCTTATAGGTGGAAATCTGGGCTTTGAGGCTTCGAGTGTAGGTTTCGATGTCTTTGTCGGCAAGCATCTCGGCTGAATCAGCCAGCTGACGCATATCTTGGGCCTGGGCTTTTACTCGCAGGGCTTCTTTGAGTTTGCTCATATAATTGCCTTTCTCGAACAGGCGCAACGATTCTTCCAACTCACCTTTGTTGAAGAGTTCTATAGCTCGTTGAGCCAGCGTGTCGACCTCGCTCTCGTCTATGCGGGCAAACAAATCAGCATATTCATCCATGTGCTTGAGAGCATTCTGATACTCTTTTTCTAATGAATCGAGCTTATCGTAATACTCTTCTATCTTGATGCTTTGATTTTCGTTGATTTTGTTGAGCTTGGCCAGCTCTTTGTTGTATTTCTCTTTGGCACGGCGTTCGCCTATGCTTATCAGATGTTTCTTTTGACGCTGGAACTCGTTTGCATCGCATAGAATGAGACGCAGTGGGTCCTTGCGCACGCTCCATTCGTCCACAGCCTGCTGATTGAAGACCATCATGCCTTGTTTGGTTACGCGAACCTTGCCTATGCGCGAACCCATGCTCAGATTGTTGAGCGATAGCTTAAAGACACCGTTCTCGTTGCTGAGTACACCATTGGCTGAGGTGTTCGGTTTTAAATAAACTTGGCCTATCGGGGTGCGCGGTTTCTTGCCGTTATAACGGTAGACAACACCTTTCTGGATTGTCTGTGCATCGGCGAACATGGCTGTCAAAACAGCAAAGATGATGATAAAGAGAGCTTGACGTTTCATAAAGTTAGGATTTTAAGTAGGGTGAGTTTTTGTGGATTTATTTGGTTAATATCACGGTGCTTTCCGTGGTTGGCATAGTGAGTTTATTGTCTTCCAATTCTCTTTCGCTTTCTATGGTATAGACAACATTCTGACGTGCTAAAGGAATGAACACCGACACTTTGCCGTCGGCATCTGATGTTACTGTCTGCCCGGCTATGGTGAGGCGTGTGTTTCCAACGCCTTGTTCGGTACTCAGATTCCACAGGCGGAAGGAGACGTCGCCGTAGCGGTGTGGATTGCGGCGGATATTGATGATGTTTTGGTTCGAAAGTACCAATGTGGTGTCTAACGGCTCCCAGTCGTTGCAGGCAAAGGTTATCCGTGCTTTTTTGCCTATTGCGCGGTGAGGGATATTGGGGAAGAAGCCTTTGTCGTCAAGGCTTTTCAGGGTATCGGCCTTTGTCTCGTTGTCTATGGTGAGCGTAACCACGGCATCGTGCAGTGGGGGCAGCTGGCTGTTGTGAACAGTGGCTTCTTTCAGTTTCACACTCACGTCAACAGGGCGCGTCATCAGCCATAATGCCAGAAAGGCGGCGAGAATGACAAGGATGCCAGCAACGCTTAATATCAGTCGTTGTATCAGCTGCCGACGATGTCGGCGCCAGATGCTGTCAAACTCCACGTTGAGCAGCTTGGAGATGAGCTGTACGTATGCGCGCTGACGGTTCAGCCACGGCCACCGATAAATCTTTTCGTGTATGTTGGCGCCGAGAATTTCGGGCAGTTGCAGCTCTTTTAGCTTGGCATTGAAACATTCCGTGGCCGGGTCTCCGCTGTTCGGTTCTCCGTCAATTATAAACAGATGGATGTTGTCGTCTCTGCCCAAAGAGTGGAAATAATCTATCTCTTCTCCCACCCATTTAGACTGTGCCGAGTTTGGTGAGCAGATAACTATGAGATTGCGCGATTGGTGCAGCCGGCTCTTCAGCTCGTCGGTCAGCTTACCCGGCTGAATGTCGTTGGGGGCGAAGAAGACCGGGTCAATGGGTTTGCGCTTCCATCCGCGTTGACTGCACAACGTGGCAGGCATGCGGTAATGCTCTAACTTGTGCTGAAGCCGTTTGCCCCAAGCCGTGTCTTTGGAGTTATAGCTTATAAAAGCATAATATTTGAATGTGGATTTTTCCGGCATAGCTTCAGGGCAAATTTGTGGATATGAGAGCAGTTATGAGGGGAGAATTAAGAGGGGAGAGGTGAAAAGAAAAATGGGGTTATGTGGTTAGTTTTATCGTAGGAGTTCTTTTTCAATCCATTCAATGGATTCACAGAGGTCGCGGTCCACGGTCATGCGGTTGGCAATGGTTCTTATGCCGTGGAGCACGGTGGAGTGCTTACGCCGCAGCCGGTCGCCTATGGCCGTCTGCGACAGCTGTAAGTGCTTGTTTGCCAGATACATAATCACCTGCCGGGCATCGGCAATGTCGCGCACCTTGCTCTTTGAGAAGATTACGTCGGGGTTGATGCGGAAGCTCTCGGCGGTACATTCCACAATCATGTCGAAGTTGATGCTCTTGGCTCGCGGCCGTATCATCTTGCGGGCCTCCTGCAGAGCGAGTTCGGCCGTGATGGGCACCGACAGGGTTATGGCGCGCAACGTCAGCGCCGCTACCACGCCTTCCAGCTCGCGCACCGACCCGGTGATGTTTTCGGCTATGATGTTGATGATATTCTCTGGCAGCTCCAATCCGCCGGCGGCCGCTTTGTGGCGCAGAATGGTGCGCCGCAGCTCCAAATCAGGCTTCGACAGCATTTCCGTACTGCCCCATTTGAAACGGTCGATGAGGCGGTCGGTGATGCCTTCAAGCTCTGCCGGCGGACGGTCGCACGTGAAGATGAGCTTGCGGTTGGAGCCGTGCAGATAGTTGAAAATGGGGAAGAGGGTATCCATGGTGCCCTTCTTGCCGCTCAGCTCCTGCATATCGTCAATCAGCAGCACATCAATGCTTTGATAGAAGTTGATGAAGTCGGGCACTTTGCCCTGCTGAGCCGCCACCTGATACTGATTCTGGAAATTTCGCATGCTCACAAACAGCACCCTCGCTTCCGGATGCCGCATTTTTATGGCTATGGCAATGGCCTGGATGAGGTGAGTCTTGCCAACACCCACCGGTCCGTAGAGGAAGAACGGATTGAAGTCGTTGCGCTCGGGCTTGTCGGCAATGGCGCGGGCTATGGTGTAGGGCAACCGGTTGCTCTCGCCAACACAGTAATTGGCAAATGTATAGGCCGGATTCAGCCCCGACGTCTCCTCAAAATCCGTACCAGCCGGCGCAGGGGCATCCTTGCGGGCGCGAGCGGCGCTTCCCGTGCCCGCTACCACTAAGTTTCCCGCCTCGTCATCCTGCACAATGCCCACACTCCAATAGATATCCGTTTCCTGGCCGAAAGCCTTGTCGAGAGCCTGGCTGAACGGCTCCCAGAAGCGATATTCATATTGCTCGCGTACGTAGATGGAAGGGATGGCAAGCGTCAGCTTGTTATCTTCGAGCGACACCGGATACGTTTCAGAAAACCAGTTGTTGTAAAGCTCCGTGCCTATCGAGGCGCGGATTAGACGCTGAAACAACTCCCATTTCTGCTGCAGATCTGGCGATACTGTGGGGCGGCCTTTATTCATTTCTTTTTAAGAGCGTGCTTACTTTTCTTCCTTATACTAATCCACACACTCTTAAAGAAGCTTGATGGAAATGTAGCGTTTGGGGTTTTTCTTAATGTCGAGAATCAGCGAATCCACACTGGCGCTCACCTTGCAGAGATTGTTGTAGAGCTGCGGGTCGTTCATCAGCAGACCCAACGTAGATTTCTCATTGTTGAGCGTATTGGAGAACGCTATCAGCCTTTCGGTCAGTTCATTGACGTTCTGCACCGACTTGTCGAGCGGCAGGTCGCGCAGCGTGCCCGAAAGGTGAGTGAGGTCGCCCGTTATGGTGTCGAGATTATTGGCGATATTGTTGATGCGGCCGTACATGGCCGGTGTGTAACTGTCAATCTTGCCTAAAGTGGAATTGAGAAGCACCGTGCCGTGATAGAGATTGTTCGTTACGCCCTCAATATGCCCTAACGACGAGTAGATGGACGGGTGGGAGGTGAGCGTGTTGAGGTTGAACATCAGCGTATCTACGCGCGGCAGAATGCTGTTTACGGTGGGCAGAATCTGGTCGCTGACGGTGCTCATGAGGTCGGGAGCCGTCATTGGCGGCACTTCGCCACCCTTTTCTATCATCGTTGTGGAGGAGCCTAAATGCAGCGCAATGCTGGCGCCGGAAAGCAGACTCTGCGAGATTTCCGCTTTGGTGCCCTGAGGCAGATGCAGTTTCGGATCCAGAGCCAGCAACACTTTTATCTTGCCCGGATGCTCGTAGTTGAACTCTATGTCGCGCACCTGGCCAACCTTGTAGCCGTCGATAGTTACCGGAGCCGCCACTTCAAGGCCGTCAACGCGGTCGTAATTCACGTAATAGAAGTTCACCGGCTTGAACAGATTGATGCCCTTCAGATAGTCGATACCGAAGAAGAGTATCGCTAATGCTACCAGTACTGAGGCACCGATTATCACCTCTTTGTTGATAAACTTTTTCTTCATAACAGATATGACGGCTGTGGCGTTGTTGTGCTTATGGTTTTAGTTTTTTTGTCAATGAGTCTTATTCAAACGGGCCCTTTTGGCTTTGTGGCTTACGGCTGAAGCGTTAGCCTGAGCTTGTGAAGGCTGAGGGAGCTTCTCCTGATTCTTTGCTTTCTTCTCCTTCTTGGGCTCTGCCTTGGCCTGTACCTTTACGGCCTTCGGCGCCTCGGCTTTTGCCGGATCTTTGGCCTGAACCTTTTTTTCTGCCTTGGCCTGAACCTTGACATCCGTTTGGAAAGCCCTCTTTATTTCAGCATCAGTCTGAGATTCTTTGCGGCTTGCTTTGGCCTCTACTTTCTCAGTGCCCTTTGTCTGACCAGTCTGACCAGTCCGACCAGTCCGACCAGTCTGACTCGTCTGAGCTGTCTGACCAGTCTGAGCAGTCTGAGCTGTGGCGGCAGCCTGCGACGGCATTACTATCACCGCCTTCTGTCCGCGGCGTTTGTTGCTCTTTGCCTTCTTTGCCGAGGCGCTCTGATTCTCCTTATTCCGCTTCTGTTTGTCGGCCTTGGCCGACTTATTCTTACCCTTCTTGTCGGGCTTGGAGGACTTCTCCGCAGTCATTTCCGCAGTGTTTGCCGATGCTGTGGTGCGGGGCTTCTGAGCGTTCTTTGCCGACAGCGCTTCCGGCTCGGCGTGAGTGCGCACATTCATCTCTTTCTGCTCGCGTATCAGCGATGCCGAAGCGGCTCGCGCTGCTGCCGACCGGCGTCTGGAGCCTGCCACGCGGCGAGTGGAGGTCTTGCCGCCTGTCGACGCCGTTACCTTGCGTTCGGGCGACACACTGCTGCCTATGATGGCAAATCCATCGCTCACGTAGGTCTGTCCGTCGGCAATGTTTATCTCCTCGTCCTCAGCTTCCGGGGTCGCCTTAGGCTCACGGGCCAAAGCAAGCTCCTGAGTGTAATATGTGCGTATGGAATTGAAAAGAGCCTTGGCTATGCGGTTCTGACCCGTTTCGGATGCCAGATATTTGGCTGAATTGGGATTGCAGATAAAGTCCATTTCCACAAGTACCGCCGGCATGGAGGTGGCCCATAACACCCAAAACGGCTCTTGCGTAACACCTCGGGTGCGCCGTCCTGCCACCGTCTTCAGCTGCTTCTGAATCTCCTGCGCAAGGTCAAGACTCCTTTCCTGCTGGCGTTTCTGAATCATCTCGAAGATGATGTAGCTCTCGTCGCTGTCGGGGTCGAAGCCCTGATAATTCTCCGCATACCCCTTCTCAAGCTTAATTACTGAATTTTCGCGCTTTACCACATCGGCATTCTTGCGGTCCTTGCTCTGTCCCAAGACATGCACCGACGAGCCGGCAAGACTGATGCGACGCGGATTGGCAGCATCGGCCGAATTCACATGAAGCGAGATAAAGAGATTGGCGTTGGCTTTATTGGCTTTCTCCGCACGTTCCTGCAGAGTCAGATATTCATCCTTGTCGCGCGTATATATTACCTTTACGTCTTTCAGATTCTTTTTCAGGAACTCGCCGAGCTTCAGCGCCACCCCGAGGTTCACATCCTTTTCCTTCACGCCATTGTCTTGCGCGCCGGGGTCTTTGCCGCCATGACCGGCGTCAATCACCACCACGAACTTCTGTTTGCTCTGCCTGGCGGCCATGGCGCCGGGCACACCGGCCACTATCACCATGACTGCTGCTATAATGCTATAAAGTAATATGTTGAGAGTGTTGTTCTTCATTTTTATGGGAGATATGGACTGCAAAGTTAATAAAATTTTTGCCTCAGTGCAAACACCGTTTCCGCAAACGGAGCAAGTTAATGCCGATGCATAAAATTGACGGATTGACACCATTAAGAGTCAATCCGCCATAAACTTCAGACGAATATCTTTCGTTAACTGCTACTGAGGACTTGCATCCTTACAGTTTGCAATCCTTTGTTACCAACTCTTCTCCGTTGGCGAATGTCATTTTCAGGTCGAATTTATTACCCGGTTTCATCTGATTAAAAATCAGGTGATTGACCATGGCATAGCCATTGGCGGGCTGCCACTGAGGCATCTTAACGTAGGGGATACGCCCCCAGGCTAACTCTGCAAGTGCTTCTAAATAGCCACTTTTGATGTATTCTGTGGCATTTACAGGGCGCAGAAGGAACATCTCTGATATATCAGCACCTTTTGGATAATCATTTCCCCATGAGTCATCGGCGGCTATAGCCTTTATAGATACTAATGGATTGCCCAAGAAAATCCGCGCATTTTTTTGCCACCTTTCCTTGGCATTCCAAGTACATGCCGTGTCGCCGTACAGACGCGAAATTCTGTCGAAAGCCTCTGAGTCAGATTCCGGAGTGATTTGCTGTCCGGAGAACTCAATCCATATCTCGATGTACTTGGTGCCGTCGGGATATATGACGCTATCCGAAAAAAACTTTAATGACGCCGGCATCACGTATGAGTCGGCTAACGTGTATTTCTGCTTCGTCGGTTCGGGTTTTGGCTTTGGCTCGTCATTGTCGCTGCACGCTGCTATTGACAGTGCGGCAAGAAGCGCCAGCGCTATGGCTACTTTTGTTTTCATGTCTCACTTCTTTTTAGGTTGTATGTTGATTATGGCATTCAGAACATACGAATAGTTGTCTGTCCCACCCATTGGGAAACCATCTTCATCTGGAATGTAGTCTTCAGATGCTAAATCAAAAACGCCACTGAGATAATATCCGTCATACATGCCGCCCCAACCCCAGTTGCAAAGCACATAATCATTTACAGTTTGCTTGCTTGAGAGTACTTGTATGCTTGTAGGGGTATTGATTCTCTGTTCCTCTAACCACTCTATTTGCATATATCCATGCAAAAGCCAAAAATGACTTTTTACCCCAAAGAAGCCATAATCGGTTTGTCCAGAGACGATTACAGGTCTGCCGGCAAGTAGTTCTCCGATTATGTCTATATCTTTGTAGTTTTTCCCCCAAGATGAGGTCGAGCCATCCTCGTTTTTGCGAGATTCTTCCGGGTATACAGCCTCATAATTACACTTGGTAAATATATCGATTAAATTCGGTATAATGGCTCCGGTTCCTCCAGACAAATTATACATAAAATTCCCTATGTCCTCTCTGCCGATAACTTCCATGAAGCGGGCTATTTGTTTGATGGCTTCGTCTGAAGGTTCGTATTCAGTCATGGCCTGCCAGTCAAAAGTATAACCTTGAAAGTTTGTAGGCTGACCGTAGACAGACATGGCTTGTGCTACAGCAACTCCTCCACAACCAACCGGGGCATTGGTGCCATTGACAATTGGAGTGTATTGATTATAGGGGTAATTTTGATGCCATTTTACATCACAAAGAGGGGTGGTTTTTACGTTTGTTTTATGAAATTTTTTGGTGTACACCACGCCATCGGGTATATCGGCAGTATCTGGTTCTTCGATCCAGTCGCCGTAGTTCCTCAGTCCTTGTGCGAAAGATCTCAAACCGTTGTTTGGAAGATTCTGAAGGTCTAAATTCCCCTTGTCGGAAATTGCGAGTACCTGAGGCAGCCGTGGTGAGGCTGACATTATAGCGAAGCCTTGATTGTCTTCGTAATTGAAGACATAGAAGAGAGGTTCTTCGTTGGACCTCGTCAGTGGCTGTAGTGACGGTCCATACGTATTGCAAGATGCAATTTTAACATCTTTGCCTCGGGTTTGAGGGAAGAATTCGCCTCTTACTTTCTCCAGGGTCTCTTGCGCTTGTTTGCGCGTAATGAGTCCTTCTTTCTCGTGACAGCCGTCTATGGGTATTAACGGCTCTTCTTGACTGCACGCACTGAGCAACAGCAGTACGGCGAAGATGAACAAAATTTTTTTCATGAAGTTTGTTGGTTGGTTTTGGTGAATTTGGGTTTTGTTGTTTGTTGGAGGATTATTATGTATTAACCATTATGGGATTGTTTCCAATCTTATGTATTTTCGTCTATTCCCTTGTTGCGAAATGACGAATTATTTAAGGTATTTGGATAGTCTCATTTTTCTGATTTTGAATTTGAAACTAATCTTCGATGCAAAGTTAAACATAAAAGATGATGTGTGCAAATATTTTTTTTATGTTTTACAACATGTTTGTTGAACACGGATGTTTTTTTATCAGATTTTATATGGTAATTTAGGGCTACTCAGGAAATAGCTAACTGATTATTTGTCAGTGTCATAGATTATTTG
>OGXW01002092.1_pt1 | contig 14444 bp, 12 predicted proteins | sample 1576341 | NCBI WGS metagenome assembly OGXW01 (sample SAMEA3541592, study PRJEB24748) | human gut metagenome | biome: human gut; feature: human-associated habitat; material: faeces | place: China | collected 2012
GCCGGCAGGAGGCCATGGAGCAGTTTGAGAATTCATTTGTTCCTTCAAGGCAGAGTTCACGAAGACCGTTCAACCGTTCCATTCCGTCGCAGATTAACACCTCAGCTCCTAACAAAACACGAGGAGCATCTGCCGGGATTTGTGCCCACAAGTTGTCTGCGGTTTGTCTCCGCCTTTCGATAAATGACGACACGCTCTCTTTATGTGGGTAAAAATGGGGCGTTGCACAAATCGTCTGTATGCCCGCTTCCTTTGCCATATCCATCTGTTTGAGCGACATATCTACACTGCTGCTGCCGTGGTCGCACCCTGGCAAAATATGTGCGTGATAATCCAAAGATAAGTCAATCATAGAACTATCTTCTTTCATACGGGTCTGCATAGGAATACTTATATCCATACTTATCTCCATATTTACCGCCGTACTTATACTTATAGGAGTAGCGCATAGACTTCATATTCAAATCGTTTAGTACTACGCCGCACAAATTTCCCTCTGCCCGTTCAACGGCATCGACAGCAGCTCGTAGCTCATCCGATGTCGTAGTTCCAGACTTTGCTACGATCAGCACACCATCTACGAATGCAGAAAGAATCTGTGCATCGGCAACTGTATTGATCGGCGGCGTGTCAATAATGACATAGTCGTACCTCGTTGCAATTTCTGCAACAAAGCTCTTCATTCTATCTGAAGAAAGCAATTCGGATGGGTTCGGTGGTGCGTCACAAGCCCGCCTTACTATGGACTAAGGGACTACGGGCTTGACGCGCAGATTGGACGGGAGGACACGCCGGAGCAGTATATCGGGCGGCTTGTAGAAGTATTCCGGGAGCTGCGCCGGGTACTCAAAGACGACGGGACATTTTGGCTGAATATCGCAGACACATACTGCGGCAGCGGCATGAAAGCGGGCTGCAAGCAAAAGGATTTAATCGGTATTCCGTGGCTTTTAGCCTTTGCCCTGCGCTCTGACGGGTGGTATTTACGCAGCGATATTATCTGGCTGAAAGAAAACCCCATGCCGGAGAGCTGCCGCGACCGACCGAGCCGCTGCTATGAGCATATCTTTTTACTGACGAAATCAAAGAAATACTACTATGACGCTGCCGCCATTGCGGAGCCGATCGCGCCGGGAACGGCTGCGCGGTACCGACAGGGACGCGGCGCAGGACACAAATACGCCGAGGAAGTACCGGGACAGGGCAAGGTGCAGGGTATCAATCAGCCCCGCAGCGGCGGCTATTATGACGACGCTCTTATACCGACCACAAGGAACAAGCGGGACGTTTGGCTTATCAATACCGTACCGTATAAGGGCGGGCATTTTGCCGCCTATCCCCCGAAGCTCGCGGAAACGTGCATACTGGCGGGCTGTCCGGCAGGCGGCGTTGTCCTTGACCCGTTTTTTGGAAGCGGCACCACCGGGCTTGCAGCGAAAAGCCTTGACCGCCGCTATATCGGCATTGAACTGAACGCCGAGTATTGCGCCCTTGCAGGGGCGCGGATTGGAGGTGGTAACACTTGAAAGACCCATTAAAGCCCCGTGATAAAATCACGCAGAAAATGACCCGCGACGGGGCTATCGCAGAAAATCAGACCACGGGAGACACGGAACGTATCAGCAAGCGGACGCAGGACGCGGATTTTCAGAAATCCCCGGAGCAACAGGCAGCACAGGACGCAGCGCAGCTACAAGGTGCAGCTTCCCCGACTTCTCCCTTGCCCCATGTGCCGGGAGCTGCCCCCAAAGCGGACGCAGGCAAAACGGAGCGCGTCATGGAGCATATCGAAGCCGCCCATACCCGCAAAGCGTCTAAAAAAGCGGTACGAAAGGCACAGGCAGAAGCTACCGCCGGGACGAAATCTTCCCGGCTGCAATTTACCGACGAGGAACGCGCTGCCCCGGAGCTTGAAAAGTATATCAAGAAATCCGATAAAGCCGCCGACCGCTTGGATAAGGCAAAGGCAGCTATCCCCAAAGAAAAGAAACTGGTAAAAGAGCGCACCTTTGACGAAACCACCGGGAAAGGCAAGACCCGCCTGCACTTTGAGGAAAAGGACAAGCCACCCGGATTTAAGGAGAAGCACAACCCACTATCCCGCCCCACACAGGAAGCCGGGATTTTGGTACATAACAAAATCCATTCTGTCGAAAAGGATAATTCCGGCGTGGAGGGCGCACACAAGAGCGAGGAAACCGCAGAACGGGGATTGAAGTACGGGGCGCGGAAAATCATCGATATGAACTATTTATTACTTTTATTAATCTTATTTTAGTCTATTTTTTGATATATTTTTATTAATTGAATAATTATTTATTTTATTGAAAATAATATTAACAACAGTGACGATTGGAGCTTTATTAGCAGCTGCAGCCGTTGTTAAGAAGAATGCGGATGCTAAAAACAAAGTGCCAGAAAAAAATAGTGCTGCAGTTGAAACGATACAGACAAAAAAAGCAACAGTATCAGAATCGGATTTTGCAGAACTAAAAGAATATAAGGAACAAAAAGAAATAGAATCAGATTTTGCAGAACAAAAAGAAACTGAAAAAGAAATAGAATCAGACCTTGCAGAGCCAGAAGAATCAAATGAACAGGCAGATTCAGGAATAGATATAGATATAAAAGAACAAGAAGAATATGGGAAGCCAGATTCAGAAGGAAAGTCAGAGCCTGAAGATAAACCAGATTCCGAAGAGAAGCCAGAGCCCGAAGAGAAGCCAGAGCCCGAAGAAAAGCCAGAGCCTGAAGATAAACCAGAACTAGAAGAAAAGCAGGAACCAGCCATAACAGATAGTCCTTATGGACATGAAATCTATATAGCTAATGGCGTACTGCAATATGGTGAAAACGCAAGTGAAGCACAGATGGGAAAGGATGTTAATACAGGAAGTACAGTGGAATGTCCATATCCTATAGAGGTTATGACAACAAGGGTTATGTATGATGAGCATTGTGGTTATCATACATATAAAGGATATTATACAGTTTCAGATAAAACCGAAATTCTTGATTGCCTGGTTGATGCAATGGGGAGTCCGTTGTTTAACGCGGATACAGCTATGTTTCAGGGTGTTATGGGTATATATAGATGTGGTTCCGTTGTGTTTACATGTCTTGGAATAGTGGAATAAAGGGGGTGTATATATGGCAGCATGTCCTATGAAGGACAAAAAAAGAGTGACTTTATTATATATATTATCGGTATTGGTGTTGTTGTTATCATTTGTAGGTCTGGCATATGCGTATCAAGCGGGCAGTTATACAGATGATGATTTTAAAAGACAGATAACCGTTGATTTTGCCGGTGGCACAGCTGATTTACAATGGGTATATATGAATGATAAGAATAAACAGATATATTTTGATGATATACCTTTTTATAGTGATAATGAGGCACCGCATGAAGGAACATTTACAGAACATGTGAACTGTCGTGGATATACGCCGTATCTTCGTGTATACAATATTTCGAAAGAAGGCTGTATATTCAATGTGGATTTCACTGGCTATAAAAACTATAACAATTGGGACAATCCAGACAACAATGTTAAGGAAATGCTTGGCGGTTACCTGTTTGAAGCTGGCTGTAATATCAATTATGATGGAGATAAATATTCCGGTGAAAGAAAACCATTAACTATCACATTAGGATGGGCATGCAACTTTAACATCGAATGGGATTCTGGAGTCAGTGATGTTATAGGACACAGCACGAGTGGTCTTGATATGCGGTATTCAGATGGACAGACTATTACATATAAAGAAGGTACATTGGTTCCTACATGGATATATCTTAAAGATGGATATGAACTTGATTATATACAGGAAGGTGACAAAAAATGGTATGATTCCACATGGAATGAAGCGTGTAAAAGATGGGATAACTACTGGACTATGAATAGGAGCCGGAGCATTTATATTCATACTAAGAAGAAAGAGGTTATAAAATCATATAAGCAGACTGTATACATAAGATATCAGAATCAGAATGGTACGTGGGAAAGATGGGATGACACGTCAGCAATAACTGAAAATGTATTATGTGGTTTAACGTATACATTTGATACTAAGAATATAACTGAAAATTCAAAATGGAATTCAAACCTATACAGGATGCCAGAGCAGTTCGATGATGGAACATCCTTTGCCTATAAAGTAAATGGTGCAAAAACTAGTTATATAAGTGTAGCCAGATTAAAAATACAGAATGACCAGGAGATATATGTGAGGTATCAGAATGAGGATGGTTCATGGGGTGAATATTCAAGCACATACTGGCATACACCAACAAAGAAAGCACCTGATGGCTATTGGGAGAACTTTCTGTGGCATGTAGATAATGGTACATCGTTTGGTTTTGGAGTTGAAGATATTAAACAGGATTCAAGGTGGGATGCCACGTTATATGAGTTTCCAGATACATATGCAGATGGTTCGTCGTTACGATATACAGTGACAAAGGCTTGTAAAAAATATGTTGATATATCAAGAAAATTCATACTGACATTATCACAGGAGGATGCAACAAAAAGGGGAACACAATCAGTTATGGTATCTTACAGGAAGGGATTGCCTGATATAACGGTTCCTGAACAGAAATATAAAGCTTCATTTTATGATGATGATAACTATAATGACAGACTGTTATTATCTGATATAGTCCAGATTAATAAGTTTAAAGGATATATGTTGAAAGAAAAAAGAAATGAAGTCAGTCTGGGAAGTATATTAAATGAAAGTTATAATTATTCAGATGCTAATGCTGATAATTCTATTATTTCAACAGTAACATTAACAAGACCATATACTGGCTATTTGCATTTTTACTATGATGGTTATAACAGTACAGATGAAGAGGTTTCTGTTAATGTTGAGTGGAGTGCTCTTGATGGTGACAGTGATAACGAGGAAATATGGTTTTTACCACATTCAAATGATAATAACTATGTAGATGTCTATGTTAATAAGGTTAACAGTATAAGAATCAGGTACTTCGGACCAGAGTATGGGCCAGATAGTTTTGGCAGCTGGAAAATCAGTCTTAATATTGAAGAAATGGCTGATGTGAATGATTACTGGTATAACAGTGAAGGTAAAGCCGATATTTACAGTTATCCATATGCATGTAACGAAACTGTTTATGCGAAGTGGGAAGAAAGTAAAATCACACTGCCAGATAAAGATGAGGTAACGAAGCCTGGTTTTGAGTTAACTGGCTGGTCAGATGGAATAAACACTTATGATCCAGGTGATAAAATATCAATAAAAAAAGATACAAGGTTTTATGCAATATGGGAAGAAGTAATACCTGAAAGCAACTCTGAGAGTAATATAACAAAGGCAGCATCAACAATGTACTTTGATACACTTATACGGCGTACATCAGGAGATGAAGCATGGTATGACACAGTTGGAAGCTATAGTATAAAAAGTCTTAAGGATTATAGCAATGATAGTTGTGTACAGATATGGAAGATAGATATTGCTGGTAATATAACAAGAATGAAATGAGGCATTTACAAAATCATGAAAATATTTTATAATTAAAGACAGATTTTTTATATATTTTGGACATAATTGCCATTATGGAAAGGATTGCGGTATGGAAAAGATAAAAATGACAACACCTCTCGTAGAGATGGATGGAGATGAGATGACAAGAGTGTTATGGGGACTTATTAAGGATGAACTTTTACTTCCTTATGTAGATCTTAACACAGAATATTATGATCTTGGACTTGTTCATCGTAATGATACTAACGACCAGGTTACTATAGATTCAGCAGAGGCTACTAAAAAGTATGGTGTTGCAGTAAAGTGTGCTACAATCACTCCTAATGCAGCAAGAGTAAAAGAATATAACCTTAAGGAGATGTATAAGAGCCCTAATGGAACAATAAGAGCTATTCTTGATGGTACAGTATTCAGGGCTCCTATCATTGTTAATGGTATTGAACCTTATGTTAAGACATGGAAGAAGCCTATAACTATAGCAAGACATGCATATGGTGATGTATATAAGGCTTCAGAGATGAAGATTCCAGCAGCAGGAAAGGCTGAACTTGTATACACAGACGAACAGGGTAACGAAACAAGAGAGCTTATACATAACTTCAAGGGTGCTGGTATCATACAGGGTATGCACAATCTTAATGATTCTATAGAGAACTTTGCGAGAAGCTGTTTTAACTTTGCTCTTGAAACTAAGCAGGATCTTTGGTTTGCAACTAAGGATACAATATCTAAGAAGTATGATCATACATTCAAGGATATATTCCAGGAAATATATGATAATGATTATGCTGATAAGTTTAAGGAAGCAGGCATTGAATATTTCTATACATTAATAGATGATGCAGTAGCAAGAGTTATTCGTTCAGAGGGAGGATATATCTGGGCTTGTAAGAATTATGACGGCGATGTTATGTCAGATATGGTTGCTACAGCATTTGGTTCATTATCCATGATGACATCAGTTCTTGTATCACCTAAAGGCTTCTATGAATATGAAGCTGCACATGGTACAGTACAGAGACATTATTATAAGCATCTTAAGGGAGAGGAAACATCTACTAACCCTATAGCTACTATATTTGCATGGACAGGAGCTTTAAGAAAGAGAGGAGAACTTGATTCTATTCCTGAACTTGTAAGATTTGCAGATACACTTGAAAAGGCTTGTATCAAGACAGTAGAAGATGGTAAGATGACAAAGGATCTTGCACTTATAACAACATTAGAGAATCCTGTAACACTTAACACACAGGATTTTATCAAAGCAGTAAGGGCAACGCTTGATGAACTTATGAATTAATGTATAATTAACTGCTCCATTGATATTATAATATCAATGGAGCAGATTATGTTGTAAGAGGTATGAAACAGAACGTAACTTAAGGAGTGTTATGCGTAATATATTATTAGATTTCAGTTTCAGGGGAATGAATATTAACCAGCTTGCAGTCTGGTTTTTTATATATAGCTTTTTTGGATGGGCAATGGAGTGCATAGTTATAAGAAAGCAGCTTGGCTACTGGGAAAACAGAGGGTTTGCAAAGCTGCCATTTTGTGTAATATACGGTTTTGGAACATATATAGCTTTCAATATATTTGCACCTATACAAAACAACTATATTGCATTATATATATTTGGTGCTGTATGTGCAACAATATTTGAGTATATGACGGCGAAGCTTATGTTAAAGCTGTTCGGCGAAGTATGGTGGAACTATGATCACCTTAGATTTAATTATAAGGGTATAATATGCCTTCAGAGCACAATTGGCTGGGGATTTCTGGCAGTGCTTATATTCGGAGTGTTTAACAGGCTTGTAGAACAGGCAGTATTTTCTATGCGTATGTCAGCGGTTACAGTGATTTCAGTTGTTCTTGTTGTGTCATATGTATGTGATTTTTCATATCATTTTACAAAGCGTTTATTAAACAAAAGAATGGGAGATGCAGTTAAACATGCATCAGGCTGCAGTAATCTTCTTAACAGATTCCATAGGTGATTTCGGGGTGAGATATGTTAGAAAGTCTTAGAAATAACATGAAACTGCTAAAAAGCAGTAAAAGACATGTATTGTTGTTTGAACTTGCATATAAGCTCCTTGCATTAGCAGTGTTTTATCCTGTTATTACGGGCGTTATCCGTTTGTGCATGAGAATAACAGGGATTAATTATCTTACAAATGAATATATAGCGAAAGCGTTTATGAATCCTGTAATAATCATATTCTGCCTCTTAGGGGTTATAGGATTCATAGTTTACTGCTTATATGAAATGGCATATCTTGCAGTATGTTTTGAAACCAAGAGAAAAGGTATACAGGCATCTATTATTGATAACATATATAATGCCTTTTTGCGGCTTAAAAAGCTGTTGAGGATTCAGAGCATACCGCTTTTTTTATATTTTCTGATATCTATAATAGTTATTAATGTGACAGTTACTGGCAATATTATATTTAGCGAAAGTGTAAAAAATATTATAAAAAGTGAGGTAAAACGAAACAGAACTGTTATATTTATTGTGACAGCAATTATCATAATATGCCTGTTTTACTTTGTTATACGGGATATTTTTTCATTTAACATATACATGATGGAGGGAAAAAACTTCAGACAGTCATGTGCTAAAAGCAGAAGCATTGTTAAAAATAATGTACTGAAGATAGTGGGTGTAGTTGTACTATATAATCTTGCACTTTTAGCGGCTATTTATACATTTTATATAATTATATCTGTTGTACTGATTGCCGGAGTTAAACTGCTTGATCTTGCTTATATGGGTAGTGCGGTGTATCTTTCTGTGCTTAGTACATTAAGGACGATAGTAAGATTATTTCTTGTATTTTTATCTATACCTTGTTCATTCTCTATGATATCATATATGTATTACAAGTATGAGAATCTTTCGGATATTAATTTTGAGTTTGTTGATATAGATGAAGGAAGCGCAAGGATAAACAGGATTATATATTCGTTTGTTCTTGTGATGTCGATAGTCCTGGATGTGTTATATGTGGTGTTAACATTTAACAGCAACCCTTTTGAGAGAGTTGCTATATTCCATGATACTAAGATAACAGCACACAGGGGTGCGTCAAGGGAAGCACCGGAGAATACACTGGCAGCTTTCCAGCGTGCCATAGATGATATGGCTGATTATATTGAGCTTGATGTGCAGATGACAAGCGATGGTTATATAGTGGTTATGCACGATGCATCAGCATATAGGACAACAGGTGTAGCTAAGAATATAACAGATATGACATATGAGGAAGTAAAGAAGCTTGATGCCGGGTACTGGTTTTCAGAAAAATATAGGGGTGAAAGGGTTCCATCTTTTGAAGAGGTGTTAAAGCTTGTTAAAAGCAGTCCTGTCAGTATAAAGCTTAATGTTGAGATAAAGTCATCAGCGGATAGCAGCATAGCAGCTGGAAAGGTTATAGAGCTTATAAAGAAATATTCCATGGAACAGAATTGTGTTATAACTTCATTTGATTATGATGCGCTTCTTGCAGTTAAGAGCATGGATGAGGATATACAGACTGGATATATACTGTCTGTTGCATATGGAAGATTTTATGAGAATACCAATGTAGACTTCTTTAGTGTTAACGCTTCATTCCTTACAAAGAGAACAGTGGATGCCATACATAATACTGGTAAACAGGTATATGCATGGACAGCTAATAACGATACATCTATAAAGAATCTTGCTAATAAAGGTATTGATAATATAATAACAGATGAACCTGTTATGGCAAGGGAGGTTGTGTATTCAAGGAATACAAGTGAAACTATTACAAATATGATCAAATATGTATTTAATAAATAACAGTCGCATTTTGCTTCGCAAAACAATGAGGTAAATACCTCTGCTCCTGCAGGGGCAGTCGCATTTTGCTTCGCAAAACAATGAGGTGAATACCTCTGCTCCTGCAAGGGCAGTCGCATTTTGCTTCGCAAAACAAGGAGGTATGTATGCTTAGGGGAATAGGTACATCTAAGGGTATAGGTATAGGAAAGGCACTGGTGTTAAAAAATACAGGGTGCGAGGTAAAAAAGTATAAAATAGATGATGTAGATGCAGAACTTCAAAGATACAAGGATGGAGTGGACACATTCATAAAGGAGACAGACGAATTCATAGAGAAGCTGACAGCTAAGTTAAACGGCGATGATAAGAATGCACTTGTTCTTAAGAACCAGGAATATTTAGCTGGTGATATACAGCTTACGTCAGAGGTTTGTAATATTATAAAGAAGAATAATATTAATGCAGAGGCAGCCCTTTATGAGGCCTGCGAATCTTTGAAGCAGCTGTTTCTAAGTATGGATAACGAGGCTATAGCCCAGCGTGTAACAGATATTGAAGATATGAGGGAGAGATTGACAGCAATACTTCTTGGTGTTAAGAGTATTGATCTTACGCAGCTTCCTGATAACACGATTATTATAGCTGATGAGATACATCCATCTATGACAGCGAATATGGATACTGTGCATATAGCAGGCATTATATCTGAAAAAGGTGGAGACACCTCACATGCATCGATACTTGCAAGAGCTTTGGAGATACCAGCAGTTCTTAGTGTAAAGGGTATATGCAGTGAGGTTAAGGATGGAGAAGACATAATAGTTGATGGTGCATATGGTGAAGTGTTTGTATCTCCAAGTGACATAACTAAAAAGATATACGCCAAAAAGAAAAAACAGTACGATGAGAGTGTTATAGAACTTAAGAAATATATCAATAAACAAACAGTTACTAAAGATGGCAGACGTGTGATGCTGGCTGCTAATATTGGCAATGCACTTGATGCCGCAAAGGCAGTCAGGGATGGTGCAGAAGGTGTGGGACTGTTCAGGACTGAATTTCTTTTTATGAATGGAAGCAAGCTTCCAACAGAAGAAGAACAGTTTACAGAATATAAGAAAGCAGCAGTTCTTCTTGATGGAAGGGAACTTACTATAAGAACACTTGATATCGGCGGAGATAAAGATATTCCATATATGGGATTGTCTAAAGAAACTAACCCATTCTTAGGATACAGGGCGATAAGATTCTGCCTTGACAGGATAGATGTTTTTACGACACAGTTAAGGGCTATATTAAGGGCTAGTGCTTACGGTAATATCAGAATTATGATACCTATGATAACATCGGTTTCAGAGGTCAACGATGTTAAAAAGATTATAGCAGGAATATGCAGGGATCTTGATAAGAAGGATATTAAGTATGATACTGATATTAAAGTTGGTATTATGGTAGAAACACCAGCAGCGGCTATTATGGCAGATGTTCTTGCAAGGCAGGTCGATTTCTTCTCTATAGGAACTAATGATCTTACGCAGTATACGCTTGCTGTTGACAGAGGTAACGAAAATGTTTCATATCTGTATTCGGCACTTAATCCGGCAGTTCTAAGAAGTATTAAAAGAATAATAGAATGTGCGCATAACGCAGGTATTGATGTAGGCATGTGTGGTGAGGCGGCAGCAGATGAACGCATGATACCACTGCTTTTATCTTTTGGTCTTGATGAGTTTTCAGTCGGTGTAAGCCGTGTGCTCGAGGTAAGAAAAGAGATTGCATCATGGAGTATGAAAGAAGCTGGTGATATAGCAGGGAATATACTAGGATATTCAGAGGAAAAGGAAGTATCGAATTATCTGAGTGATTATATATCATCAAGAGCTGAAACGTCTAAGCAGACAGCTAAAGATAGTAATGACAGTGCATTATAAAATATGTTGTATGTGATAATACAAAGAATAGATGACATAACGGATAAATAATGCTATGAATAAATGTCATAATGAATAAGTAATGTGATAATAAAAATGATAGAAATGAGGAACATATGGCGATATATGTAACAGATGAAGAGCAGGAAAAAGTTATACTTGTAGGTGTGGAGCTTGACCCGGCAGATGATTGTGAGAAATCACTTGAGGAGCTATCTGAGCTTGCAAAGACAGCAGGGGCAGTTACAGTTGGAAAGATGATACAGCCAAGAGACAGCTTCCATCCTGCAACTTATATAGGAAAAGGAAAGCTTGAAGAGTTAAGAGCTATGATACAGGAGCTTGGAGCAACAGGTATTATATGTGATGATGAGCTGTCACCTGCACAGTTAAGGAACCTTGAAGATGTTCTTGATACAAAGATTATGGACAGAACTATGGTTATATTAGATATATTTGCAGCAAGAGCGTCATCAAGTGAAGGCAAGATACAGGTTGAGATGGCACAGCTTAAGTACAGGTCAACAAGACTTGCAGGTCTTGGAATAACACTGTCAAGACTTGGTGGTGGTATAGGAACAAGAGGTCCTGGTGAGAAGAAGATAGAAACGGACCGAAGAATAATACGTGACAGAATATCCCACTTATCAGCAGAATTAAAAGAAATAAAAAGCCATCGTGATATACAAAGACAGAACAGAGAGAACAGTTCAACACCTGTGGCTGCCATAGTAGGGTATACTAATGCAGGAAAGTCAACACTTCTTAACAGGCTTACAGATGCTGGTGTGTTATCAGAAGACAAGCTGTTTGCAACACTTGATCCTACGACAAGGGCACTTAAACTTGCGAATGGCGAAAAAGTGCTTTTAACAGATACAGTCGGATTCATAAGAAAGCTTCCGCATAATCTTATTGAGGCCTTCAGGAGTACACTTGAAGAAGCTAAATATGCAGATATGATAGTACACGTTGTTGACTGTTCTAATGATGATTATGAGAGACACATGGCAACGGTATACGATACCCTTAAACAGCTGGATGTAGGTGATAAGCCGGTTATCACACTCTTTAACAAATGTGATGAATTCGATGAGATACCTATACTTAAAGATAGTAAAGCTGATTATGTAGAGAATATATCAGCAAAAACTGGTATGGGACTTGATAGTTTCCTGATGGATATACAGGATATTATCCTTAAGAGCAGAATCCAGATAGAAAGGGTATTTCCATATAATGAGGCAGGAAAGCTTCAGCTTATAAGAGAGTATGGACAGCTTGAAAGTGAAGAATATACTCAGGAGGGTATTAAAGTTAAAGGTTATGTACCGGCATGGGTTGGCGGAAAGCTGTAATACAGGAAAGAGGATTGATATGAATATAATAGCACTTGCAGATAATAACTGGGCGATTGGTAATAATGGAAGACTTCTTGTGGATATCCCGGAGGATAAGAAGCTGTTTCGTGGGGAAACATATGGAAAGGTTGTAGTTATGGGAAGAAAGACCTATGAAGGCCTTCCTAACCAGTCAGCACTTGAGGGCAGAAAGAACATAGTACTGACTAATAACCTGAATTATAAAGCTAAGGATGTGCTTATATGCCATAGTGTTCAAGAGGTGCTGGAACAGCTTAAAAGCTATGACAGTAAGGATGTCTATATAATAGGTGGCGGACAGATATATGAACAGTTTCTTCCATATTGTGATACAGCACATATAACAAGAGTAGATTATAAGTATCAGGCAGACACATATATCACAGATTTTGATAAGCTTGATGGCTGGAGGGTTACGGCCAGAAGTGAAGAACATACTTACTTTGACATATGCTATGAATTCGTCTGCTATCAGAAGGAAAAGTAAGTGATAATTAAGTGATAGGTAAGCGATAAGTAAGCGGAAAGTGAGTGATATGCAGGATAACGCATAGATAGATGCACTGGTGTGCAGAAGTATATCCTTATCTGTGCGATATATGACCGGAAGAGAGGATTAGCATGAATAAAAAAATGTGGAAAATAAGGCGTATAATTACAGTTGTGCTTATGGCTGCCATAATTACCGGGCTGACTGTGTGGTATGGAATTCCACACCTATATGCATCACAAGAGGAGAAGACACTAAGAGTTATTCAACAGTCACAGAAGATACTTGAAAGCATTATAGAGAATTATATCGACAAAATAAGCCAGCTTGATCCTATGGGGAATCATACATATGAAGGTGCGATAACCGTATCAGAGTGTGTTTATGATGGCGTGGATTACAGACCAGATGCATATAATAGAAGTCAGAAATATAGCATAGTTACTACAAATAATAATATAGTACTGGATATGCCCAAGGTCAAAGATGGCACACTGGTAGTAGATAAGAATGATATACTAAAATATGGTCTTGCCAAAATTGACTCTAGCCAGACAGAACCGATATTAAGGGCAGCTCTGACACACGTTATGGAAGGGTATAAAGTAGCTGTTAAGGATAGTGCAGCTATAAGCGATAAAGCATTAATAGCTGGGTTTAATACATTTGTTGAAGAAATGTATAAGGATCCGGTTATTCTTCCATACATTTCCTTGTTTAATGTTCATGGAATAACCGCTGATAAGATGAAGAGCAGGTTTAGTGAATATGCAGAGGGTGTGTATACAACATATAATATAAGCATGGATAGTCAGGACAGACTGACAGGAATAGAGCTTGTGTTCAACCGGATGGGTGCTGATGCCAATGATGCTAGTGATTATCAGGAAAGTGATAATAATAAACAGCAGATAGGCAATATTAATATAAGCTTCACAGGTGAAGACAAGCTATATGATAGTATGCATATTATGGTAACAACAGCAGTTATAAATAACAATTATGTGAATGTAAACCTACAGTTAGATACGCAGGATATGAATAATATAAAGTATGGCATAGCGGCTGATATAAGTTATAGAAGCCATAATCTTAAGCTTGAGGCGAATGGTGATATAAGAAAGAGCTGATGCTGTAATGCGTTGATAATTATAATATTTTCCCGGACAGATAAGGCTATTAATAATCTGTCCGGGAATTTTTGTTAGCAGTTGCGTTTGGGTTAAAGGTTATATGATGTCGGGGTCAAAAGCTGCGTCCGCTTCCTTGCCCAGCTTTGCAAGGTTCTGGGGGTTCAGCTCGGACTT
>OGXW01002093.1_pt1 | contig 14442 bp, 15 predicted proteins | sample 1576341 | NCBI WGS metagenome assembly OGXW01 (sample SAMEA3541592, study PRJEB24748) | human gut metagenome | biome: human gut; feature: human-associated habitat; material: faeces | place: China | collected 2012
GGATCAAGATGGATGTCGACATGGCAAGCATCACCGTCGAACTCTTCACCGCGCCCCGACTTCTTTTTCTTTGCATATTTCCGCAATTTTTCTGCAATTCGGAATACTTGCTTTTCTGACGTCAAACGAATGATTGTTTATTTCTATTAGCTTATGATTTTTCTTTGCAAGGTTTATGATTTTTTCGTAATCATACACAAAAGCCGGTGAACCGCTGTGACATATAACATCTACAAGAGGGTTGTTGACTATCGCCAAATATGCGCTCGTATGGTCTGTCGCGTCACCGTCCTTGTAGCAAGGTGCGTGTATACTTGCATTTACAACGTCAAGTTTTTCAAGTACCTCATCGGCAAGGTCTATATTACCCTCCAAGTCAAGTATATTCACTTCCGCACCGTATAATATCTTTACACCGTATATTTCACGCGGAATGGCCTTCAAATTCTGAAAATGCCAAGGGTGTGCACCGTCGGGAATAGCAGGTGCGTGGTCTGTTATCGCAATAGCCTCCATTCCTGCCTCCGACGCATATTTCGCCATTTCAAGAACTGTTGAATATGCGTGTGTACTTGCCAATGTATGTGTATGTGTGTCCAATAATATCTTCACGTTATATCTTCCTTATCTAAAAATTACAATAGTTTGGAGCTGTCGACATTTGTCAACAGGCTCTTTACAAATTACCAAGCTGACTTTCCATCTGGCTCATAAGTCTGTTGTTAAGCTCAACAGCCGCATTATATCCCATACGTTTCTGTCTGTTGTTCATCGATGCAACTTCGACAATTACCGCAAGGTTTCTGCCAAGTTTTACAGGTATCGTAAGTGACGGTACGTTTATACCCATTATATTTGTATACTCATCCACCATACCGAGTCTGTCATATTGCTTGCCCTCTTCCCAAGGCTCAAGATGAATAATCATATCAATATTTTCAGTGTCTTTAACCGCACCTATACCGAATATTTCCTTTACGTCAATAATACCGATACCGCGCAGTTCAACGAAGTGACGTATAATTTCAGGTGACGAGCCGACAAGCGTCTTGTCCGAAACTCTCTTAATTTCAACCGCGTCATCGGCAACAAGTCTGTGACCTCTCTTAACAAGCTCGATAGCCGTTTCACTCTTTCCGACGCCGCTCTCACCCAAAATCAGAATACCCTCGCCGTATACTTCGACAAGCACACCGTGACGTGTACGTCTTGGTGCAAGCTGTACATTAAGATACGCGATAAGCGCACTCATAAATGCCGAAGTACCGCTCTCACTTCTCAAAAGCGGAACATTATACTTTTCAGCCAATTCAATCATTTCAGGAAAAATCTGAAGTCCTCTTGTGACGATAAGTGCGGGAATATGCTGTGACATAAGTTTTTCAATCTTCTCCGCTCTCTCGTCGGCATGGAACTGTTCAAGGTAAGTAAATTCAACCTTTCCCATAATCTGAATACGATTATTGTCAAAATAATCGAAAAATCCCACCATTTGAAGTCCCGGTCTGTTTACGTCTGTATTGGTTATCATTACAGAATCAAGATCATCTGTTTCGTAAATCTTTTCAAGTTCAAACTCCTCAATAACCTTTTTTAGCGGGAGCTTATATTCATCAACATTCATCATTTGGAACGTCCGCCTTTCATGACATTTTTATAAATATCCTATTCTATTATTATAACCCATACCGATACATTTTTCAATAAAAAATACATAAGTTTTTAGCTGTATTTACGGTCATAATATGTGCAAAAGCATAATTTTAAAAAAATTTAATAAAAAAGTAATAAAAGTCTTGCATTATTAAAAATTTTGTGTTAAAATATTTCTTGATGTTTTAACAAACGTGTCAGGAGGTGTAATGAAATGGCAAAATGTGATGTTTGCGGAAAAGGCGTTGCTTTCGGTATTAAGGTCAGCCACTCTCACAGAAGATCTAACAGAACTTGGAAGCCAAACGTAAGAAAGGTTAGAGCAGTTGTTAACGGCTCAGTTAAGTCAATGCATGTTTGTACTCGTTGCCTACGCAGCGGAAAGGTAGAACGTGCTGTTTGATTACTTTTTTAGATAGAGACAGCTTGCTATTTTTTAGGCAGGCTGTTTTTTTCTTACTTTTATTCATTACATACCGCAATTTATTTTCAAAAAATAAGTCAATTTTTTTATAAATTAAATTGCTTTTTATTGGTTTTTCTGTTATAATAGTTTAGAATAGATTTTGAAGGGGTGTATCGGATTGGAGAAACTCTTAGTCAAGGGTGGTAACAAGCTTAGAGGCGAAGTTACTATAAGCGGTGCAAAGAATGCCGCAGTCGCAATATTGCCGGCTTGCCTTTTGGTTAAAGGTAATTGCAGAATTGAAAATCTGCCTGATATAAAAGACGTAAAATTATTTTTACGAATACTTGAACAGCTTAATGCTGATGTTAAATATATAGATAAAAATACTGTTGATATAGATTGTACAAATGTTGATTCATATCGTCCGTTGGGTGACCTTACACGCAAAATGCGTGGTTCAAGCTATCTTATGGGCGCACTTTTGGGTCGTTTTTCTAATTTTATTGTTGACCCGCCGGGCGGATGTGACTTTGGTACACGTCCTATCGACCAGCATATAAAAGCATTTGAAACGCTCGGTGCTGACATTGACACATCAAAAGGTGTTATCGAAGGTTCTGCCGAAAATCTTTCTGGCGGAAATATTTTCTTTGACGTTATAACCGTCGGAGCGACAATCAACGCTATGCTTGCGGCGACAACCGCAAACGGTATTACCGTTATCGAAAATGCCGCAAAAGAACCTCATATTGTTGATCTTGCGAATTTTCTTAACAATATGGGTGCAAACATAAGAGGTGCGGGAACTGATACAATTAAAATTAAAGGTACAAAAGATTTGCACGGCGGAACATACACAATTATCCCCGACCAAATTGAAGCAGGTACATTTATGATAGCGGCAGCCGCTACAAGAGGCGATGTTGTTCTTAAAAATGTAATTCCGCGTCACCTTGAAATCATAAGTGCAAAACTTATCGAGGCAGGCGTTAATATTTCAGAGGGTGAAGACAGCGTAAGAGTTTGGGTTAATGACGATACAAAGTTTAAACACATTAATTTTATCGCTATGCCTTATCCCGGATTTCCTACCGATATGCAGCCTCAGCTTGTAACGTTCCTTACAACAATCGAGGGTACAAGTATGGCGCGTGAAGGTGTTTGGGACAATCGTTTCAGATATGTAAACGAATTAAAGCGTATGGGTGCTGATATTCGAGTTGAGGGCAAACTTGCGATTATTGACGGTGTTAATTCACTTATCGGTGCACACGTTAAGGCAACAGACCTTCGTGCAGGTGCGGCAATGATTATTGCCGGTCTTATGGCTGAGGGTACTACCGAAATCACCGACATCTATCATATTGACAGAGGTTACGAAAACTTTGAAGAAAAGTTCGTTAACCTCGGAGGCAGTATTGAAAGAGTACAAGTCGTTGACGATTTATTGGATTAATTCAAAAATACAAGCCTGCTTGACTTTTGTCGGCAGGCTTAATTAATTTTAGGAAGGTTAAAATGGCTACTTTTGTTTCACTTATAAGCGGTTCGTCCGGTAATGCGACATTCGTTTCGGACGGCAAAACAAATTTACTTATAGATTGCGGTATGTCGGGTGCAAAATTAAAAGAATCGCTTCACGCTATTGACGTAATGCCCGAAAGTATTGACGCACTCCTAATAACGCACGAGCACGTTGACCATACAAAAGGTGCAGGGGTTATTTCAAGACGCTACAATATTCCTATTTACACCACACAAGGTACTCATACAAGTATGGATATAGGCAATATCGCCGATGAAAATATTAAAATAATCACCGAAGATACAGATTTTGAAATAGGCAATATCGGAATACGTCCTTTTGCCATTCCGCATGACGCCGCACAACCTGTCGGTTTTAATTTTATGATTGGCGATGAAAAATATTCGCTTGCAACAGATATAGGTAAAATAACAAAAAGTATTTTAGAAAAGATAACAGGCAGTAAAAAAATATTGCTTGAATCAAATCACGATGTTGAAATGCTGAAATGCGGTACATATCCGTATCCGCTGAAACGCAGAATATTGGGTGAATACGGTCACTTGTCAAACGAAACCGCCTCAAAAGTCACTCTGCACCTTGTACAGAACGGCACCGAACACATTATGCTCGGTCATTTAAGCAAAGAAAACAACCGTCCGGAAATAGCTATGCTCGAAACATACAATTTACTTTCACATTCGGGTGTTGATGTCGGCAAAGATATGACTTTGCAGGTTGCCGACAGATATAAGCCCACTTTATTTTAAACGGAGGAAAATATGAATATAACTGTTATTTCCGTAGGCAAAATTAAAGAAAAATATTTCACTGCCGCTATTGACGAATATTCAAAACGACTTTCAAGGTTCGCGAAATTAAATATAATCGAAGTAGCCGATGAAAAGATACCCGATAATGCGTCCGAAAAGGAAATGGAGCAAATAAAAGAAAAAGAAGGAAATAAAATCCTTGCAAAACTTCCGCAAAATTCGTTTGTCGTTACACTTTGTATTGAGGGTAAGGAACATTCTTCCGAAGAATTAGCGAAAAAAATCGCCGATATTTCAATGACTTCAAGTCATATTACATTCATAATCGGCGGCTCACTCGGTCTTTCCGATACCGTAAAATCAAAGTCGGCATTAAGATTGAGTTTCGGTAAAATGACACTTCCCCACCAGCTTATGCGTGTCGTTCTTCTTGAACAAATTTACCGTGCATTTAAAATTAATAATAATGAAAGTTATCATAAATAAAGGAGTGGCTTAGCCACTCCTTTTGAATTATCTGTTATTGTTTATAAATTCAACAACATCATTAACTGCGTCATCAATATTCTTTTCAACAGCATTTTCTGCTGTTCTTTCCTTATATTCAACAACGCCCTCGCCGCATTTTTTACCTACGACAATTCTTACAGGAATACCGATAAGGTCAGCGTCTTTGAACTTAACGCCGGCTCTTTCGTTTCTGTCGTCAAGCAATACTTCTATTCCCTTTGCCTTTAGGTCATTATATACTTTTTCGGCAATTTCACTCTGTTCTTCATTCTTAGAATTTACAGGGATAACGATTGCGTGATACGGTGCTATTGATACGGGCCAGATAATACCGTTTTCGTCATTGTTTTGCTCGATAGCCGCTGCAAGACAACGTGTAACGCCTATACCGTAGCAACCCATAATAACAGTCTTGCTCTTTCCTGTTTCGTCAAGGCTCTTTAGTCCAAGTGCGTCAGAATACTTTGTACCAAGCTTGAATATATGTCCTACTTCGATACCTTGAGCAGTCTTTATAGGCTTGCCGCACTTAGGGCAAACATCACCTGTTTCGATTGTGCGAATATCAGCAACTTCTGTCGGTGTGAAGTCCTTATTGATATTTACGTTCTTATAGTGCATATCTGTTTCATTTGCACCAACGATAAAGTTCTTCATCATTGCGACTTCTTTATCAACGTATACAGGAATATCAAGTCCCACAGGGCCTGCAAAACCAACTTCTGCATTTGTAATCTGTCTTACCATAAACGGCTCGGCAAGTTCCAAATCGTCCACACATCCGACAAGATTTTTAAGCTTAACTTCGTTGACTTCCCTGTCACCTCTTACCATTGCGGCAACATACTTATCGTCAGCCTTATATATTATAGTCTTTGCAAAGTTATAAGCCTCTGCATTTAAGAAACTTACAAGTTCCTCGATTGTATGAGCATTCGGAGTATGGATTTTTTCCATATCCAAATCACCCTCCGGTGACGGCTTTTCTTGAGGAATACATTCAGCTTTTTCATAGTTAGCCGCATATCCGCAGTCATCACAATAAGCAATACCGTCCTCGCCTATTGGCGACTTAACCATAAATTCCTGACTTCCGCTGCCGCCCATAGCACCGCTGTCAGCGTCAACGATAGTGAAATCAAGTCCAAGACGGTTGAATATTCTGCAATATGCGTCATACATTTTTTGATATGACTTATCAAGTCCTTCTTCCGTAAGGTCAAAGCTATACGCGTCCTTCATTATAAATTCACGGCTTCTTATAATACCGAATCTCGGACGTCCCTCGTCACGATACTTATGCTGAATTTGATATAAAGTCATTGGGTATTCTTTATATGAACGAACACTGTCAATTACAGTTTGAGTGAAAAGTTCCTCGTGTGTAGGACCAAGGCAGAAATCACGGTCGTTTCTGTCTTTCATTTTGAACATACTCGGTCCGAATACTTCCCATCTGCCCGATGCTTGATAAGCCTCAGCAGGCAAAAGTGCCGACATCAAAAGTTCCTGTGCACCTGCGTTGTCCATTTCTTCACGGACAATCTGTTCAACCTTTTGCAAAGTGCGAAGTCCAAGCGGAAGATATGAGTATATACCTGCCGCAAGTTTTCTGATAAGACCTGCTCTCAACATTAATTTATGACTTGTTATTTCCGCCTCTGCCGGTACTTCTCTAAGCGTCGGCATAAGCAAGTTAGACATTCTCATTATATAAATTCCTCTCTTTATTAATATTTATCACTCTTAATAAGCGTGCCGATACCTGTCTTTGTAAAGATTTCAAGTAACAGGCAATGTGGTATACGTCCGTCAATGATATGCGCACCCGTAACACCGCCGTCGATTGATTCAAGACAGCCAAGTACCTTTGGTATCATACCGCCGCTGATGCTGCCGTCATGTATCATTTCGTATATTTCATTTTTATGTATTTCGGCAATAACATTACCGTCTTTATCCTTAATACCCTCAACATCAGTAAGCAAAATAAGTTTTTCCGCCTCAACAGACGCCGCAACTGCCGCCGCAACCGTATCTGCATTGATGTTATAGCTGTTGCCGTCCTCATCGGTACCGATAGGAGCGATAACAGGGATATATTGATCTGATGACAATAAGTCAATCAAACAATGCTTAACGTGAACAATATCGCCGACATAGCCTATATCAACCTTTTCGCCGTCTACTTCCGTATACTGCTTTTTACACTCGATAAAACTGCCGTCAATACCGCTGATACCGACTGCACGACCGCCGTTTGTATTAAGAAGTGCTACAATTTCTTTATTTGTTTTACCTATAAGTACCTGTTGAGCAGTCTGCATTGTAATATCGTCCGTCACACGCAAACCGTTTACAAATTTACTCTTTACACCGCGTTCGTTAAGAGCCTTTGAAATATCGGGGCCTCCGCCGTGTACGACAATCGGATTAAGTCCGATAAACTTCAAAAGAGTAATATCCTCCATTACGGAGTTCTTTAATTCTTCGTTTATCATAGCATTGCCGCCGTATTTGATAACGACGGTTTTGCCGGAAAATTTCTGTATATACGGAAGTGCCTCTATAAGTATTCCCGCTTTTTTTATAAGTTCTTGCATTACTTCCACCCTCTATTATAAATAAAATCCCGGATTTGTAAGGGCTGTCTTTTCGTCCAAGCCGAATAACAAGTTCATATTCTGAACGGCTTGTCCCGCAGCACCCTTTACAATATTGTCAAGTGACGATACGACTACGGCTCTTTGAAGTCTTTCATCATAGCACACGCCTATATCAACGAAGTTTGAACCTGCAACGTGTTTTGTTTCGGGCAAGTCGCCCACTTCCTTAACTCTTACAAAAAATTCGTCTTTATAAAATTCCTTGTACATTTCCGTAAGTTCTTCTGCACAGGCCGAGGATGGCGGTCTCCAGCAGGCCGCCCACACTGTCGCCGTCAGCCCCGGCGGCGCGGATGGCAGCCTTCATGGGCTCTTCCACGGCGGGGTCCAGCACGGCAAAGCCTTCCGGTTTGCCGGCCAGGGCTTCCACCTGTGCGGCCAGCGCAGCGGCATCGTCCAGCGCAAAGCGGGTGTCGGAGATGCCCGCACAGGCGGCGATATGGGTGGAGATGTCGATCCCGGCCCGGCTCAGCGCACCCAGCACGACGGCACCGCCGGCCACGAGGGCAGCGGTGACCCGGCCGGAAAAGTGCCCGCCGCCCCGCGCATCCTGAAACCCGTGGTACTTGGCATAGGCGGTGTAATCGGCGTGGCCGGGGCGCAGCAGGTCGGCGGTCTTGGCGTAATCGGCGCTGCGGGTGTTCTGGTTTTCCACCATCAGCGCAATGGCGGTGCCGGTGGTGCAGCCGTTCACCACGCCGGACAAAAACTGCACGGCGTCTGCCTCGGTGCGGGGAGTGGACAGGCCGTCGCCCCGAGCGCGGCGTTTGTCCATGCAGGCGGCCACAAAGGCTTCGTCCACCGGGACCCCGGCGGCCATGCCGTCCAGCACGGCCCCCACGGCCCATCCGTGGCTCTCGCCGAAAATGGTCAGCGAAAGGTCGCTGCCAAAGGTGTTTTTCATGGTGTCAGTCCTCCATGCCCAGCAGGGGGCGCAGCCCCTCCACGGGGATGGTCTCGGCCCGCCAGCAGCCCAGACCCGGCACCTTGATCACCGTGATCTGGCCGCCCTGGGCCTTTTTGTCGTGCAGCATCTCAGTCAGCACCTTTTCCTTGTTGTAGGTGGTGCGCACAGGCAGGCCAAGACGGCGGTACACCGCACGCACCCGCTTCTGCAGGGCCTTGGACTCGATCATGGGCAGCATGCCCAGCGCCACGCACTCCCCATGGTACAGCCCGGTGGTGCGGCGTCCCTTGATGCCCTTGACGGCCTCGATGCCGTGGCCGATGGTGTGGCCGAAGTTCAGCGCCTTGCGCATACCCTGCTCGGTCTCGTCCTGCTCCACGATGCCCTTCTTGAACCGCAGGCTGCGGCAGATGATCTCGCCGATCTGGGCGTCGATGTCGCCCTTCTCAAAGATGGCGAACAGCTCCGGGTCGGCCAGCAGGCTGGCCTTGACGGCTTCGGCCAGGCCGTTGATGTAGTGGCGGCGGGGCAGGGTGGACAGGGTGTCCGGGTCCACGATGACCAGTTTGGGCTGCCAGAAAGCACCCACGATGTTCTTGGTGTCGCCCAGGTCCACGGCGGTCTTGCCGCCGATGGAGGAGTCGATCATGGAAAGGGTGGTGGTGGGGCAGTTGATGAAGTCGATGCCGCGCATATAAATGGAAGCGGCAAAACCGGCCAGGTCGCCCACCACGCCGCCGCCCACGGCCACGACCAGGTCACCCCGGCCCATGCCGAAGTCCAGCATCTGGCGCAGCACGCTTTCCAGAATTTTAAAGCTCTTGCTGGCTTCACCCTGGGGCACCGTGATGATGCGGGCGTCCTTGCACTGGTCGGCCACCATCTGGGCATACTGGGCGGGCACGCCGCTGTCGGTGACCACGGCCACCCGGCGGTCCAGCCGGGCAAACTGGTACAGGTTTTCCAGCGAGCCGCTCTTGATGATGATGTCATAGCTGCGCTCGCCCAGATTCATGGTGAGTTTGGTTCCGATAAATTCGCTCATTTTGTATACACTCCTAATAAACGCACGGTGCGGCAGGTGCGGTCCAGCTGCTGCAGCAGGGCACCGGTCTCGTCGGCGGTGGGGTCGCCCACCAGCTCGACATAAAAATAATATTCAAACGGCACATGAGGCATGGGCCGGCTCTTGATGGATTCCATGTTGAAGCCGCTGGCACCGATGACCTGGATCACCTCGGCGAGTTTGCCGGGCTTGTTGTCCACGGTGAACAGCAGCGAGAAGCGGTTGCCCGCCGTGGGCTTTTCGCGGCTGATCACGATAAAGCGGGTGGTGTTGTCGCCGTCGGTGTTGATGCGGGGCACCAGCACCTCCAGCCCGTACAGGGCAGCGGTCTCGGCGCTGGCAATGGCGGCCTTGGTCTTGTCGCCGCTTTCGGCCACGAACTTGGCGGCCATGGCGGTGTTGAGCATGGCGGTGGCCGGCAGATGGAACTGCTTTAAGAAGGTCTCGCTCTGGGCGATGGCCTGCTGATGACTGTACACGCTGCGGATCTCGGCAAGCTGGGTGCCGGGCAGCACCAGCAGGTTCTGGGAGATGGGCAGGTCGTACACGTCCACCACCCACAGGTCGGGGTGATTGTAGCACAGGTCCAGCACGGCGGAAACATCGCCCGCGTGGCTGTTCTCAAAGGGCACCACGCCGTGGGCAGCGTCCCCCCGCTCCACGGCGGCGAACACCTCGTCCCAGGTGGGGCAGCTCACGGCCTCGGCGTGGGGGAACAATGCCCGCAGCGCGATGTGGGCAAAGGCACCCTCCACGCCCTGATAGGCGGCGCGGTTCTGGCCCAGGATGCGGGCCTCGTACTGCTTGGCTACATCCATCATGTTCTGTACATGGTCTTTATAGTAAGGGCGCAGCGCCGGGGTCCGGATGCGGGCGGCAGCCTTTTCCAGCACGGCGGCTTCCCGCGCGGCATCAAAGATCGGCAGGCCGTGGGCACGCTTGTACTCGGCCACCTGCAGCACAGCGGCCATGCGCCGCTCAAACAGGGCGGCCAGCTGGGCGTCCACTTCGTCGATCTCAGCACGGGCTTGTTCCAGTGCGTCCATGGGGGTCACATCCTTTATGTCTGGTTTGGGTACGATACCCAGTAAGTATACCATAACCGGGACGAAGAAACAACAAAGGGCCCCTGCTTTCAGAGTGGAGAATATTTCAAATCACACCGGCGTAAAAAGACAAAAATAGAAAACAAAACTCCCCCTGTCGGCTTTGAAGGGAGCCGGGCAGAGGGAGCAAAGGGTGCTTATCGGTTCTTCCGCAGGTCCTCGCGGCTGCGGGCGGTGCCGTAGTACCGCCCGTAGGGGTTGTCGAGGTCGGCGGCGCGGGGCACGGACGGCTGCGGGGGCTTTGCGGGGGCCGGGGTGCGGTCGAACACGAACCGGTGGGCGCTCTGCCCGCTCTTTATGCGGAAGCGCATGGCCTCAGCCCTCCTTGGTCACGGTGGAAACGGCCCCGGCGGTCAGGGCCTGCCAGAGCGCTTCGCCGCCGGACAGCAGGTCGGCAGCGTCCTTGGTCCAGGCGCCCCGGATGCCGATGTAGTAGTGGCTCAGCAGTTCCTGACTGGAGCCGCTGTCGTTCTGCACGGCGTCGGAGGTGTAGTCGCCCAGGTCCAGCCCGGCCAGCACGGGGCAGTCGTCCCAGTGGTATACCATATTCCACCAGTCGTTGTCTGCATCGGACTGGGGCAGGCTGCCGTCCAGATACCGCAGGGTGCCGGTGGTGCTCTGGAACCCGGCCGGGTCGTAGAGGATGAAGAGGGAGCTCAGGACACCCTGAATGTCGGTGGACAGTTTGGTGGTGCCGGCCATGTCAAGGTAGGCGTCCGAGTCATCGCTGCCGAAGTTCATGGTGTAGACGTTCAGCTTGACCACCACCTTGCCGTCGCCGTTCCGATCTTCGCCGTAGGTGGCAAGGGCGTCCTGCAGGGCGGTCTGGGTGGCCTCCGGCAGGTAGTGGGGGGCCACCACGGCCACATTGTAGTCGGCGTGGGTGGTAAGGAAATACTGCCCGATGAAGCAGTAGCCCACAAAGGCCGCGGCAATGCCGAGGAGGATCACCCATTTCAGATTGTAGTCCCACCAGTTGGCCCAGCGCTCCTTGCGGGTGTAGGTGTGCTTTTTGCGCGGGGTGAGGTCTTTGGGGTCGATGTCGCGTTCGTAACGGTAGCTTGCCATGGGACGGTGTCCTCCAGAATGTTTATTTCAGCTTGGCCAGAATGGTCTGGCGCACGGCTTCCGGCAGCTGCTTCTGCTCAGCCTTGCTCATGCCGGCGGTGCGGATGGGCGGCAGGATGCAGATGTGCACCCGGCCCGGGTGGCAGCGGTTGCCGTTGCTCTCAAACAGGGCGCGGGCACCGGTTATGGCCACCGGAATCACCGGGACACCGGTCTTGACCGCAATGCGGAATGCGCCGTTCTTGAACTCGCCGACACCGCCCTCTTCGCCCTTGTAGCGGGTGCCCTCCGGGAAGATGACGAAGCTGCGGCCGCTCTCCACGATGGCGGTGGCGTCGTTCAGGGCGCGCACCGAGGCGCGCAGGTCGTCACGCTGCACGAACACGCAGCCCAGCAGCTTCATCCAGCGGTTCAGCAGGGGAAGTTTTTCCAGCTCTTCCTTGGCCAGGATGCCGTGGGGCTTGTCGAGGCTGGCCAGCAGCAGGGGGATGTCGTAGTAGCTGCGGTGGTTGCCCACGAACACGCAGGGGCCTTCCTTGGGGATGTTCTCCAGCCCTTCCACGGTCAGGGTGACGCCGGTCACCTTCAGGATGCCACGGCTCCAGCGGGGGATGTGACGGTCGACCAGCTGCTCCACCGTCTCGGTGTCGCCGGCGGCCAGGGCCCGCTCGCCCCGGCGCAGGGTGCCGTAGTGTACGATCATGTAGCCGAACAGATACAGAAACATCGCAATGGTGCGAAAAATACTCATAAATTCTCCTCCTTATGGCATGGGGATGCCAGAGCCATTGTAACATACTTTTGCAGAAAAAGGGAGAAAAAATACTTTTTTTACAATTGGGTGGCCTGTACCCTTGCAAAATTGACAAAATCCGGGTATATTTATATCTGTAAAGCCAGCACAATGGCGCTTTCCGGCTGTGGCGGCCTGCTGCGGAACGGAAAGGAAAGAACGAGGTAACCACAGCATTATGGGTCTGTTTCCTTCTGCAAACGATTTCAAGGCGGGCAAGGGCGTGGAAAAGGACGCTCCCCGCAAGACCGGCGTCCGCCGCTTCTTTGAGCTGGTAGGGCGCGACATGAACAGCATGTTTCTGGCAAACCTGCTCACCTGCCTAGGCTTTGTGCCGGTGATCAGTCTGGTGTATATCGGCTTCCTGATGAACAATCTGCCGGTCATGCTGATCAGCGCCGCCGTGGGCGGCATCCTGGCCGGGCCGGTGCTGGCCGGGATGTACGACACCGTGCTGCGCGCCCTGCGCGACGAGGCCGGCTACTGGTGGGTGACCTACCGCAAGGCCTTCAAGCGCAACTTCAAGGCCAGCATCCTGCCGGGTGTGCTGTACTGCGTGGTGGTCACGCTGCAGATCTTCCTGGTCTATTTCTGCTTCAACATGCTGTATCACGGCACCAACGTGGGTGTGCCCCTGTGGGTGGCCACGGTGCTGAATCTGCTCGTCTTCCAGATGCTGTTTGCCTACATGTGGCCGCAGATCGCCCTGTTGGACCAGCCCCTGAGCCTGACGCTGAAGAACAGCATCAACTGCATGATCGCCTTCCTGCCCCATGCACTGGCAGCGTCCATCGTGCAGATCCTGTTCTGGGGCGTGGTGATCCTGTGCATGCCGCTGGGCCTGCTGCTCATGCTGGTGTTCGGCTTCTGGTTCGTCACCGAGGTGTCCTGTCAGATCGTGTACGGCGACCTGGACCGGGTGTTCCACATCGAGGAGAGCATCCGCAAGCTGAAGGATGCCGAGCTGGAAGCTGCCCTCCGCGAGGATTACGCCGCCGCGGAGGACGATACCGAGGAATGATCCCGCCTGTGCTGCGTGCGGAAAGGAGACTGGCCGGATGATGGAACAACGCAACAATCTGGTCCTGCAGGGCACCGAGACCTTTTCCCGCGGGCAGCTGGACAACCTTGCGCTGGAAAACGGCAGCCTTGTGCTGGACAGCGTGGCCGGACGCAGCCTGCAATACGGCAGCTACACCACTCCGGAATTTGCCATGCCGGCGTTCTGCAACCTGAGTGTGAGCTGGAACGCCAGCGCCCCCCACAACACCATGGTGGAGGTGCGGTGCCGGGTGTATGCCGGCAATGCCTGGACCGGCTGGATGAGCTTTGGCAAGTGGGCACCGGATTATCCCCGGTGTAGCACCCACGCCCAGAGCGAGGACGGCATGATCTTCTTGATGGGGGACACCGTGACGGTGGCCACCCCCGGCGGCGGCACCGGTGTGCAGCTGCAGGTGAACCTTTCCACCAACAACGATAAAGTGACCCCGGCAGTGCGGCTGCTGGCGGTGGCGGTGCGGCCCCTTACCTGGGAAAAGCACAACGGCCACCCGCTGAACCGGCGCCTTTACCTGCCGGAATACTGCCTGAACACCCACGACCCCAGCTTTGGCCGGGAGATGGACCTGCCGCTGATCATGGCGGCCCTGATGAACCGCTGGGGCGAGGATATCCTGCCCGAAGAGGTGGCCTATATCATGGAAGATATGGCCACCAGCAGCACCGCCAACGCGGCCTTTGCGGCCGCAGCCGCAGGCTGCTGTGGCTACCCCTGCTGGCAGGCCTGGATGGACCTTGCCGACCTGCGTGCCCAGATCCACGACGGCTGCTCGGTGGCCGTGCAGGTGGAGCGCCGCATCCGCGGCCAGCGCGACCCGGCCCGGGTGTGGATGGGGCTGCGGGGCTTTGGCCATGACGATGCCGTGATGGCGGACTACGTTCTGCTCAACGACCCCACCGCCGA
>OGXW01002106.1_pt1 | contig 14398 bp, 14 predicted proteins | sample 1576341 | NCBI WGS metagenome assembly OGXW01 (sample SAMEA3541592, study PRJEB24748) | human gut metagenome | biome: human gut; feature: human-associated habitat; material: faeces | place: China | collected 2012
CCCATTGAGGATTTGATTTGATGCGGTCGATATATGCAGCTGCTGAAGTACTGAAACCGATAAATACCGTATGTTTGATATTGCGTCCTTTCTTACGATTCGTTTTCAAAATCCTTCGTATGATATATCTGGATAAAAGACCAAAAATAAAGTTAAATAAATAAAATAACAGATATAAAGAACGAGGAAAGTTCTGAATCTGCCATACAGTGATCACAAATGCAGAAAGTCCAAGTCCGATCAGATTCGCTTTGACCAGATTCACAAGTTCCTTGGAACCACGCTGGTAACGCTTTGGTGTATAAAGACCAAAGAACGAATACAATAACAATAACAGGATCAAAGAGCTGATCAGCGGTTTCTGATATTGATAAAACTCTGGATAATAGCGGTTGAGATCGAAAATCTCTTGATTCAGCCAGAATCCAAAGATCGTGCATTTAAATCTTATATACCATGCTGCAAATCCTGCAAAATAAATGCAGACAGCATCCATCACGACATGCAGTCTGTTTAAGTAAGTTTGGTTTTGTTTGATCATATGATAAATACTCCTTTTTCACTTCCTTCTATTATAAGGGATAAAAAGAGATCATACAATGACAAATGACTTAACTTTTTCTTATTTTTGTATTTTGTACTTATTGACACTCTCATCATTTTCACGAAAAATGATAAAAAAGAGGAAATCATTTTTTAGTAACATATTAATCACAGTTTTTACACATTTATAAGATATATTTATCTCATAAAAGATAAAGGTCGAAACAAAAGATCAGGATCGAAAGGAGAATTAATCATGAGTGAATATAATACAAATCAGGATGGACAGTGGAAGACTTCCGATCAGTGGAGAGCGGAGGAAGCGAACGACCATTCCAATCCTAAGAAAAACAAAAATGGCGGCAGAGGAAAATATGTTGCAAAATTAGCAGCATCTGCAGTAGCTTTTGGATTGATCGCAGGGCTTGTGATGCAGGGAGTCACATATGGATTTAGCAGAGCAGGCATTGGAAATGGTGCAACACAGCTTGCAACAACGAAGACAACAAGCAGCAGTTCAAGTACCAGCAGTAATGACCTCTCAGGTGTATCAAAAAATGTTATGCCATCGATCGTATCGATCACAGGAAAGTTCGAGACAACAAGCCAGAGTTGGTTTGGACAGACACAAAGCAGTGAATCCGAAGGTGTTGGTTCAGGTATCATCATTGGCAAGAAAGATGGTAAGATTTTAATCGTTACAAATAACCATGTCGTAGCAGATGCCAAATCTTTATCCGTTGGATTTGTGGATGGAAAGAGTGCAAGTGCAACCATTCGTGGTACTGACAGCGATGCGGACTTAGCGGTTGTAGAAGTAGATACAAAGAACATGAAATCTTCTACCTTAAAGAAGATCGCAGTGATCACATTAGGAGATTCCTCAAAATTACAGACAGGAGAAAGAGCGATCGCAATTGGTAATGCATTAGGATATGGACAGTCTGTCACAGGTGGTTATATCAGTGCATTAAATCGTCAGGTACAGTTGACAGACAAGACAATGACACTGATCCAGACAGATGCAGCGATCAACCCTGGAAATAGTGGTGGTGCTTTATTAAATAGCAAAGGTGAATTAATTGGTATTAATACAGTTAAATATTCTTCAGAAGATGTAGAAGGAATGGGATATGCGATTCCGATCAATACAGCAAAACCGATCATCAATAAACTGATCAAGAATGAGGCAACAAGTGAGAGTGAACAGGCATATTTAGGTGTATCAGGTCAGACGATCGACAGCTCTATGGCAAGCCAGTTTGATATGCCATCTGGTGTTTATGTACAGCAGGTGATCAAGAGTTCCCCAGCCCAGAAAGCAGGCATCAGTGCAGGAGATGTGATCGTATCCTTTAATGGAAGCAACGTTTCTACAATGGATGGATTAAAAGAAAAGATTTCAAACCTGAAAGCAGGAAAGAAAGTTAAAGTTGTTGTAAAACGTCAGAATCAGATGGGTACTTATGAGAAGAAGACACTGACAGTTACTCTTGGAAAGAAATCAGATGCACCAAGCACAAGCAGTAACAGCAGCAATAGCAATGGTAATAACAGCAATAATAATAGTAACAGCAGCAATAGTTACAACAATAATTATAATAATGAAAGTTCTAACAGCCAGTATTATAGTTTTGGACAGTAAAACCGGTTGAAAAAAGAACCAAAGAAAGATACAATAAAATGGAACCCTGTGAGTAGGCAGGGTTCCATTTTTTAGTCAGGAGAATATGCCTATGGTTATGATCGAAATTGAAAATATTAAGAAGTTTATGGCAGGTTTTTTAGGAGGAAATCTTTTTGATGATTTCTTGATGAGCGAAGGAAAACTGTCCATGAACATTTCGTATGAATTTGATGGAAAAATCTTAAAAGAATTTTATGATACAGAAGAATGGAAAGAGATGAAACAATATCCATATGTAACGTGGGAAGAAGAGAAAGAAAAAATATTTTCTCTCGTAAAAGGGAAGAAGACACCGCTGTCTTTTCAATTTGTGATGATGTTAAAACCAGATCTTTCTCCAGAGTTTCTTGCAAAATATAATCTTGCAGTGAGAGAAGATGAGATAGCAGGATTATTTATCAACATTTTATACGATCGACAGGGATTAAAGTGTACATCTGGAGTGTCCAGAAAGACATTTGTACTGGATAAGACTTTGGAAGAAGCATGGGATCAGGAAGTGAAAGAAAGATTTTTAACAAAGTACCTGTAAAAATTTTCACAAACTTCGGAAACTTAAAAGAAACTTTGTTTGCATGTTTCTTTTTGCGTAGATATATGTTAGAATAAGTAGTAATGAATACCAGATAAGAAAGTTGTAAAAAGGAGATACGAATATGAGTTTTCATATTGTTTGTGACAGCTGTACGGATTTGACAGAAGAAGATTTAAAAAAAGGATGTTATACTTTAGTACCCCTGACATTGTTAGTGGATGGAGAAGAAATCATAGATGATGAAACATTTGATCAGGCAGATTTCTTAGCAAAGGTTGCAGCAAGTAAAGAGTCTGTGAAGTCAGCATGCCCTGCACCAGAGAGCTATATGGAAGCATATTCCAAGGCAGATGATATATATGTGGTAACATTATCTGCAGAATTAAGTGGATCATACAACAGTGCAGTTTTAGGAAAGAATCTATATGAAGAAGAGAACGGAACAAAGAATATTCATGTAGTGAATTCCAGAGGAGCCGCTACGACTCAGGTTCTGATCGCACGTAAGCTCAACGAATATGCAAGTCAGGGAATGCCATTTGAAGAAGTGGTTGATAAGATTGAAGAGTATACAACAAGTCTTAGAACATATTTTGTTTTGGAGACACTAGAAGTACTAAGAAAGAACGGAAGATTATCAAGACTATCTGCAACGATCGCCGGTGCATTAAATATCAAACCAGTCATGATCGGTACAAGAGACGGCGTGATCCAGAAAGCAGCCCAGGCAAGAGGAATGAAGAAAGCACTCGCGAAGATGGTAGAACACATGGGAAGCGAAGGAAGAGATCTCACAAGAAGACAATTTGTCATTTCACACTGCAATTGCTACGAGAGAGCTGTTTACGTGAAAGAATTGATCAAGAAGCACTTACACGCAGAAGACGTTGATATTGTAGATACTAAAGGAGTCAGCAGTTTGTATGCATGCGATGGAGGAATCATTGTATCATATTAGATTCTGGTTACTTGAATAGACGTGTATATAAGTGATAGAAATAAATAAACGATCGGGAGAGCAGCATTAGAATTTTGCTCTCCCGATCGTTTATTTATTTTTTATCATATATTCAAAATCTATAGTTGGCCAACTGCAACTTAAAATTGTTACAAAATTAACGTGATTATACACAAAAATAAAGCTGATTGTTATGAAATTAACGTACAAATTGCACAAAAAACACTTGAATTTGTAGAAGAATGTGCGTATAATGGGAGTCAATATACTGATATAAAGGAATTAAGGAGGATGAGTCATGAGTCGTTTGGAATTAAGGTCTCCGAACCAGGCACAGCTGGTTGTGGAAGGTCTTTATAAGGATTTGGAACGAAGAATCGAGTCAAGCCCGCCAGGGTTATGTCCGGTTGATATGTCCAGAGCATTTTTGGAGATCTGTCATGCACAGAGCTGTGGAAAGTGTGTTCCATGCCGTGTAGGACTTGGACAGTTAAAGAATCTGATCACAGATGTTTTAGATGGCAAAGCAACGATCCGAACTTTAACAGAGATACAGGAAACAGCAAAATCCATTATGGAATCCGCAGACTGTGCGATTGGCTATGAGGCAGCCAACATGGTATACAAAGGAGCCATTGGATTTAAAGATGATTATGTAGAACATATCATGTACCATCGATGCTTAAGTACGTTAAAGCAGCCGGTGCCATGTGTATCCAGATGTCCTGCGAGAGTGGATATTCCAGGATACATTGCGTTGGTACGTGAAGGAAGATATGAGGATGCGATCCGTCTGATCAGAAAAGATAATCCATTTCCAACAACATGTGGATTTATCTGCGAGCATCCATGTGAAGCATTATGCCGTAGAAATATGATCGATGATGCGGTGAATATCCGTGGATTAAAACGTATGGCAGCAGATGCAGCAGGATATGTTGCACCGCCAGAATGTGCAGAATCTACAGGGAAGAATATTGCCGTTGTAGGTGGTGGACCAGGTGGATTAAGTGCAGCATATTTCTTACAGTTGATGGGGCATCAGGTAACCGTATATGAGATGCTTCCAAAACTTGGAGGAATGTTACGTTATGGAATTCCAAACTACAGACTGCCAAAAGAACGCTTAGATGATGATATTCAGGCAATCTTAGACACAGGAGTCAAAGTAGATTGTGGAAAAGCTATCGGCAAAGATTATTCCATTGTGGATTTAAAAGAAAAATACGATGCTGTACTGATCACGATCGGTGCAAGCACAGATAAGAAGTTAGGATTAGAAGGCGAAGATGCTAAAGGCGTTATTTCAGCGGTACAGTTCTTAAGAGATGTCGGATACGGAACACAGGAAAGCCTGGAAGGAAAAGAAGTTGCCGTGATCGGTGGTGGAAATGTTTCCATGGATGCAGTTCGTACATCTGTAAGATTAGGTGCGAAGAAAGTCAGCATCGTATATCGAAGAAGAGTTGCCGATATGACAGCACTTCCAGATGAGATTTCAGGAGCAGAAGCAGAAGGTGTTGAGATCAAGACATTGATGGCACCTTCAAGAATCGAGAAAGACGAAGAAGGCAATGTCAAAGGTATATGGGTAACACCACAGATGATCAGTAATATCAAAGGTGGAAGAGCATCTGTAAAGCCAACAGGGGAAGATGACGTATTTATCCCATGTCAGACACTGATCGTAGCGATCGGTCAGGATATCGAATATCAGCACTTTGAAGAAGCAGGAGTTCCCGTACAGAGAGGAAAGATCAACGTAGAGAAATTTGGTGGATTCGAAGAGATGCCAGGAGTATTTGCAGGTGGAGACTGTGCGACAGGTCCATCCACAGTTATTTCAGCGATCGCAGCAGGTAAAGTTATCGCAGCCAATATCGATGAATATCTGGGATATCATCATGAAATCACAGCAGATGTTGAGATTCCAGAACCTAAGTTAGAAGATAAACCAGCATGTGGAAGAGTTAATCTTACAGAGAGAGAAGCTGGAGAGAGAGTTAAAGACTTTGAAGGAGTCGAAAACTGTATGACAGAGAAAGAAGCATGCCAGGAGGCAGGAAGATGTCTTCGCTGTGACCACTTCGGTTATGGTATTTTCAAAGGAGGTAGGGATACAAAATGGTAAATATTACAATAGATAACCACACGATCGCTGTACCTTCTGGAACAACGATCATGGAAGCAGCAGCCTCCATTCATATACCGATTCCAAAGCTTTGTTATTTAAAAGATATCAATGAAATTGGAGCGTGCAGAGTCTGCGTTGTAGAAATTGAAGGACAGGATCATCTGGTAACATCCTGTAATAACGTGGTAGAAGAAGGAATGACGATCTATACCAACAGTCCGAAAGTACGCAGAAACCGAAAACATACGGTAGAGATGATCCTTTCCCAGCACGATGCACAATGTGCAACTTGTGTAAGAAGCGGAAATTGTACACTTCAGACGGTTGCTAATGATCTGAATATTGTAGACAGCCCTTATAAGAAGGAGATCTGTATCGAAGAATGGGATACAAGATATCCATTGGTACGTGATGCAAGCAAATGTGTCAAATGTATGCGTTGTATACAAGTATGCGACAAGATTCAGGGAATGCATATCTGGGATGTATCTGGAACTGGAGCAAGAACAACAGTTGGAGTTTCAGAAAACAGAGATATTAAAACAGCAGATTGTGCATTATGTGGACAGTGTATCACACATTGTCCAACAGGAGCATTACGTGAACGAGATGATACAGACAAATTATATCGTGCATTAGAAGATAAAGATACGATCGTGGTAGCACAGATTGCACCAGCAGTTCGTGCTGCATGGGGAGAAAGTCTTGGATTATCAAGAGAAGAAGCAACAGTTGAGAAGATCGTAGATGCACTTCGAAGGATCGGTGTAGATTATGTATTTGATACAACATTTTCAGCAGATCTTACGATCATGGAAGAAGGAACGGAATTTGTCGAGAGATTTACAAATGGAGATCTTGATATGTATCCAATGTTTACATCCTGTTGTCCAGGATGGGTACGTTTCATCAAATCTCAGTATCCACAGATGGTAAACAGATTATCTTCCGCCAAATCTCCACAAGAGATGTTTGGGGCAGTGATGAAGACTGCATTTGTAAAGAAGATGAACATCGACCCAGACCGCATTTTTGCATTATCTATTATGCCATGTGTTGCGAAGAAAGATGAAAGAGAGAAACCATTATTCCATGGTGAGTTTGCAGGACATGGAGTTGACTGTGTGTTAACAACAAGAGAATTGGACCGTCTGATCCGTGCTGACCATATTGATCCAAAGACATTAAAAGATGCAGCCTTTGATACTCCATTTACTGAGGGAACCGGAGCAGGAGTGATCTTTGGGGCAACTGGCGGAGTTATGGAAGCGGCACTGCGTTCTGCGTATTACCTGATCACAGGAAAGAATTCAGAAGCAGATGCATTTAAACAGATCCGTGGAGTGAACAAAAACGGATGGACAGAAGCCCAATTTGAGATTGCTGGCAATACGATAGATATCGCAGTTGTGAGTGGACTTCAGAATACAAGGAATCTGATGGAAGCGATCCAGAAGAGAGAAGTACACTATCATTTTGTAGAAGTCATGGCCTGTCCAGGCGGATGTGTAGGTGGAGGCGGACAGCCGATCCATGAAGGAAAAGAACTGGCATCTGACCGTGGATCCAACCTGTACTTCCTGGATAAGACAGCCCATTTGAGATTTTCACACGAGAATCCAGATATCAAACATCTGTATGATGAATATTTTGGATCACCGGGAAGTCATAAAGCACATCAGTTACTGCATGTGCAAAAATAGCTGTTAATACCTTTTAATAAAGAAAATCCAGATATTTAGAAGATACAAATCTAAATGTCTGGATTTTCTCTCTTTTTAAATTTACCATCTTGGATTGTCAAGTATGGTTACTTCGCCATTAATCTCACAAACAATATGGCGGTATCCTTTGGTTTCAATCGTTCCATAATCATGCCCTGCATTTGCATCAAATACATAAAAAGCAGTCAGAACTTCATCTCCAGTATTAATGGTGCGGTGAGCATATCCGCGGGGAACATACAGTGCTTTCCCTTTCTCCATCCGTTCAACCCGCCAATCACCGTCAAGGTTTTCAAGCATCATATACCCTTCGCCTTTTAATGTATAATAAACTTCGGCAGTGTCTACGATCTGATGAAAATGTCCTTTCGTCATATAATATTCATTTCCAATCTTTCCAGGATGGATCATCGTTGTACCGAATGCAAGATCACCGGCACGTTCTGGGCATCCAAGTTCATAAAACTCATAGATCAAAGGGTCCTCATGTTTAAGGATTTCTTCAATAGCTTCTTGATCCTGATACATATTTTTCATCTGGGAAAGATAACGCTTTGTAGTATCTGCGTGCTTGGAAAGTCCGTTATTTAGATCAAAATCCAAAGTAAAAGCCTGATCCCAGTTAAACTGATTCATAAAATACCTCCTGCCCTAAATCTCAAGTGTGGAAACGCCTTGTTCTTTCATCATAGCTTCGAATTCCTTGATGATCGAGATACCAGCACTTGTTCCGATACGTTGGGCACCGCACTCTATCATTTCCATAAATGTCTTGGCATCACGGATTCCACCAGCAGCTTTTACCTTTACCGCATCTCCAACATGCTCTTTCATTAATTTCACATCATCAAAAGTAGCACCGCCAGTACCGAATCCAGTGGATGTTTTAATAAAATCAGGTTTCACCTCTTTGGCGATTTCACAAAGCTTGATCTTCTCCTCATCATTAAGATAACAGTTTTCAAAAATGACTTTACAAGTAACATCTTTTTCATGGCAGGCAGCAACGATCTGTGACATCTCATTCTTGATATAATTCCAGTTAGAAGCCTTGATCTCTGTCTGATTTACAACATAATCAATCTCATTTGCACCATTTGCAATGGCATCTTTTGTATCAAAGACTTTAGAAGCGATCGTTGTCTGACCTAATGGGAAAGAGATAGCAGCTCCTGTATGAATATCCGTTCCTTCCAGTAACTTTGCACATAATCCAGACTGTACCTGATTGATCGCTACCATGGCAAAATGATGTTCTTTCGCCTCATTACATAAGACTTCCATGTCTTTAGGAGAAGCATCCGTATGTAAATTTGTGTGATCGATCATTCTTGCAAGATCATCTAATGTATATGATTTCATAAAAACCTCCTGTTTTTGTTGATATGTTTGTTTCATGTTAGTTAAAATATAACATTATGTAATCATTATGTCAATATTATGTAAATAAAATAAGAGAAAATAAATTGACATAAAATAAAAAATCCGATAAAGTGAAAGAAAAAAGAAAGAGAGTATAAAATGGGAGCATTTTATTTAGATATAAAAAAAGATTTATTAGATAAGATCTTAAGTGGAGTTTACCAGCAAGGGAGCATCATACCAAATGAATACGAATTAGCTGAGATCTATAACGTCAGCCGTCCGACAATCCGCAAGGCGGTACAGATTTTAGTGGATGATGGGTATTTAGAAAAACGTAAAAAACGAGGGACGATCGTATGTGATCCGACGATCCGGCAGGAATTTGCTCAAGTGATACAGACATTTGATAAAGAAGTAAAAGAAAAAGGGCTGACTCCATCAACAAAAGTTCTGACATTCAAACAAGAAAAGGCAGAAGAAGAAGTCCGCCAGAAATTGAATCTCAAAGAAACAGAAAAAGTTTATAAACTGGTCAGATTGAGATACGTTGATGATCAGCCCAATGTTCTGGTTACAACGTATGTGCCATGCAGACTGTTTGAGCATTTGTTGGAAGTTGATTTTGAAAAGGAAAGTTTATATCAGACATTTCATAAGGAAGGAAGAGATATCACATCCATACAGAGAAAGTTGGATGTGATCCTTGCAGATGAAACATGTGCGGATCTGTTAGATGTCAAAAATGGTGATCCTTTATTTTATTTTCATTCCACAGGATATGATGAAAGTCATACAGCGATTGAATATTCGATTGCGAAATATCGGGGAGATCGGAATAGCTTTGTTTTTCAACTTTCAAATAATGTGTATTATTCTTAATACATTTATTTACAAATATCAGTTTTTTCTGTATAATAAAGCACAATAAGCTGAAAACAGCGAATAAAACAATAAACAGCAACACAGGAGGAATGACCATGAGCAAAATTCAGATGACCACTCCATTAGTAGAGATGGACGGAGATGAGATGACAAGAATTCTTTGGAAGATGATCAAAGATGAATTGTTATTACCATTTATTGATTTAAAGACAGAATATTATGACCTTGGGTTAGAACATAGAAACGAGACAAACGATCAGGTTACATTTGATTCCGCAGAAGCAACAAAGAAATATGGAGTTGCAGTCAAATGTGCAACGATCACTCCAAATGCAGCGCGTATGGATGAATATGACTTAAAAGAAATGTGGAAGAGTCCAAATGGAACAATCCGTGCGATCTTAGACGGAACAGTATTTCGTGCACCGATCACAGTCAAAGGAATTGAACCAACCGTAAGCAAATGGAAGAAACCGATCACGATCGCAAGACATGCCTATGGTGATGTATACAAAGGTGTGGAGATCAAAGTTCCAGGAGCAGGAAAAGCAGAATTAGTATTTACAGGAGAAGATGGAACAGAGATCAGAGAAACAATTCATGATTTTGACGGACCAGGAGTGATCCAGGGAATGCATAACATTGATGCATCTATTGCAAGTTTTGCAAGAAGCTGCTTTACATATGCATTAGACACAAAACAGGATCTGTGGTTTGCAACAAAAGACACGATCTCTAAGAAATACGATCACACATTCAAAGATATCTTTCAGGAAATCTTTGATGCAGAATACAAAGAGAAATTTGATGCAGCAGGAATCGAATATTTCTACACACTGATCGACGATGCAGTAGCCCGCGTTATGAAATCAGAAGGTGGATTTATCTGGGCATGTAAGAACTATGACGGAGATGTTATGAGTGATATGATCTCATCTGCATTCGGATCATTAGCAATGATGACATCTGTATTAGTATCACCACACGGATACTATGAATACGAAGCAGCTCATGGAACAGTACAGCGTCATTATTATAAACATCTGAAAGGTGAAGAGACATCTACAAACTCTGTAGCAACAATCTTCGCATGGACAGGAGCGTTAAGAAAACGTGGAGAATTAGATGACAATAAAGAATTAATGGCATTTGCTGATAAACTTGAGAAAGCTACATTAGACACGATCGAGAGTGGTACAATGACAAAAGACTTGGCACTTATTACAACTCTTGAGAATGTGAATGCTGTGAATAGTGAAGAGTTTATTAAGGCAATTGCGGAACGTTTAAAATAGTGTTTAGTTTATGAGACAAAAATAAGGGACTGTAAAAAAGTCCCTTATTTTTATCTCATAAAACTGAAGTCTATTCAAATCAGTATATAGAGGGTGTATTACATTTCAAGGTATTTTTGAATTATATCCGTTTCAGATAAATCGATGTGTTTTAGAACAAAATCATAAAGAGGTTTTGCAAAGTCAGCATCTAAATCTAATTCTTCTACAATCTGATCAAAAGATTTTTGTTTTTTAACTTTTTTTAGAATTAATTTAATGAAACCACAGGACTCACCTTGTGATCTGCCTTCTAGTCTGCCTTCTAATCTGCCTTCTAATCGACCTTCCATTCTTCCTTTCTCTTCTAATTTTTCAAGTGCTTTACACATATTCACAGTACCTCCTGTTTGTTCAGATTTTATAGCATCGTTAATTAATTTTTGTGATTCAGTAATGCAACCAATTACCATGGTTAATTCGGATGATATATTTTTTTCTTTGTATATATCAGTGATTTTATCATATTTTTCGTCAAAAATAAATCTGCTAATATTGAATATTGTGTTGACATCGTCGTTGTGAAATTTTAAATATTCGCTTTTACGAAGTTCAATTAAGTTAAATTTATAATCCGAAATTAAAGGTTTAAAAGCATCTGGGATTTCTAGCATATCAATTAGGGAATGAGGACCGTCCCATGGATTTTCTCCATAGTAAATACATATTGTAAGAACGCTGTGTAATCGATCCGTTTTCTTCATTGTGATCATACTAGCAAAAACAAGAATAAATGTCAATATATGTAAAATAAGATAAACATAAATAATGAAACAAAAAAGAAGATATGAGCTGCCGAGAGCGATAGCAGATTATTTCTTAACAGATAATTATTGAGTGTTAACACAGAATTCGTCTGATAAGTTCTAAATCATTGGAAAAGTAGTAGAGGAAACATCCAAAACAAAATTTCAATATCTTAAGAACAAATTAAACGAATATTATATGAATGGTAAAGTGAGAAATAAAATTTTAAAGATAATGAAAAAGAGTTAGGGACGAACCAATGTCATCTTAACTTAATGACATTGAATAAAAACCTAACTCTTTTGTTATTATCAGTATAAAATTAAGAATGATTTGGTCTGTTTTTGTATGTAGATTTTACAAATCCTTGATGATGCCAAGTTCGATTACCACTCTTAGTTGTCCAATAAATGTAGTCTCCTTGTTTAACAGAAGAGTAGGATTTTGAATATCGATAACTGGAATCAGTGTATAAATTACAAGTTAAATTTCCTAAACCATCAGTTCCTTCTTCGATCATAGAAACTGCAACACCTTTTGAATTTGTGTAAATATGCTGATTTGTATCAAGTCCGCAATGTTTAGCAACATGATCTACTCCATAATGACCTTTATCCACTTTATTGGCAGAATCTATTGAGCAGGCAACACCCCAGCAAGCGGCTACATACTCATTGGTCATAAATGTTTCTTCAAAAGCCATAGGACGTTCGTATTTTTGTTTCATAAAATTCCCCCTAATGTATTAATTTATTCATAGTATGTATAATTCCCCTTAAAATATACAACATCATTATATAAGGAAAAACTGCTTGAAGCAAGTATTTTATGAAAAATTCAATGATTGATAGGTAAATATTATGATATGCGAAGAGATTAGATGTGAACTTAAGATTATTTATTGGTAGATTATGAAAAAAATAAGTATTTTTTTACAAATGATTGCAAAATCTAGGATGTTAGACTATAATAAAGTTAAATATTGAATTAGAAGATGATGGTTTGTTGAAATAGCAGATTACGAAAAAAAGATGCCTTTTACAGATGGTTTATTGCGTTAAATGGCAGATTCTAGTATAATGTAGTCATGAGAAAAGATGTTGCAGAATGATGATGCAATATAAGATGAAGATGGAATTTGTATAGAAGGAAAGGGGAAAAGATTATGAAAAAAAGATATGAAAGACCAAGTGCTTATATAGAAGAATTTACACCGAATGAGTATGTGGCGGCTTGTGGAGATAATAATAAGGTATATAAGTTTGAATGTGATGCGAGAGGAGGTACTTTATACTATTATAGGTATGGAAGAGATTATGGAGCTACGAAATTAGGAAGTTATCATCCATGTCAAGCAAAACATGAGGCAAGTACTGACGATGATTTTTATGATGGATTTGTTGATTATAATAGGAATAGAAAAGAAGATGTAGGAGAGGCTGTAAAGGTTTGGAGAGGACCTTGGCATAATAATGGTCATGCAACAACGAAGTTAAATATGAAAGAATGGGAAACAGCTAAATCATAAAAATACAAAAAAGAACCGTACCTACCGGTTCTTTTTTATTACAGGGAGAGTGATCATGGACCTATTTGACACTAACACTACCTTCGAACGCCAACTTTTTGCAAAGGCAGCAAGGAATCGTATTCCGCTTTATGGAGTACTGGAGTTATTGCCTCTCTGCAACTTAAATTGTGACATGTGTTATGTCCATTTATCCAAACAAGAAATGCAGTCTCAAGGCGGATTGCGGAGTGTGGATGAGTGGATTTCTTTTGCTCATCAGATGAAGGATGCAGGGACATTATTCTTGTTGTTAACGGGTGGGGAGCCTTTATTATTTCCACAGTTCAAAGAACTATACACTACATTAAAAGATATGGGAATGATTCTAACGATCAATACCAACGGGACGCTGATTAATGAGGAATGGGCGGAATTTTTTGCGAAGAATAAGCCAAGAAGGATAAATATAACTTTATATGGATCAAAGAATAAGACATACGAGAATCTATGCCATATGAAGGATGGATTTGACAAAACGATCAGAGGGATCGAATTATTAAAAAAATATAAGATTGATGTCAAGATCAATGGAAGTCTTGTGAAGAAGAATTTTCATGACAGGATGGAGATCATAGATATCGGAGAAAAGTATGATATCCCAGTTCGGATCGACACTTATATGTATCCATCCGTGCGTGAGCGGACAACTCCTTTTAATTTTCAGGAGAGATTAAACCCAGAGGATGCTGCAAAGGCAAGGGTTGAAATCTTACACCGGGAAATGGGAGATGAACTTTTTGAGCAATATGCGAAGCAGACTATTTATCTGGCAGAACATACAGAAGAAGGAGATGCCTGTCCGGGGCATATGACATGCCGGGCTGGGCAGAGTTCATTTGTAGTTAATTGGCAAGGCATGCTACGTGTTGTGATATAACATAGTTGTAACATCTCGACCTAATAAGATATAATCTTAGGA
>OGXW01002110.1_pt1 | contig 14384 bp, 7 predicted proteins | sample 1576341 | NCBI WGS metagenome assembly OGXW01 (sample SAMEA3541592, study PRJEB24748) | human gut metagenome | biome: human gut; feature: human-associated habitat; material: faeces | place: China | collected 2012
GGTAAAAGACACCGGGGACGCCACCACCACCTCGAAGGGTCTCTTAAGCCTGACCCGCCTCTTCTCCGGCAGAACCCAGAAAGTCAAGATTGCTTTCTTAAACGAGAAGACCAGCGAGACTTCCAGCTGGACCTACAGCCATGAGCTGGGCCGCCTGTATCTCGAAGAGACCTATCCCAACAACGTAGAGACCTTCCACATCGACAACCTGGAGGAGGGCGAGAGCGCCGAGAAAGCCATCGAGTCCGCGATCCAGCTGGGCAGCGATATTTCTTGACGATAAACTCGTAGTAAGCACGCATTGCCTTGTGCTGTTCCTCGGTCATATCAGTAGTCTTTACTTGGATATATGGGTCTTTGCTGTTCTTATCCACGTTCGGAACCTCCAAGCCCATATCCAACTCAGAAATACGAACCAACCTACCTGTTCTAACCATCAGGTTGAGCATGTTCACGTAAGCATCCTCTCTTTTTTTCTGCTCAACAGGATCCATGCAGCATGAAACGTGCATCTGACTGCCAATACCATCAATCTTGGTAACGCCGTCCTTCTCCCACTCCTCAATCCAGTGAATCAAGCTCTTGAGCTTCTTGTTATCGTCGTAAGCAGTTTCGAGGTTATAATCATTGATGAAGAGCTTCAACTCCTCAGGATTTCCACCAGCATCAGCAAAGCCCTTGCGAGCTGCAGCTACAGCAGTGCGAACATAATCAAGGTCATCCAGGTAATCCTGCCAGTAGAATTTGTTCTTGGCATCATCTGGAGAAACTGTACCACGTGTGGCAGACTGGAGATCGTAGTAACCATCGCCATCAATATCTTTACCAGAGATAGACTCGTTTACAACATCCCAAGCCTTCACCTTACCCTCGGTAGCTGCCATCATGCCGTAAATCCAATTCTGCAAAACAGGAGTAAGTATTTCCTTCTTTTCCTCAGGAGTCAAAGGTTTAGTATTGGATTTTTTGACCTGACAAACCTTAACAGAATGTACATCCAAAGTAGCATCTGCTGTCTGTGGTTTCAAGATAATATCATAATTACCTCCAGCAATATTAGGCATCTGAAGTTTTACGTTATGACGACCAGCAGAAACAGGTACACTTACAGTAATAGCCTGATCACTGGCACCCCAACCATTCTGCATAGTCAATTCTACTCCACTAGCATCCTTGGAAGAAGTCATATCCAAATAAACCACATAATTACCCTCAGAAAGCAGATTATCGCCACCTGTCATAACAAAGAACTGAGACCAAGTTCCTGTTGGAACAAAATGGATAGCACCATTCACAACAGGTGGTTCACATCCCATAGCAAAGAATGGGAAAGGTCCATCAGTATAGGTTTGCTTATGAACTTCATTTTCTATATCTATAGCACCCGCACCAGCTACATTACCAATCTTATAGTTGACCTCTACCCAAGAAACTTTGGTCCAGTGAGAAATATCATTTTCATCAAAGGTAGAGTTTACTACAAGATTATGGTCAGAGCCCTTTTCCTTCAATACAAAATTATCAAAATAGAGAGTACCGCCAATCTTTCCGAAACAGAAACGCATACGGTCAATATCCGCATTCGGCGTAAAAGAGAAGCTATTATCAATAGCACTTTCAGCTACAGTAAATGAACCTGCTCCATACTGTGTATCAGAACCATCTTTCTTACCAGGCCAGAAATCAATCGTTCCAGGATTAGTTCCCCTTACATTAAGTGAAATCTCGTAAGTTGTACCAGCTTTAAGAGGCTCATCCAAATCATAGTAGATTTCATAATCCCAGGTATTGGCCTTAGGATCGCCACTTGTAATGATAAGACCAGGATTATTCTCAGCAGGAGGTAACTCCTTATCTGCAATCAGTCGCTTCAGATACTTGTTAGGCTGCTGTTCATGCCAAGCCAAGGTATGACCATAAACCGAAAGACCTGCATCTGTGGCATTCTTAACATATTCACTTACATTATCAAAATTCATGCGACCATCATCAGCAACACAAGAAGCCATCTTCATGGCGTTGCCGGCTACAGTCTCATTGAAATTGCTACCAGCAAGACAATATACAAGTCCCTGCTTGTTGAATTCGGCTGCTTCGAGCGCAATGCCCAACTTAAAGTTGGGATTGCACTTGCCGGAAGCTTTCATATCTTCCACGTATTTCTTCAAAGGCTCGTAGTTATTCAGATACTGATAATCCTTCAAATTCTTGGTCATATCAGTTCTGTACTCCGAGAACTTGTCATCAGCACAAGAAGACAAAGCCAAGAGAGCCATCAAGCCTAAACCTAAATTAATATTTTTCAATTTCATAATAATCAAATTATTAGAATGACACTTATCTATCAAGAATATTACTTCCTGATATACTGAGGACTGAATTGAACAACTCCATTGGTGTTACCACGAGTCTGGGCAACAAACTGATCGGATGTTTCCAAAACAATGCCAGAACCGAAATCAACCTTGTAATTGAGAGTCAGGATGTCACGATCCTTGTTACCCCAAGCCAACTTAGCTCCCTTTTCTACAAACTTTCCTGAACCGGAAGCAGTCATGCCCTCTGTATCAGAAGTAACGGTACAATTACCATTATCATCGAACGTAAGTTTCAAGTTGCAAGTGACCTTAGAGCCGTCAGCTTTATTTACAGAGACTTCGAAATTACATTCCTTCAAACTCTTGGTTGTAATGCGACTCACTTCATCCTTTTCAATAGTTGCACCTTCACGCTTTACCTCATGAGTTTGTCCATTCTCTGTAATCTTGTCAGTTCCTCTACGGAAATAAAAGCCATCCCATGGATTCATAAACTTAACGCAATAAAGGATATAATCCTTAGGAGCAATTAACCAAGCTGAAGCATCAGTACGAACAGGAGTTGTACCTGCAACGGCAGGAGAACCCGAAAGAATAGAATCGGCTCCCACCATATCCTTGATGCGAACTGGGATTACATATGTATTCTTTGCACAATCTGGGTCAGCAAAAAAAGCATCCTCCAACTTAACCTGAAGACGTCCCTGCAATTTCCCATTATACGCAACCGTCTTGGTAGGAATTGTATAATAATTGCTAGGCATTGGCCTTACAGGAGTGACTCCATCTTCAAAATACAGATTGTCACACAATGAATTATCAACATCTACATTCAATGTGATGTTTTTTCCATTATATGCTCCACCCATTGTAGATACGATATACAATACATGATTGTTATCATCCGTATTATCGCGATTCTCATCATTGCCTAAAACTACAGAACGTTCGATATACTGATAAGGATAATATACAGTAGTACCGCCCTCATAATCAGGAAATTCTTGGTTGCCATTCTCACAAGAGTTAAAGCCAAAAGCCAAGATTCCCAATGCAGCCATGGACAAATATTTGCTTATCTTCATTGTTTTCATCATTTTAAATATTAGTCGTTATTTTTTACTTCCCAGCCCTTATTCTGCTGCAAGTTGCTCCACTTCAACATTTCGCTCTGTGGTATAGGACCGTAATACATGTAATCTTTATAGCTGCGATCCTCAACCTTCATGACTTTGTATAATGGGGCACCAGCCTCTAAAGTGATTTCTATACCACGCACAGCCTCATTTAGAGGAGCTTTCCAACGGCGAAGGTCACTAAAGCGCTTATTTTCAAAACAAAGTTCCAAACGACGCTCGTTTCGAATCAACTCACGCATTTTCTCTTTGCTACCAGCGCACTCATCCAAGTATGGATCCTCGCCAAACTCGCCAATTCCGGCACGATCACGGATTGCCTTGATTACATCGTAAGCTGAGTAGTTGTGAGATCCCCTACCCTTTGGTCCCCAAGCCTCGTTGGCAGCCTCAGCGTAATCGAGGAATATCTCAGTATAGCGAATATACACAGGATAATGATACTGAGCATTCTTTGCATTAGGGTCAGGATTACAATCCTCACGCAACAGCTTTTTCATGTAATAGCCTGTGCGAGTAGAATTGGAAATCTTATTCAAACCATCATTGTTATTAGCCGTCGTAATGTCTGTATGAATGGTCTTTCCCTTATAAGTACTACCATCATGAATGATATAAAGGTCCAGACGAGGATCTCGATTGCTGTAAGGATTCGACTTATCATACTCAGAACGATCATCGGTGATAGGATAACCATTTACAGCAGGGAATGCATCGACCAGATTCTGAGTTGGGTTGATTCTACCCTTACCATAAAGAGACGGAGGGAAATTATCAGACTCTTGGTTCAGACCAAGATCCCAGTCATCAGCACCATTGGTACGACTGCCACGCCAAAGAATTTCAGCAGGACAAGCACCTGAGCCAAGCGCATCGATTTCCCTGGTTTGCATAAACCAATTATTACCTGTAGCAGACAATCCATTCACACCATTGATACGGTCAAGAACGGTAGCTGCATCGTCAGCAGCCTTAGCATAATCCACGTTTGTACCTTCAGAGAAAGCAGGACTAGCTGCAAGCAAAGATACCTGTGAGCGAATAGCCTCAGCGATACGACCGCTGATACGACCACGCATAATGGAACCAAACACACGGTTGTAGTCTCCTGCGGTCTTTACTCCGATTTCCTTATACTTGGCAGGAACATCGTTATCATCAGTCAAATCATTGTAATCAAGAGGGAGAAGCTTGGCAGCCTCGTCCAAATCGCTATAGATTTGATCCAAGCACTCTTGGAATGTATTACGTGGCTTGTTGAAATCATCAGTAGAAGTCTCTGGTTCTGTCAAATTAGGAACGCCAAGCAGTTTGCCATCGGCTGTCCATCCACCATGATTCATCAAAAGATAATACAAGTTGAGAGCTCTCAAAGCATAAGCTTCACCTTTACGGCTATCACAATACATCTTACGGGCATTCTCGTCCTTTGCCCAGTTTACCTTATCTACCTCCTGAAGGAAGATATTGAGATATTGGATACTAGCACGACCATTTGTCCATTTAGACATAGGATCGCTATTAGCAGTCCAAGAACCTGTAGCCATCTTGAGAAAGCTATTTGTCAAGTCATTGCTTACAGCGTCATCTGTAGCAATATCAGTAACACTCTTGGTATTGTAAGGAAGCATCGCATAACCATATCCCAATAGTCCCTGAGCGTATGTTGGCTCATTGTAAATCTCATCCAAGCCACGGTTGTTTTCCTCTGCAGGCTCGAAGAGATCTGAGCAAGAAACCAAGGTAAGCGACATTGCTGCTAATATAAATATATTTTTTACTTTCATTTCTTTCTACATTTTAAAATGATTAGAATGTTGCCTTCACACCTATATTATAATAGCGTGTCTGAGGCGCAGACCCAACGTTCATCTCTAAGACTTCGCGCTCTCCTGAAATGGTAAGCAAGTTAGCTCCGCTTACGTATGCCGACAACCCCTTAAGCCATGTCTTTTGGAACAAAGTACTAGGCAAGTCGTAAGTTATCTGGACCTTAGCCAAGCGGAATGCATCTGTCTTGTACATCCAGAAGTCTGATGTCTGGAAGTTGTTGTTACCATCAAGAGATGTCAAACGAGGATAGGTTGCAGTCTCTTTGGTTTCCTCAGTCCATCGGTTACGAACTACAGCAGAATATTTGCTATCGCCCTTTACCCACCAATAAGAATTATTCTTGACTCCCCAAGCACCGAAGTTACCGGTACCAAGAGCGAAGAAGGTAAAGTTCTTCCACTTAGCTGTAAGATTGACACCAAGCGTGAATGGTGCTCCATACCAACCACCCTTACCCAAGAAGACTTGGTCGTATTGGTCAATTTTATTATCACCATTTACATCCACATACTTGATGTCACCAGGTTTAACTGTTCCACCAAAATAGCTTTGGTCTGGAGAAGTTTTGATTTCCTCCTCGCTTTGGAAGAGACCTGCGCTCTTGTAACCCCAAATGCCATCAAGTGCCTTTCCTTGTCTGTTCTGATACTGCTCTACGTTGTTCTCATCTCGTTTGGTAGCCTTGGTTGTATAGTAAGTACCTGTCACACCAAGTGAGAGATCCACATCACCTACCTTCTTATTGAAGTTGGCTGCGAAATCAAATCCTACTCTACGATTATTGTTGTAATTCAGTACAGGCATAAACGAAGCCGCTGGATAACCAGTATTCAAATGAGATGGATAGAATGTTGGCGAAGAGATGAGATAACCCTCCATCGAATTGATGAAGAAACTTGCATCCAATGTCACCAATTTCTGCCACAGGGATGTCTTGAAATTCAGAGACAACTCTTTGCGCTTGATAAAATCAAGGTCTTTGTTCTCACCTCTTTTTGAATAGGTGTATTTATCGCTAGATCCATCATACCATCCATAGCCGTAATCAGAAGTCCAAATACTCTGATAGAGATAGTAGCGATTGTCACCATTTGCTATATCAATATCCTCATTGATAATACTACCTGATACACTAATCATCATGTCATCGACCACCTTGGAATTCTTCAAGAAAGACTCATTCTTGAGTCTCCAACCCAAAGAAAGTGATGGTGAGAGAGCCTCACGATGACCTGGAGCCAACTGGGCAGAGTGAATGGCAGCTAATCCAAAATCTGCGTAATACTTCTGGGCATAATTGTAAGAAGCATCGAATGCAAGATTGGCACTAGAGTTCTTATGATACTGTCCAGACTTCGACTGCTGGAAGCCAGAAGCTATCAACATTGCCGACAGATTGTGAACCTTGTTGAAAGTATTGTTGTAGTTGAACTGACCAGAGAAAAACATGGTCTGGTTATCTGTACTTCCGCTGATGTTCTGGTTGCCAGACTTTTTATCCTCACCTTCCTTCTTCAATGCGACAATCATATCCTTGCCATCAATGTTAGCCCATGTTGGGATATAAACAGCATAGCTATTATCGAAAGAAGTATTATAAGAGGTAGCATAGTCGACTGCGAAATGAGTCTCGAAAGACAAGCCCTTCAACACCTTGTGCAAGTTGATATTGATACCCGTATCAAACTGGAATTGACGACTAGTAAATTTACTACTTCCTGCAGAATAGATATCAGCAAAAACATTGGAGGAGTTTGCCTGAGTACCAGCAAGGAAGTATTTGCCATCTACCAACTTCGCAACGCTCATCAAGTCCCAAGCAGCCTTAGCATTAGGGGCTATCATATCTGTGGAGATAAGAGGAGCTGCATTCTGTGGAAAATTAGGACGCCAAGTAGCAGCAGCTTCCCAGTAATTACCCTTTGCAGAATGAGAATCATAGAAGGTTGCACTGGAGTTGACCCAAGCCTTAATATCATCAGTAATGTCTATATCCACATTACCACGAACGCTGAAGCGCTGGGTATTATTATTCTTAGCCTCACCAAACTTGAAATAATCGCCCTGGCGATAATAGTTGATATTGCTATAGAAATGAGCTCGCTTACCACCACCGCTGATTTCTGCAGTAGCCTCATAACGGCTGTTCATCTTTCTGAGATAATCAGAAGAATAGAAATCGAGATTAGGATAACGATAAGGGTTCAAACCTGCTCCATGATTATAGATGTCCTCAGCAGAATAAAGCTCAGCCAGACCATCATTACGACGAGCCTCGTTATAGAGAGTCATATACTCTGCACTGCTAAGATACTCAGGATAAGACTTTGCTACATTCAAACCTGCATTAGCCTGCACCTCGACCTTCAAGCCGTCATTATGACCACGCTTGGTAGTTATGACTACAGCACCCTTGGCAGCCTTGCTACCATAGAGCACCACAGCCTGCGCACCCTTGAGGAAAGAAATCTGTGCAATCTCACTTGGTTGAACGTTGTTAGCTTCACGAGGCACACCATCTACCAAGACGAGATAACCAGCGTTGTCGGCATCCATACCCCAGAGAGAATTGCCATTCCAACCACCTACATAACCTTGCATATTGTCGAGGCTATAAGTATGGTAATTCTTCTTCATCAAGTTCTCTACATCGACTACAGACACACCGCCCAAGATGTCATCCTTGGCTACCTTTCGGTAAGCCACCTGAACCATCTCCTTGTCGGCACTGGCTGTATCGGATTCGCTTGTCTGTGCAGTCTTGGCATTGGCACCAAGAGGAGCCAAAGCCACGAGACTTGCTACAAAAAGCTTATAATTATATGATTTGAATCTTGAATTCATACTATCATTATTCATTTAGTATTACTAATTTATAATTTTAAACCTTACCAGCCTGGATTTTGATTAAACTCTGAACTGATCTGAGTCTCCTTGATTGGCAATGGGAACCAATAGTGCTTGGTACCAAAATTACGAGTCAATATCAACTTTCTACGATAATTGGCAACCCGAGCGTCCTTAGGATCATTCTTCGTATAGAAGTCTGCACTTTCCACACGGTCAAACTCCTGTGAGAATTTTTGATTATATGGTGCCTCTGTCAGAAGCAACCAACGCTGCAAGTCACAAAAACGGAATCCTTCGAAAGAAAGTTCTACCTCACGCTCACGACGGACCTCGTCCATGAACTTATGGTTGTCTGCAACAAATTCTGGAGCAACATGACCAGCACCACAACGGTCGCGAAGTGTATTAATTGCATCTTCTGCGGTCTTACCAAAGTTTGAAGACTTGCCAGAAGCACCACCGAATGCAGCACAAGCCTCTGCATACATCAAGTATATGTCTGCAAGACGCATATATGGCAAATAGCAGTGTAAAGCTGAACCCCAATCGTAATCTTTATCCACTTCATTACAAGTATGAGGCACCAACTTCTGAATGAAATAACCCGTACGGCTTGCATTTGCTATTGGGCGCATATTACCACCCGTATATAATTGGCAATACTGTAAATCTGCATACTGACCAGGTGTTCCGTTCAAATACTTAAAACCATCGAAGACGATATCGTGGTAGAAACGGGGATCACGATTTTTGAAAGGATGCTCAGGGTCGAAACCAGACTTTGGATTGAGTACATACTTACCATTCTCAACCAAATAGATTGGTTCTCCGTTAGCCATTCCATAAGCCTCTACAAGGTTGGCCGTAGGTTGGTGAATGACATTATCATGAGCAACTACTTTCTGTACCTTAGGGCCAAAGACCTTAGAGGTATTCCAGTTAGAGCCATTAAAATCAGGAGATGGACCACGGAAGATAGCTTCAACCGTTCCAGGCATTTTCCAGTTCTGCTTCTTGGTATAGAATATATCAGAAAAACAGCTATTGGCATCAGCAGATTTCTCATGATTGTAGATGTCTGAGTACTTAAACTCTGCCAATGCATATTGTGTCTGACCAGCTTCCACAAGAGAGAGCAGTTCACCAAAAGCCTCAGCTGCCTTCTTAGCATATTCCTGATCATAATCATAAGTCTTGCCATTCTTGCTGGCACCAATCTGCGCACCATTCTTCATCAAAGGACTAGCAGCCCAAAGATAGGTTTTACCAAGATAACCAAGAGCCATGATCTTATTGATGCGAAGATCATTCTTACCTTGTGTGGCAGCACCTGCAGAAGTCTTATCCCAATTAATAGGCAACAAATCGGCAGCCTTGCGGAAATCAGCTGCCGCTCTATCAGCGCATTCCTGATAAGAAAGACGTGGCAATCTCTGCTCGGCATTGGCATCGAGATAAGTATCCACATAAGGCATACCACCAAAATACTCCATCATTTCCTCATGCCACCATGCACGGAAGAAATAGAGCTGACCCTCTATCAGTTTTTTCTCTTCAGCACTTCCAGTCACAAACTTGTCGATATTCTGTAAACCGAGATTACATTTTCTGATGCAATACCACGCATGGTTCCAAATACCGTGGTCGAACTTATTAGTGGAAGTAGAAGAACCATCACGCTTTAGCCAATTACCAGTAGATTCCCATGCACGGAAGTTACCTAAATCAACCTGATGGGTCATTCTATTATCAGCCTCAGGATTGAAGATTTCATCATCACCCCAGTTCCATGAAGGACAATAGTTACATTTCTCTTTATCAGGGATACAGTTGTATATTTCCTCAACGAAACCTTGGAAATTACGGAAATTGGCAAAGGCATCGTCTGCAGAAACTGTTGAGTCTGGCTCCTTGTCCAAGTAGTCTTGACAAGAACTCAGCGAAGTACCGAGAGCCAGCGAGACGCATCCCGTCAACAATAATGTCTTTATCTTATTTTTCATCTGAATATTTTTTTTAATAATTACAAAGAGAATTTAACACCTAAGTTGAAGCGGCGAACCGTAGGGTATGCTCCCAACCAGCCACCACCACCGAGGTTTGCCTCACGGTCATCAGGCATACGAGTCCAGAGCCAGAGGTTATTACCATTCAAGTAAATCTTGAGGTAGTTTACGCCTAATGCCTTAATCCAACCCTTGGTCCAGGTATAAGCAATCTCGACATTCTTCAAACGAATGTAAGAACCATCATACATAAACTGTGTACCATAGGTGTAACTTGAAGCAGTGGCACCCCAACGAGGAAGGATACATTCTGCATTGCTTTGATTCTTATTCCACCAAGTACCAGTATCATAAACATTATCAAGCATATTACCAAAGCTTGTCAATGATACGTCACGGGTCACATTAGTTACTCCATAGAACTGAGCGAAAGCTGAGAACCCTTTCCATTCGAAACCAATAGTAGCATTATAGGTGTTCTGCGGACTACTGCTATAACCTACAGGAGCCGAGTCCCTGCTATCAACAACACCATCACCATTGAAATCAACAATGTAATAGTCACCAACCAAACGGTGATTGTCATTGGAGTCGTGCGCCGGAGAACCTATCAAATCATCAATATTATTGATAAAGCCCTTATCTATATAAGAGTGATACTGATTCATGGCAAATCCTGCCTCCTTTTGATAATTTGGAGTAAAGATGGCATCATCCTTCAAAATTACCTTATTCTTGGCATGGGTCATATTGAAATTACCCCAGAGTCGCAAGCCATTAGCAAACACCTTATTAAGTTTCAATTCCCACTCGTAACCACTGGTACGAACCTTACCTTTATTAATAGTAGGCGCTGTCGTTCCGAAATAAGAAGGAACAGAACGGTTGGCGCCGAAAATCAAGATGTCATTACGACGATCACAGAAGAAATCCAAAGAACCGGTAATCAAGCCTCCCAAGAAACCATAATCAATACCGAAGTTGGTTTTCTTAACTGTTTCCCATTTCACATTATCATTTCCAAGAGTGTTCTGTCGATACCATGTATAGATGCTCTCTGTATGGTCGAGATCCATCGTAGTCTTGCCGCCATACGCCCACTGACTCATATACAACCAGCGACGACTAGAATCAAATGGGTCACCTATGTTGTCATCACCAATCTCACCATAGGAAGCACGGAACTTCAACATATCGATGATGTGCTTGTCACGAAGATACTTCATGAAGTTTTCCTCAGTGATGGTCCATCCGATAGCACCTGAATTGAAGAAGGCAAAACGATTGTCTTTGCTGAACTTTTCTGATCCGTTATAGGCACCATTATACTCGATGTTATAACGACCTGCATAGCTATAGGTAGCACGGAACGCCCAGTCCTCACGGTAAGTTGGCATCACACTACCACGTGCATTCTCCTGACGTGAGAACAATCCCATGGCTGATACATCATGCTGTCCAAACTTGCGAGCCCAGTTGAGCTGCAACTGATAGTAGAGGTTGCGAACAGTCTGGTTATTATCTACAGAACCACCTTCCGTTGACCAGTTCACACCTTGCTGCCAATCAAACTTATTATTTCCTTCAAGTTCTTTACCATAAGTAACCTGACCTGTTTCAGGATCAATATACTTAGTCTGGGCTTCATTATTCAAGTCATTGATACCTCGTCCTGTCTCAACAAAAACATTATCCCAAGAGATAGTACCACGGAAATTTAAGCCTTTGGTTATGAAATCCAATTTCTGCTCAAGGGTAAAGTCTGTATTGATACGAGTGGTTGTAGCCTGTGCTGTACCACCGATAGCAAGATTCTGTGCAGAGTTACTTACATTGGAAGCAGATGGATAGAATCCCCATGTGCCGTCAGAATATTGTGGCAAGAACACATCTGGGGCGATGTTATAAGCACCAGCCCACTGCTGACCAATCTGCCACTCACTATTGCTCATGTTACTCCAAGGAGCTTTTCTTACGCCATTGCTACCAGCCACATTTACCTTCAAAGTAGTGCTACTTGTGATGGCAAAGTCCAAGTTACTACGAACATTGATACGATTGTATCCATAGCCAGAGTTGTAGTTACGACCATTGTCATACTCACGGAAGAGGTCACCCTCATGCACGAAATCAGCAGAAGCGAAGTACTTAACGAATTTTGTACCACCACTCACGTTCACGTTGGCATTATAGGACACAGCAGACTTTTTGAAAAGTGCATCCTGCCAATCCACATTGGCATAACGTTCACGCTGCTCCTGCGTAGTCTGGTTTCGATAGTTGTCTATAAAAGACTGAGGACGAAGATATGAAACACCTTCAGGATAAATGCCCAGTTCACGCTCTATCACTTGGTTGCGAAGCATCAACGCATCATAAGAATCGTACTTGTTAGGCAACTTAGAAGGAGCTTTCAACGTAGCATTGAAACCAACATCAATCTTAGCCTTGCCTTCCTGACCACGCTTGGTGGTAACCAAGATGACACCATTGGCACCCTTCACACCATAGACTGCAGTAGCAGAAGCATCCTTCAGTACAGAGATGCTCTCCACAGAAGAGATGTCCACGCTGCTCAGAGGACGTTCAATACCATCAACGAGAACGAGAGGGTCGGAATTGTTCCATGAACTAGAACCACGGATGATAATCTGAGGTTCCTCCTCACCAGGCATACCATTGCCTTGGATTGTAACAACTCCTGGGAGGTTACCTGTCAAGGCTGAACCAACGTCGCTGACACCAGCTGCACGCTCCAAAACCTCACCAGTAGTCTGGGTGATGGAACCTACGACAGAAGCCTTCTTCTGCTGACCATAACCAACGACTACAACTTCGCCGATGGCGTTGTCGTCTTCAAGAGTAAGTTTGAACTCTCTCTTCTTACCAATTTTTACTTCCTTGGTCTTCATACCTACGTATGTAAATACGAGGATAGAATTCTCAGAAGGAACACTGATGCTGAAATTACCATCAAAGTCGGTGACCGCACCGACGCTGGCATTACCTTTTAGTTTTACAGTGGCACCTATCAGAGGCTCACCTGTACCGTCAACAAGATTACCCTTGACCTGGATATTCTGTGCCTGAGCATTCAGGCTGCAGAAAGCTCCCATCAAGCATAAGGCTGCTGTCCGTTTCATTGTTAACACTTGTTCAATCATGTTCTATTCATTTTTGATTTATGCTTTAAAAATTTAGGCGTGCACAAAAACTGTTTATTCACGGCGGCAAAGGTATGGATTTCTTTCGAAACATACTTTGCGTGGTGTAACAGAAAGTTTATCATTTCAGAAAAACCTTGCGAGAACGTATTTTTCCATTACTTAACAGTTGTTTTATTATATAAACACCTGCAGTTGGCTTTTCAACTTCTTTTCCTTCTATATTATAATATAAGGTGGAAACCACGTCTGCCTGGGTTTCTAATTGTTTAATTCCTGTTGTATTTTGTTTCAAATACCACTCTTTATACCATTTAAAGCAAGCTTCGCCGCAAGCCTCGTCTACTCCCTTGAACGCAGGCTCCACAACCTTGTCCTTGAGATAAGTATCGATGTCGAAGTAGAGTCCTGAGCCTTGAAGCGTCATGCTGATATTGCCCAGTTTGTCGTGGATATACTTCCATCCTTCACCAAAACCTGATGTGGTAGCGGTGCCCCAAGTGCCATAGTTGCTCTCCACCCAGTTGCCCTGCTCGTCCTTGTGGCCTGAGCCTGGCTTGTATGGGCTCCAGTCTATCTCGGTCACGATGATAGGATTGGTCTTCGCCACTGGCACAGCATCCAGGAATTCATTGTAGAATTTCTCCTTGTTGGTATTGTCATTGTTGCCCGAGCCTGAGCTATACCAGCCTGGATAGCAGTGAACGGCATAACCCAGATTGTTTTGCGAGTCTACTATCGGATGCTTTACATAGTCACGATAGTTTTGCTGCCAAGTGGTGCCCGGCACCCAGATGATGCCATTGAATCCATCGCGGCGAATCCTGGTCACGACAGGCTGGAAGAATTCCTTCATAGCTCCATTGTCAGAACTGCCATTCCACGTGATGGAGATTGGCTCGTTGGCTAGCTCAATGGAAATCTGTCCGGAATGTTCCTGGATATATGGATCGGAAGCAAACTCATGCCATATATTGAGAAGATAATACAGATAGCACTTCCTCTTGGTGGCGGAATTGTTATATTCCTCTACTGTGAGTTTTGGAGGGCAAACCCCAGCACCCCAACCTCAAAGAA
>OGXW01002116.1_pt1 | contig 14369 bp, 12 predicted proteins | sample 1576341 | NCBI WGS metagenome assembly OGXW01 (sample SAMEA3541592, study PRJEB24748) | human gut metagenome | biome: human gut; feature: human-associated habitat; material: faeces | place: China | collected 2012
GCTGCGGCAACATGGGCGGAGCCATCGCCCGTGCATAACATAGGAGAGTGGCTATGATCATTGACTTTTCTTATGATGTCGATAGTTACCAAGAGCTTTTGGCACACTATGGAAATTGGCCGTATACCTGTCCTGTGTGTAATACTGTGGGACAGTGGCAACGTCATGGTACATATTTGAGATATTTGTTAGTCAGTGAAGATGATGGTTATGAGAGTGGGTCGGAAAACAGGATTGATTTGAATACTTATTATCAGTGGAAAATACATGCGCTTGCTTCACCTGCGGGGCCGGTTGGGCCAGTTGGGCCAACTGCGCCTGCTTCACCTGCGGGGCCGGTCGGGCCGGTTGGGCCGATGGGTCCCGGGAAGCCCGGCGGTCCCGGAGGACCCGGAATGCCTCTCGGCCCCATTGGCCCCATCGGTCCCCTTTCTCCTCGCGGTCCGCGCGGACCCGGAGGTCCGGGAGGTCCGGGAGGTCCCATCGGGCCCGGTCGGTCATTGCCCATCACCGCATCGCACACGCGCTCCTGCCAGCGTTCGCTCGGGCGTTCCCAGTTGCCGCAGCAGTCCTGTCGATCGTTCATGTCGTTCTTCCCTTCCTTCCGATTTGCCGGAAAACTCCGGCAGTTCAGTCTATGCCAACGGCGGCTCTGCGGTGAGACCCTGCGCGGCAAAATACCGTCGGTTGTGCGCCACTGCCGCCGACTGCGGGCGCACGAGTGCTGCCCTTTCGTTCCAAGCACAGGCTTGCTTTGGGTCTCCCAATTTGTCCCAGCAGACGCACAGGCCGAGTGCCGGCGCATAAGCACAGGCGTTCACATCAACAAAACCGCGTGGCGCTGTGCTTGCGGCTCGAATGGCGGTTTCGTACCAGAACACCGCCTGTCTTGCGCGGTTATCCGCGTATTCGAGGGCTGCAAGCGCACAGCACACGGCACTGCGCGGCACCTCCAGTGCAAACGAGCGGGTCAGTGCCCGCTTTGCCTGCTCGCGCTCACTGAGGGCGGTCAGCGCCTGCGACAGACCAAGGCACGCATCTATTTTGTCCTCTGCCCAGCCGTCCGGCATCGCAAGGAAGGCTTCAAACACTTCGACCGCCTGTGCGTACCGTTTATGCGCCAGCAGCTCGCGCGCGTAATAATAGCTGCCGCGTGCATCCAGCTTTTCCCCCTTAGCGAGCAGATTTTCGTAGATTTTCAGGTTGCGGTCGGAGTACGCGCACGGCGGCTTGCGGTGTGTCACCGCCGCGTCTCCGTACCGAATATTCCCGCGCGGCGCGATGCACTCGTGCACCGCACCCTGCCATCGGAAGTGCGCGGACGTTTTGAGCAGCCGCTCACGGTAACAGAAAAACGTCGGTCTGCCCTGTTCATCAAAGCCGGTGTGGTACGGCAGCATGACGACATCGGCTGTGCCGTCCAGCTCCGCTTTGAGCGCAAGCAATTTCTGGCGATCGGACGGCAGAAGCACATCATCTGCATCCAGCCACAGCGTATAGTCCATGCGCGCCTGCGCAAACGAAAAATTGCGTGCAGCGGAGAAATCATCGCACCACGGAAACACCTGCACAGTGCCGTATTGTGCAGCGATCTCCCTCGTTTTGTCGGTCGAGCCGGTATCCGTGATGCAAATTTCATCCGCAATGCCGCGCACGCTGTCCAGACACCTCGTGAGCACCTTCTCCTCATTGCGTACGATCATGCAAAGGCTGACGGTCGTCATAGCATCCCTCCCAACCAGTCTATGCAAGGCGAATGAAGGTTGCTAATCTGCACGGATTCTGGTACAATAAGAAGAGTAAATCACGGAAACGGAGAGATTTTTCGATGGAGACCGAAGTAAAGCTGACCAAACTTGCTGGCTGCGCCGGCTGCGGCGCAAAAGTCGGCGCCGGAACGCTCGTACACCTGCTTGAAGGCTTTCGCACGCATACCGACCCGCGTTTGATCGTCGGCTATGACAAGAGCGATGACGCAAGCGTGTATGTGCTCGACGAGAACACCGCGCTCGTGCAGACGACCGACTTCTTCCCGCCCATCGTGGACGATCCGTTCCTGTACGGACAGATTGCGGCTGCCAACGCGCTCAGCGACGTGTACGCCATGGGCGGTGAGCCCAAGCTCGCGCTCAACATCATGTGTCTGGCGCAGAGCATGGACGATCATGCGGTGCAGGAAATCCTGCGCGGCGGCTACGACAAGGCCTACGAGGCCGGCGCGATCATCACGGGCGGCCACACCATTCAGGGTGCCGAGCCGATTTACGGACTGGCGGTTTCGGGCTTCGTGCATCCGAAAAAGGTGCTCACCAACAGCGGTGCAAAGCCGGGTGATGTGCTGATTCTGACCAAGCCGCTCGGCGTTGGCGTGCTGACCACGGCAGCAAAAGCGGATCTGGTTGAAAAGTCCGTGCTTGACCGCATCTACCGCCAGATGGCTGCGCTCAACAAGGCCGCGCGTGACGTGATGGTGAAATATCCGGTGCACAGCTGCACGGATGTCACCGGTTTTTCGTTGCTCGGCCACAGCTTTGAGATGGCACAGGGCAGCGGCGTTTCCGTGCACCTTCGCGCGGACGACGTACCCTATCATGCAGAGGCATACCCGCTGGCAGAGATGGGACTGATTCCGGCAGGCGCGTACCGCAACCGGCAGTATGCGGAGGCCGGCGTATGTGTCAAGGGTAAGGTTTCGCGAACCCTGCAGGATTTGTTTTACGACCCGCAGACCAGCGGCGGCCTGCTGTTTGCCCTGCCGGAGCAGGACGCGCAAGGCTGTCTGGATGAACTGCAGCAGAGCGTGCCGGAGGCGAAAATCGTCGGGTATGTTACCGAGAAACAGGAGTTTTCGATTTATTTGGAGTAAATATAAAATTGAGGATGGAGAATTGAGAATGGAAAATTAACACGGTGATTGACCGTTTTCTTTTAAAATTGAGCCCAATCAAAAACACCCCGAACCACAGGTTCGGGGGGCAATCTGTCGAAAAAGTCGTATAGTCAGCAGTTTTCAGTATTTCGCGCGGCAGCGCGCATAAAATAGCATTTGCTCTGCAAATGCTCAAAAAGGGGGAGCATGTATCACCATTTTTGAACTTCTGGAGGGAGAAAGTTTCTGTATAGGAACTTTCGGACGACTTTGGAACGGCCCACGGTCCGTTCCTGCTTGTCGGCGAAACTGTAGTTTCGCGACAGCCTCACCCCGAACCACAGGTTCGGGGTGTTTTCTATTCGGAGCAGAAACTGAAATCTGACATTTCATTCTCCATCCTCCATTTTCAATTCTCCATTACTCTTTCCCGCCCTGCAGAATATAAATCCCATGCTCAATGGGTTCGAGCACGGCCTGCAGATTTTCGCACGCGCCCTTGGGACTGCCCGGCAGATTGATGATCAGGCTCGTGCCGCGAATGCCCGCTGCCGCGCGCGACAGACACGCCTTCGGCGTAATCTGCATGGACGCTGCCCGCATGGCCTCCGGGATACCCGGCGCGAGCTTTTCGCAGACCTGGATGGTCGCTTCCGGCGTTACATCGCGCGGTGCAAAGCCGGTGCCGCCGGTGGTGACGATGAGTGCGAGCTTCTCCTCGTCGGCGGCATGGATAAGCGCGGACTCGATACGCGGCTGCTCGTCCGGCAGCACCTCGACCGCACCGACCGCGTAGCCTGCCCGCTCGAGCAGATTCTTGACGGCAGGGCCGCTCAAATCCTCACGCTCGCCGCGGAACGACCGGTCGCTGACCGTGATGACCTTGGCTGTCAGCATATCATACACCTCCGAAGCCGCAGTGCGGGTAAGTGCAGACCTCACAGCCGAGACACAGACCGCCTTCTCCGAGCGTAACAAAATCGCGCCTGGTCAGCCGCACGCCCGCCGCGATGCGCGGCAGCACCAGATCAAAAATGGTGGCCTTGGCGTACATGACGCATCCGGGCAGACCCATCACCGGACGGCCGTCCGCGTAATAGCCCAGAAGGAACATGGCGCCCGGGAGCACCGGCGCGCCGTAGGTGACGATATCCGCGCCGCTCTGTTTGATCGCACCCGGCGTGGAATCGTCCGGGTCAACACTCATGCCGCCGGTGCACAGAATCATATCGACCGGCTTGTTTTTCATCTGCTCGATGGCCGCCGCAACGTTCTCCATGCCGTCCTCGATCAGAACGTGCTCGGTCATTTTGATGCCGAGTGCAGCCAGCTTTCGTTCTACAACCGGCGTGAAGCTGTCCGGAATGCGGCCTTTGGCTACCTCGCTGCCGGTGGTGACAACGGCTGCTGTTTTCAGCGTAAATGGGCGGACTTCCAGAATCGGCGTGCCGCCCGCCGCCTGCTCGGCCTGCCGCAGCTTCTCCTCCTCGATCACGAGTGGGATGACGCGCGTGCCGCACAGTTTGTCGCCCGGATGGACGATGCCGTTGCCGCGTCTGGTGGCGATCATGATTTCGTCAATGCTGTTGACCGCGTTCAGTCGTTCGGTATCGACCAGAAAAACGCCGTCAATGTCCGCAGAAAGCTCGATTTTGCCCTCTTTGGTCTCGCTTTTGCGCATGTTGGCATTCTGACAGAGCGCACACAGCCGCTCTGCCGCGTCATTCTCGTGCAGAAAACCTGGCTGCAGCTCCCAGACGTAAAGCTGCTCCTTACCCATCGAAAGCAGCACCGGAATGTCCTCCGCGGTGACGATGTGGCCCTTGCGGAAGCGCGGCCCCTTGCTCACGCCCGGGATGATCTGCGTCATGTCGTGGCACAGAACATGACCGACCGCGTCCTCGGTTTTGATACATTTCATGGCTTTTCCTCCTCGATCTCGTCACCGGCGGTGATCGTGCCGCCCGTCAGCACAATGGCAAAAATGCCGTCGGTCGGCATGACGCACTTGCCCGTCAGACGGCGGATTTCACAGTCATTATGGCATTCCTTGCCGATCTGGGTCACCTGCAGACGCGTTTTTCCTACGCGGAGCACCGTACCGACCGGTAAATGCTTGAGGTCAATCCCTTCGGTGAGGATGTTCTCCGCGAAGTCGCCCGCATGGAACTTCAGACCGGTTCGGCGCATTTCGTCCACGCTCTCCTGCGCCAAAAGGCTGATCTGGCGGTGCCAGCTGCCCGCGTGCGCGTCACCGATGATGCCATGGTTTTCTTTCACTGTGATACACTCCACCGGGTGCTTTTTTGTTCCTTTATGTTCACTAATACAAACTGCTGTTACTTTTGCCATGCTACTCTTTCTTCTTCCAATTCGTTGGTATACGGCGAGATGAGGTCATCCCGCCCTACAAATACCATAGTATTATATCGTGCTATAATGAAAAAAATAAATGCACTAAATGCAGCCTTATCGGCTCATTTTCCATTCTCCATTCTCAATTCTCAATTTTCCATTATTTATCCCCCGATTTGGCTCATGCCTCTCCGGCTTTCACTCGGCTGCCCGGATTGCATATGGTGGCTGACCGGTTTCCCGAACATACCCTCGCGCAGTGCGCGTTCAAGGTTTTCGCCGTGCAGACCGCGCAGCGGAATCTCCTGCGCCGAGTGCAGGCACGGTTTCAGCCTGCCGTCTGCGGTAACGCGGATGCGGTCGCAGTCGGCGCAGAAACGGTGGCTCATCGGGCGAATCAGACCGATTTTCCCCTTCCAGCCGGGCATTCGATATAGTTCCGCAACGCCTTCATTCGGCAGACGCTGCAGCTCCGGCAGGGCGTGCAGCACCGCATCCGCAGAGAGAAACCGCTCACGCGGCCAGTCCGCGCACTCACCGATCGGCATGAGTTCAATAAAGCGCACCTCAAATTCTCCGTCCTGCGCCAGCTGCGCCAGTGCCGGAATCTCATCCTCGTTTACGCCGCCGAGCAGCACGGCATTCAGCTTTGTGCCGCGGAATCCGGCGTGCCGCGCCGCGTCTAGACCGGCCAGCGTATCCGCGAGCGAGCCTCCACGCGTCAGCGACGCAAATTTATCCTTGTTTAACGTGTCCAGACTGATATTCAGCCGGTCAACCCCTGCTTGTTTCAGCTTTGCGGCGTACTGCGGCAGGAGTGCGCCGTTGGTCGTCATGGTGAGCTCCCGCACACCATTAATGGCACGTAGACTGCGGCACAAGTCCACGATACCGCGCCGCACGAGCGGCTCTCCGCCGGTCAGCCGCACCTTGCTGACACCGAGCGAAACCGCCGCCCGCACGATCTCGGTCAGCTCCTCGAACGACAGCATTTCACTGTGCTCCCGCTTGCACACGCCCTCAGCGGGCATACAGTACCGGCACCGGAAATTGCACCGGTCGGTCACCGACAGCCGCAGATAGCGAATATTTCTTCCTTGATTATCCAGCATTTTGCTCACTCCGTCAGCGGCATAACGTCCTCTGGGCGGACGTACAGCGTCAGCTTTTCTGTGCCGGAAAGCGTCTCCCAGACCGCCTTATCCAGCTCCCACCGCAGCCTGCCTGCACCTGTCGTCTGCAGCATGACCACGGTCGAAAACGGGTTCTCGACTACACGCTCCACCGTGCACGGAATGGCGTTCTCCGTGCCATCTGTAGTGAAGTAATGCGCACGAATCCCGACATAAGCGATATCCTTCGGCACATGCAGTGCGGTTTTGAGCGTTACGTTCCAGTCCTTGCAAAACAGGGTCCCATCCTGTTTTACCTCGGCGGCAGAGACATTCTTGCAGCCGGAAATCAGTGCAGCCCCCATGGTTGCCGGTGCGCGGAACAGTTCCTTGACCGTCTCCTTCGGGTCGGATTTTCCCTTGTTCAGCACGCACACCGTATCGCACAGGCGGTAGACCTCGTCGCGGTTGTGCGTGACGAACAGCGTACCGCACGAAAGATTTTTCAGGATGTCCGAAAGCTCCAGTTCCACCTGCCATTTCAGGTACGCATCGAGCGCGGAAAACGGCTCATCGAGCAGCACAAGCTCGGGCTGCCCGACCAGAATGCGTGCCAGCGCGCACCGCTGCTGCTGTCCGCCGGAAAGCTGACTCGGACGGTTGTTCTCCAGTCCCTCCAGGCGGAACGCGTGCAGAACCTCTCGCACCGCCTGTTCGCGCTCGTTTTTCGGACGGACGTGCGCGCCTGCGCGGATGTTCTGCTCGACCGTCATGTGCGGAAACAGCGCGTACTGCTGAAACAGGCAGCCGACTTTTCGCTTTTGCGGCGGCAGGTCAATTTTCTTTTCGCTGTCGAACAGGACGCGCCCGTTCAGTTCAATATGACCCTTATCCGGTCTCACGATGCCCGCGATGCACCCCAGCGTCATGCTCTTGCCGCAGCCGGAGGCGCCGAGCAGCGCCATCACTTCCCGCTCGGCAGTGAAGTTCACTTTCAGGTGAAAATCACCGAGCGTTTTCTCGATATTAACGATCAGCGCCATGCCTTACGCACTCCTCTCTCCCGCTTTTCGAGCAAATTGACCGCCAGCAGCACCACCGCCGAGATGGCAAGGTTGACCACGACCCACTTGAACGCCAGCGCGTCATCATTCGTGCGCCACAGCTGATAGACCGTCGTCGAAATAGTCGCTGTGCGTCCGGGCGTGTAGCCCGCCACCATGGATGTTGCGCCGTACTCGCCGAGTGCACGCGCGAACGCGAGCACCGTTCCCGCGAGGATACCCTGCCTGCAGCAGGGCATGCGTACCCGCCAGAAAATCCAGGTATTCGAGCGGCCGAGCGTGCGGCCTGCGTCGGCAAGCGTTTCGTCAAAGCTCTCGAACGCACCGCGCGCCGTGCGGTACATGAGCGGGAAAATGACAACGGCGGTTGCGAAAATTGCCGACCACCAGACCATGGTCAGCTTGAGATTAAAATGCGCGAGCGCCCATGCGCCGACGACTCTTTTCGGTCCGAGCACGCGCAGCAGCAGATAGCCGACCACCGTAGGCGGCAGCACGAGCGGCAGCGTGAACAGCACATCCAACACACCTTTGAGCACGCGCGGCAGACGCGCAACATAATAGGCCGCCGCAATCCCCGCGAAGAAGATGATAACCGTGGAAATAAGTGCGATACGCAGCGAGTTATATAATGGATACCAGTCCATAATCGTCTCCTTTTGCAAATAAAGGCGAGAGATTGCTCCCTCGCCTTCCTATTGTATCAGATTATGCCAACGTGGTAAAGCCTACGCTCTCGAATACCTTGCCTGCTTCATCGGTGGTCAGATAGTCAAGGAACGCCTTCGCCTCGTCTGCGTGCATGCTGTTCTTGAGCACGGCTGCCGGATAGATAACCTGACCGCACATGTCAGCAGTTGCCTCGTCAACCGTGTCGAGACCTGCCGAGAATGCGTCGGTTGCGTAGATAATGCCGCAGTCCACCGCGCCTTCGCTTACCTGTGTGGTAACTTCCTTTACGTTGGAGCCGTAGGTCAGCACGCCTGCATCCGCCAGCGCCTTCTCATCCAGCTTGTAGCAGCTGAAAATCTTCTGTGTATACTGACCGACCGGTACATCGCTATTGCCGATGGCAAGCAGCACGTCACCGCTCTTCAGCTTTTCCGCAAGGTCGTCAAAGCTCTTGATTCCCTTCGGGTTGCCTTCCGGCACAGCCAGTGTTACCTTGTTCTCGAGCAGGTCGATGCGGGTGCCGCTCTGCAGCTCATCCAGACCGTCCGGGTTCTTGTCGGTATCGTCCTTGAGAGAGCCGTCGAGTGCGTTCATCTGCTTGGGTGCTGCAGAGATGAACACGTCGCAGTCCGCGCCTTCCTTGATCTGGGTGAGCAGGTCGCCGGAGGAGGCAAAGTTGAACGTCAGGGTGACGTTCGGGTCAACGCTCTTGTAGTCCTCTGCAATCTGGTTTAGGGTCTCGGTCATGGAGGCCGCCGCAAATACGGTCAGCTCTGCGGAATCTGCAGAACCCGTGTCCTCAGCTGCACTGTCGCTGCTCTGGGAGGCACCGCAGCCTGCCAGCATAGCCAGTGACAGAGCCGCTGCTGCAAATCTTGCAAAACGGTTGTTTTTCATTGCGTTTTCTCCCTTATTTTATAACACCTTAATGAAATACGTTGGAAAAGTGCAGCAGCGCTTCGAGCACGCCGCCGCCGACCGCAAGCGCCTTATCGGATGCGGTATCGCAGTTTTCACGCTTGCCGCGCGGATCAACGTCACCGGATTTCATACCCTCATGTACAGGTACGCCAGCCTGCAGCAGACCGCGCAGACAGCCGCTGATGGTGGTTTTCATGGGTTTTCCCGCAACGTACGCGATGGTGTCTCCCGTCTCGACCAGATCGCCAATTTCATGGCACGGCTCGAACAAGCCGTCTGCCGGGGCACGCAGAACGCGCTCTGCCGCATGGCCACCGATCACACCGGGAACGCCCGTATTCGGCAGCGGCGAACCCGTATACAGCACCCGTCCGAGTGTATGCCCGCGCATGGTCTCAACCGCCGCGTGACAGTCCACGCCGGCCGTAAAGCCCGGACCGACCGCAATGACGATCGGCGCGTCCGTGATGTGCGTACCGAGGTTTTTCTTCGCCAGAATCGCGTCCACCAGGGCATCAGGGTGCAGTTCCTGCACACAGCCTGCCGCCGGATCGGCCAGCACAGCAATGATGCCCTGTTCGGTCAGTGCTGCCGCTTCGGCTGCGCTATCGGCTCGGCGTGCATGCACGCCCTCAACGACTGTTTCTCCCAATCGAATCGCTTCCGAAAAGCATACCGTACGGCGGATCGATGTTGGCTGCGGCAGATCTGTCAGCACCAGACGAATGCCCGCACGGTACAGCCGCAAGGCAATCCCCGTGGCAATGTCTCCCGCACCGCGTATCACGACTAACATGGCGTTTTCCTCCGTTTATCTTCGTTGTATTTTGCAAACTATAACGATTGCTACCGATGATTATAGCGTATCGGTCGAGTGAAGTCAATATTTTTTCTGTGTGGCAGACATGATATAATACTATTATAAAAGCATGGCTGCAGGGCGGGGTGACCTCCCCCGCCGCATATAACAACATGCAGATAATTTACAACGGCGGGATGAGGTCATCCCGCCCTACGGTAAACATGGCTGTATTAGGTGGATTTATGAAAATATGTGAACAATTACACATGATAAAAGGCATAACCGCCGTGATCGGCAGCGGCGGAAAAACAACTTTACTGCGTATACTGGCCGAAGAATTATCCGGAACGGTGATTTTGACGACTTCCACACACATTTTGCCATTTGCGGGCATTCCCCTGTTGGTGACGGATGACATTGAACAGGTCCGCCGCGCACTTGCGCTTCACCGCGTAATCTGCATGGGCACGCCTGCCGCTGAGGGCAAGCTGACCGCGCCGGCACTTCCCTTTTCCGTGCTCGCGGACGCCGCTGACTATGTGATTGTGGAGGCCGACGGCTCCAAGCGGCTGCCGCTCAAGGCACACGCCTCGCATGAGCCGGTCATACCTGAAAATACACGCAAAACCGTGTGCGTCGTGGGCGCATCCGGGTTTGGAAAGCCGGTCGAACAGACCGTACACCGACCGGAACTGTTCTGTGCGCGCACCGGTGCACGCATGAGCGGTATTGTCACGCCGGAGCTGGCCGCGCAAGGCATTATCGCAGAACACTTAGCGGATATCGTTGTGCTCAATCAGACGGAGACTGTATCCACAGAAATAGTGAAAAGATTCACAGAAGCACTGAAATCCAGCGGATTTACGGTTGTTTGCACAACATTAAATCACACTTTAGAGTAAATCACCGTATTCATTTTCCATTCTCAATTTTCCATTAAAAAGAACCGCACAATGTGCGGTTCTTTTTTATTCCATTCCCACAGGTTTATCGCTGTTAAACTTGGTTTTAATTGCAATATCCGTATAAAGCAGTTCTTTTTCCGGTGCTTTTCTGTTCTGCAGGTAATCAAACAGCAGGAACGGCGGCCGGTAGCCCTGCTCGAATGCCTTCTGATCGAGCACGAAACTCAAGCTGTCCGACTGGAGCAGCTCCATATTCATCGGGTTGAGGTCGAATGCAACGACCTTGACCTTGCCCTTTCGGCCTTCTTCCTCTACGGCTGCGCACGCACCAACCTGTCCGTTGGACGCAACGTAAATGCCGGTCAGGTCAGGATTTGCACGCAATGCGTGCTGCGTAATCTCGTGGGCATAGTCGTCCCGGTCGAAACACGGCTGAAACGCTAACAGTTCAATTTCGTTTCCTGTTTCACCGTTAATCGTATCCATAAATCCGTTTAAACGGTTATTATGTGCGGTATTATTCAAGTGTCCCGCCAGCGGAAGCACCTTGCCGCCCTCGGGCAGCATCAGCCGAAGCAAGCCTGCGGCGGTCTGTCCGGCGCGGTAGTTGTCCATACCGATAAACGCAAGACGCCTGCTGCCCGGTGCATCCGAGTTGAGTGTGATGACCGGAATGCCCTGTTCGTACAGTTCATCAATGCACTGGCGAATCTCCGGCGAGTTGTTCGGCGCGATAGCCAGTCCCTGCACGCCCTGTGAAACCAGCTCTTCAATGTGTTCAAGCACCATTTCGGTATCCAGACCGCGGTTTTCGCGCATGATCAGTTCCACGCCCGAGGCGGCAAGCTCCTCTGCGGCGCGCTGCACGCCTGCACGCACGATCTGCATCGTCGGCGTCTCGGTGGACTGCAGAATCGCACCCAGCTTGAACTCCCGGCGGGATTTGACCAGTGCCTGTCCGATCAGATTCGGTTTATACCCTAATTCTGCTGCAATTTTGTGAATCTTAGCCGCTACTTCGGGATTTACACGCCCTCGATTGTGCAGTGCACGATCTACCGTACCGCGGGATACACCTGCCAGCTCTGCAATCTGCTGTGCGGTTACAGCCATGCTTTTTCCTCCTTACTATATAGTGAGTATTGCCCACTCGTTTTTTCCTGTTTATAGTATAACACAATGCACGCAACTTGCAACTGTTTTTTTCGCGTGTTTTTTCCTATGAATTTGCTTTTTCTTGACCGTCACAGCAATTGCCCAATATTGCCCCTCTGTTTTTATGCAAAATGCCTATCATATTGCACGCTTTGCACGCACATGTGAATGATTCAGTGGCTATTCATACAAAAAGGCAATCTTAATTTTGTACTGTTTACTAAATCGAAATAAATCTCACATTTAAGGCTTGAAATATCCCAAATAACATGATAATCTATGGACAACGAAATAAATCCCCTTGCAAAACATTCACAGCATTTCTCAAAATATGCTATGTTTTATCGGGGAATTATTTTTGAAGATGTGCGTTCACGAGAACGCCAGAAGCCTGCTGAAAGAGGGCTTCTTACCAACCACAGCTCGCGTGCATCCCTTTGGGAGTGTTACGGATGCACACGGCAAGAGAACGATATGGGGGTATATCAATGACATTCTTCTCATCACTCGCATGGACAGGAATCTCGTTCCTGTTGTTCACAGTCCTCGTTGCAGTCATTTCCGCATGGAAGACCCGCGACGAGCAGCTCGACACCGCTGAGGGTTATTTTCTCGCAGGCCGCGGCCTGCCGGGCGTAGTCATCGCCGGTTCTCTGCTGCTGACCAACCTTTCCGCTGAACAGCTCGTCGGTCTGAACGGCCAGAGCTGGAAGACCAACATGGGCCCGATCGCATGGGAGGTCGGCTCGATGTTCACCCTGCTGGTTCTGGCGTACTACTTCCTGCCGAAGTACCTGAAAATGGGCGCCATGACCATCCCGTCCCTGATGGAGGAGCGCTACGGCAAGGGCACCAAGACGATGTTCTCGCTGGTAATCGTTGTTATGTACTCCATCCTCAACCTGCCGGTCATCCTGTACTCCGGTGCAGTCGTTTTCGAGCAGATCTTCGACATCTCCGGCATCCTCGGCACCAGCAAGTTCATGGCTGTTGCCATCCTGTGCCTCATCATCGGCATCATCGGCGGCTGCTACGCCATCTTCGGCGGCCTGAAGGCAGTTGCGGTTTCTGATACCATCAACGGCATCGGCCTTATCATCGGCGGTCTGATGATCCCGTTCCTCGGCTTCGCGGCTCTGTCCGCTGCAACCGGCGGTCATGGCATCATGGACGGCATCAAGTACATGGTAGAGGCAGATCCGGCCAAAATGAACGCCATCAACGCATGGAATGCACCGGAACCGGAAGTTCCGTGGCCGCTGATCATCACCGGTATGTTCTTCAACAACCTGTACTGGTGGTGCACCAACCAGTCCTTCGTACAGCGTTCCCTCGCAGCAAAGAGCCTGAAGGAAGGCCAGAAGGGCGCTATCTTCTGCGGCTTCCTCAAGTGCCTTGGCCCTCTGTACCTCGTAATCCCGGGCGTCATCGCATTCTACCTGCCTTCCATTCAGGACAAGCTGGCTGCTGCCGGTTCCTCCGCTATCGACTTTGCTTACCCAGCTCTGATCGCTGAGATCGTACCGAAGCCGGTAATGGGCTTCTTCGCCGCTGTCATGTTCGGCGCGATCCTGTCCTCCTTTAACTCGGTACTGAACTCCGCATCCACCATGTTCACCTTGGACCTGTACCGTTCGTCCATCAACCCGAAAGCTTCCGACACCAAGTGTGTTAAGGTCGGCAAGATCTACGGCACCATCGCAGGCTGCATCGCAATTGTTATCTCTCCGTTCGTTATGTACGCCGGCGGCATCACCACGTTCCTGAACTCCATGAGCCAGTTCGTTTCCCTGCCGGTACTGTGCACCATCCTTGGCATCTTTATGTTCAAGCGCATCCCGAAGTACATGCCGAAGGTAATCACCGTGTTCCATGTTGTATGCTACGGTGCGTTCCTGCTCATCAAGCCGTGCTATCCCGGCTCTTCCAACCCGATCCACTATCTGTACGCAATGGCTGTTCTGTTCCCGATCGAGCTGCTCATCATGTGGTATCTGAACAAATATCATCCGGCTGAGGAGTACGAGATCCACGACGTAGGCGCAGTAGACCTGACCCCGTGGAAGTACCGCCATATTGTATCCATCATCGGCCTGCTTCTGGCACTCGGCATTTACATCCTGTTCTCTCCCCTCGGCATCGCAGCCTGATTTTAAGACAACACACACCTTTTCTTTCCCCTTTCGCACCGTTTTCGGTGCAGATCCCTCGCTGTCCGGCGGTGAATTTGATCCTCACCGCCGGGTAGCAAAATTTTTTTGAAAATTTTAAAATTTCCTATTGCGTTCTCGTGAACGCAGATGTATAATCAACCTGACCTCAAAAATGAGGAATGCACACACCGAGTACCGACTGATGCGTGCATCAGTAAACACGAAAGTAAACGCAGAACAGTCTGCGCTGACCTCTCACAAAAACCACCTTTTCACCCATTTTACACAACATTTTAGGAGGAATTCATCATGGAAAATCTGAACATTGCACTGATCGGCTGCGGCATGATCGGCCGTGAGC
>OGXW01002119.1_pt1 | contig 14362 bp, 10 predicted proteins | sample 1576341 | NCBI WGS metagenome assembly OGXW01 (sample SAMEA3541592, study PRJEB24748) | human gut metagenome | biome: human gut; feature: human-associated habitat; material: faeces | place: China | collected 2012
AAGGCACTCAACAACTCTTATGAGAATACACTCATGAAGCATATTATTGATCTGGTTCACAGTGTGGAACTCAAGATTGTGGTTGAGGGCGTGGAGACTGAGGATGAGCTTCACAGGTTAAACATTATGGAGCCTGATTATATTCAGGGGTATTTTTACAGCAAACCATGTTGCAGGACAGAATTCTTTGAGCGATATGGTGTAGCATAAAGACTTGTATTATGCTATAATAGGATAAATTTTATTTTGGAGGTATTTTAATGCATAGCAATGAATCATCAGAGAACTATTTGGAGACAATATTAATGTTGGGCGAGAAGCTTCCGGTGGTGCGCTCTGTTGATATAGCAAACGAGCTTGGCTTCAAAAAATCAAGTGTAAGCATCGCAATGAAGAATCTCAGGGAAAAGGGACATATTATCGTAAGCGATGCCGGATTTATCACACTTACTGAGAGTGGCAGACATATTGCAGAAATGATATATGAGAGACATAAGCTTTTGTCAGAATGTCTTGTTAAATTAGGGGTTCCAGAGGAGATTGCCAGCGAGGACGCCTGCAGGGTAGAGCACATTATAAGCCCTGAGACTTTTGAGGCAATTAAGAAGTTTTATACTGAGAACAAATAAATTATAATATAAAAAAGTCATGGCATATGTCATGACTTTTTTGTGGAGACCAGTCAAGATGAAAAAATTACTAATTTACCTGAAAAACTACAAAAAAGAAGTGGTTCTGGCACCCTTATTCAAACTGCTGGAGGCGTCCTTTGAACTAATAGTGCCGCTTGTTGTTGCAGCCCTTATTGATAATGGTATTGCAAACAGTGACAGAGCATATGTGTACAAGATGTGCGGTGTGCTGGTACTTTTAGCAGTTGTAGGCTTTATCAGTGCAGCTACAGCCCAGTATTTCTCTGCAAAGGCGGCAGTGGGATTTTCCACACAGGTTAGACACCATCTGTTTGAGCATATCCAGACCTTGTCTTTTAATGAGATGGATACTTTAGGTACATCTACCTTAATCACCAGACTTACCAGTGACATAAACCAGACCCAGTCCGGAGTTAACATGGTGCTGAGACTTTTTCTCCGTTCACCATTTATCGTCTTCGGTGCAATGATAATGGCATTTACAGTAGATGTTAAGGGAGCACTTGTATTTGTTGTCACAATTCCACTCTTATCAATGGTTGTATTCGGAATAATGGCACTCAGTGTCCCTAGATTTAAAAAGGTACAGGGCGGACTTGATAAAATACTGGGAAGAACCAGAGAGAACCTTGAGGGAGCCAGAGTTATCAGGGCATTCAATAAGGAAGAGGATGAGATAGAGACCTTTAACGAGGATAACCAATTCCTTACAGGCATGCAGATGGCGGTCGGCAGGATTTCAGCCCTTATGAATCCGCTTACATTTATTATCATTAATGTTGCAACACTTTTTGTAATCTGGATAGGCGGACAACAGACCTATGCAGGAATCCTTACCCAGGGTGAGGTTGTTGCTCTTGTGAACTATATGTCACAGATACTTGTGGAGCTTGTAAAGCTTGCAAATCTCATTGTGAATGTAAATAAATCTATCGCTTGTGGCAATAGAATACAGGATGTATTTGAAATTCAGGCTTCTATCCCAAATACAGATGAAAAGCAGCTTACAGACCTTGAGCCTGATGAGAGTGCGCCTATGGTTGAGTTTGACCATGCCTGCATGAGATACGCAGGTTCTACAGAGGATGCACTTACAGATATTAATCTTTCTGTGGAAAAAGGACAGACAATTGGTGTAATTGGTGGAACGGGCTCTGGAAAGACCACGCTGGTCAGCATGATTCCGAGGTTTTATGATGCCTGCAGCGGTTCTGTAAAGATACAGGGCGTGGATGTAAAGGATTATCCAATTGTTGCACTTAGAGATAAGATTGGCATGGTAATGCAGAAGGCTGTCATGTTCCATGGTACTATTGCGGATAACTTAAGATGGGGCAGCGAGGATGCGACAGAGGAAGAAATGTGGGATGCCGTAAGAATTGCCCAGGCTGAGGACGTGGTCAAGGGCAAGGAAGGCGGACTTGAGCATATCATTGAGCAGGGAGGACGAAACCTGTCCGGAGGACAGAAGCAGAGACTTACAATTGCGAGGGCAGTTGTCAAAAATCCTGATATACTCATATTGGATGATAGTGCGTCAGCTCTTGATTTCGCAACAGATGCAGCCTTGAGAAAAGCTCTTAAAAATATGCAGGGAACTAAAACTATATTTATAGTTTCCCAGAGAACATCATCCATAATGTTTGCAGACAAAATCATTGTAATGGATGATGGTCAGATTGTTGGAACAGGAACCCATGATGAGCTTCTTGATTCCTGTGAGACCTACAGAGAAATCTATGAGTCTCAGTTTAAGAAAGAGGAATTGACAGGAGGTGCTTCTAATGCAAGATAAAAAGAACAGCTATCAGGCAGTTACCTTAAAGAAAGTATTTAAGTATATCAAGAGATACATTCCTCTTTTGATAGCAGCTCTTGCCCTGTCAATTGTTACGGTGGCCCTGACCCTGTATTTCCCTATTCTGACAGGACGTGCAATCGACTTGATTATAGGAAAGGGACAGGTTGATTTTGACGGAATAATGCAGATTGTCATAAAGGCAGTCATAGCAGTTGCTTTTGCTGCAATCGCCCAATGGCTTACCAATGTATGTAACAACAAGATGACCTACAATGTTATACGTGATATAAGAACGGATGCCTTTGAAAATATTGAGAAAATACCATTGTCTTACATCGACAGTCATTCTCATGGAGATATAGTCAGCAGAATTATATCGGATGTAGATACTTTTGCAGATGGTCTTTTACTTGGACTTACACAGCTCTTCACAGGAGCTGCAACCATAGTTGGTACACTTATTTTCATGCTCACAATAAATGTAAAAATCGCAGTTGTTGTGGTAGTGCTTACACCCTTATCGCTTGTGGCTGCAAGCTTTATAGCAAAGAGAACCTACTCTATGTTCCAGCTTCAGTCCAGGACAAGAGGAGAGCAGACAGCTTTAATCGATGAGATGATTGGAAATCAGAAGGTGCTTGTAGCCTTTAATCATGAGAAAAAGGCTATAGAGCAGTTTGATGAGATAAATGACAGATTAAGCCAGTATTCGTTAAGGGCTACGTTTTTCTCAAGCCTTACAAACCCGACAACTCGATTTGTGAACGCGATTGTATATGCCAGTGTAGGTGTCTTTGGTGCAATATCTGCCATTCTCGGCGGTATAACAGTGGGACAGCTCACATGCTTTTTGTCATATGCTAACCAGTATACCAAGCCATTTAACGAGATATCAGGCGTCATAACAGAGCTTCAGAACGCTATTGCCTGTGCATCACGAATCTTTGAGCTCATAGAGGTTGAGAGGGAAATCCCGGATGCAGAGGATGCTTACGAGCTGGATGATGCAGATGGAAAAGTGGATATTGAAGATGTATATTTCTCATATGAGCCGGACCAGAAGCTTATCGAAGACTTTAACCTGCATGTAGAGCAGGGACAGAGAGTTGCAATCGTAGGACCAACCGGATGTGGAAAGACCACATTGATTAACCTGCTTATGAGATTCTATGATGTAAACAGCGGTAAGATTAAGGTGAGCGGGCATGATATAAAGGAAATGACCAGACACAGCCTGAGGAAAAACTACGGCATGGTGCTTCAGGAGACATGGCTTAAAAATGGAACTATCAGAGATAATATCTGCATGGGCAGACCGGAGGCCACAGACGAGGAAATCATAGAGGCTGCAAAAGCTACTCACGCCCACAGCTTCATCAAGAGACTGTCAAAGGGCTATGACACAGTTATCACCGAGGACGGAGGTAATCTGTCTCAGGGGCAGAAACAGCTCCTATGTATAACAAGAGTTATGCTCTGCCTGCCACCAATGCTTATTCTGGATGAGGCGACATCATCTATTGATACCCGTACAGAGATTAAGATTCAGAAGGCATTTCTCAAGATGATGCAGGGACGTACAAGCTTTATTGTAGCCCATAGACTTTCTACAATCAGGGATGCAGATGTAATCCTTGTGATGAAGGATGGTAAGATAATAGAGCAGGGCAGACATGAGGAACTGCTGAAAGAGAATGGTTTCTATGCAAACCTGTATAATTCGCAGTTTGAGGCAGGTTAGATTTATTTGCTGAGATTTACAGTGATTCAAGCTGTGCTGATATACTTATATACAGTGTATTTTGTTAAGAAATGTAGTTAGGATAAAATTAGAAAACTCTCCGCAACTGATATATAGTTGTGGAGAGTTTTTTTGTACAAAAATATGATGCGTTGTTTGTAGTGTAGCATACTAAGTGTCTAAAAATGCCAAAGCATGCGGGAAAAGCTGCCAGTGGCGGCTTAGCTGCATTAGTTTGATTTCTTACCACGAAGGTGTGACACATTCATGTAGCTTGGTATGCCACGCTCATATTCTATAGTGACCTCACCCTGAATCAGTGGATAGAGATAATCCAGTAAATCCTGAGTGATGTCATTTCCATCCTCATTTATCCACTCTCTAGGCACGGATTTCGCTTCATTGGCAATATTATTAATTGGGGCATGGGAAATTTCCACCTTGTATGGAAAATTTGATACTCTCTTGAGGCAGACCATTGCTGCAGTCTCACCGGCTTCTGCCAGCTCAACACCCTTTTGTCCCTGAGCGAAGGCTTCATTTATATCTGTAAGTGAAGCCAGATGTGAAGCACATCTTTGAAGCACATTGATTTCTACAGAACGGACCTTGACGCCGATGTTTTCCTTTACCAGAAACTCCAGGGCTTTTCCGGCACCGCTTAACTGCTGGTGGCCGAACTGGTCAGAGACAGCCTTTGATGAAGTGATATAATCACCATTTTCATCCCTGATACCCTCAGATACCGCAACAATTACATTGTTTTTGGTCTTTAAGGCTTCCTTTATATCAGAGAGGAACTTGTCCTTGTTGAAGGCAGCCTCAGGCAGATATATGAAATGAGGTGCTGTGTTGTAATCACCTCTGGCAAGGGCACTGGCTGCAGTGAGCCATCCTGCGTCACGTCCCATAATCTCAACAATTGTTACACTTTTAACAGCATATATAAAGGTATCATGGGCAATCTCAAGCATGGTTGAAGCGATGTATTTTGCCGCAGAACCAAAGCCCGGAGTGTGGTCTGTCATGCAGAGGTCGTTATCTATAGTCTTTGGAATACCTATAATTTTTATATCACTATTGATTTTTTTTGCATAATCAGATAATTTTAATACGGTGTCCATTGAATCATTTCCACCGATATAGAAAAAGGCTTTGATATCAAGCTTGGCGAATTGATTAAAGATGAATACATAGGAAGAATCATCATCCTTATAGTCTGGAAGCTTGTAGCGGCATGAACCCAGGTACATGGCCGGTGTGGATTTAAGCTTGTCCAAAAGACCTGGTGCAGAAAATAAGTTACTTAAATTAAGGTAGTTTTCACCCAGTATACCGAGAATGCCGTTTATGGCACCATAGCAGACGTCGTATTTCTCAGAGTTGATTACTCCTGAAATAACTCCTGCGAGGCTTGAATTTATAGCGGCTGTAGGACCGCCGGACTGGGCAACCAGACAATTTGAATGAGTCATTTGAATCTCCTTGTAAATAAAATTAAGTTAATTAAGTAAAATCCCTGTACATTTTAGTATGTTTCAGGGTATTAATCAAGGGTAAACTATGGAAATTAATAAACTTTACGAAAATTGCATATTATGTCCGAGAAACTGTAATACTAACAGAAAGGCAGGAAAGGCTGGCACCTGTATGGTTTCTGGAAAACTAAAAGTTGCAAGAGCAGCCCTGCATTTCTGGGAAGAGCCATGTATCTCAGGAGAGTCTGGTTCCGGGGCTGTATTTTTCAGTGGCTGTGCCCTTCACTGTGTATTTTGTCAGAATGATAAGATATCAAGAGGTAAGGCAGGAAAAGAAATAGAAAAGGAAAGACTGAAGCAGATATTTTTGGAGCTTCAGGAAAAAGGTGCAAACAATATCAATCTGGTAACACCGGGACAGTATGTGCCTCATATCATATGGGCAGTGGAGCAGGCGAGGGATGAGGGACTGAAGCTTCCAATTGTATACAATACAAGCAGCTATGAGAAAGTGGATACAATCAAGATGTTAGAAGGAATTGTTGATATCTATCTGCCTGATTTTAAATATATGGATTCTGTACTTGCACAAAAATATTCCCATGCCATGGACTATCCGGAAATTGCAAAGGCTGCGATTGCGGAGATGGTAAGACAGCAGCCCAAGCCTGTTTTTAATGATGAGACAGAGCTGATGGAAAAGGGGGTAATAGTGAGGCAGCTTTTGCTTCCAGGCCTTTTGGAGGATGCAAAGGCAATTGTCAGGTATTTGTACGAGACTTATGGTGACAGCATTTATTTGAGCCTCATGAGCCAGTTTACACCGCTTCCTAATGTGGAAGGTTTTCCTGAACTTAACCGGAAGGTGACGGAAAAAGAGTATGACGAGTATGTGGATTATGCCATTGACCTTGGTGTAGACAAGGGATTTATACAGGAGGGAGACGTTGCAGAGGAGAGTTTTATACCAGATTTTGATTGTGAGGGAGTGTAGTCAAACAAGATATTGAAATTGAGAAAAAAGGCTTTTCTTTTATCCTTAAGTATAGTATTATAATGTATATATTTGGTACCAATGTACCACTAATGATTATCCGAAAGGAGAAGATGGCATGAGAAAAAAAAGTATAGGTTCAATACTTATTGAGTGTCCAAATACAGTGTTTCAGTTATTTGTAAACAACGAAGAGGAAATTTCCAAGATTGAGATGTTTATGGAAAATATCAGAACGGTTAATCACCTTGGAATTAATGATATATACAACTGGTGCAACAGGCAGGGAATCAGCTATGACACCAGATTCAACTACAACAAGGAGCTGTCTATAGGCAAGACGATTGAAGCCTATTGCCATTATCAGAGACAGAAAATGAAATATAAGGTGGGATTTAGTTTAGGATAACATTTTGGGAGATGCAGGAGCATCTCCCTTTTTATGCCTAAGTATGCAATAAAAGCTGCCAGTGGCAGGTTTTATGTATACCAAAGCATGCAATAAAAGAAGTATGATGAGGAATACAGACTGCAAGCTGACTTGCAAGGCTATGTTCTGAAATCGGACGCCCTAACCATCGAACCTGCGGATTCGAGCTTGTAGTGATGGTTTATACGATAAAATGTTAATGTTGCAAAAAAATACAGATGTGGTAAGATAAGGCGTAATTAGATATTGGAATCAGGGAGGAAATATATGAGATATCCTCAATTCATAAAAAAAGGTGGAACAATAGGTTTTGTAGCACCCTCCTTTGGATGTGCAACAGAACCATATTCCAGTGGTTTTGATCTTGCCTTGGACAAATTTAAGGCACTGGGGTATAATCTGGACTTGGGTCCAAACTGCAGGGCTGATAAGGGAATAGGAATCAGCAACACACCGGAGCTTTGTGGAAAAGAGCTGAATGAATACTATCTGAGTGAAAAAAATGATGCACTTATTTCCTGTGGCGGCGGTGAGCTGATGTGCGAGGTTATTCCGTATATGGACTTTGAGGCAATAATTGAAGCCAGACCTAAGTGGTATATGGGATTTTCGGATAATACGAATTTTACATTTCTATCCACCACTATCTGTGATACGGCAGCAATCTATGGACCCTGCGCAGGCTCATTTGGGATGGAAGAATGGCATAGGTCACTGCAGGATGCCTTTGACCTTTTTACGGGCAAAAGAACAGTTGTGAGAAATTATTTCCAATGGGAGAGAAACAGTCTGAGGGATGAAGCACATCCATATGTTGGATTTAACCTGACCGAGTATATAGACATGAAGGCATATGTGCCGGATGAAAATGCTGTATACAGACTAACAAGTAAAGCCATAAAGTTTAGTGGAAGGCTGATTGGAGGATGCCTTGACTGCCTGCTTGGAATAGCAGGGACAAAATATGATTATGTTGATTCCTTCAATGAAAAGTATAAGGAGGATGGTATAATCTGGTTTCTTGAAGCCTGTGATTTAAATATTATGTCGATTAGACGCGGACTTGGTCAGTTAAAGAATACAGACTGGTTCAAATATGTAAAGGGCTTTCTCATAGGAAGACCATATGCGGCCTATGGACAGGAGATGTTCGGCATTGACCAGTACAGGGCGGTGATTGATGTTCTGGCTGAGTACAATGTGCCTATTCTCATGGACCTGGATATAGGACATTTATCGCCGATGATGCCGATTGTCAGCGGAAGCACAGCGGATATTGAGTTCTGTAATAATGGCCTGCAGATACAATACACATGGAAATAAAATCGTGTATGGCTATATACGTAGAAGCTATAATGTGATATTGCATAGTAATAAAAGTGGTAATACATGAAAATAAAAATGGATTTATGAAAGGAATTGAGCATATGATGAATAAAAAAATTAATCAGAGAATCAAGCAGATTACAAGCTTAGTGCTTGCAGCAACCCTCTTATGTGGAAGTGTAAACACAGCTTTTGCAACAGAGACTGCAGATCCAGAGACTGATGCTGCAATTGAGGGTACAACAGACGATTCAGATGCGGGAGTAGTTACAACCTCAGACGAATCGGCAGATACAGCAGTTGACACAGCAGGCAGTACAACAGCAGATACCACAGCAGGCAGTACAACAGCAGATACCACAGCAGGTAGTACAACAGCAGATACCGCTGATACAACAGATCAGGTTGTAATTACAGAAAATGACAAACCATATCTTGCTCTTGGTGCAGACCTTACAGAGGCACAGAGAAACACAGTGCTTGGATATATGGGAATTGATCCGGCAGCTCTTGGTAATTATGATGTTGTATACATCAACAATCAGGAGGAGCACAGCTATCTGGATTCTTATATGGATTCAAGTGCCATCGGAACAAAATCCCTTTCATCAGTGGTAATTACAAAGGCTGATGCAGGAAGTGGAATCAATATCTCAACATACAATATCAACTACTGTACAGTAGGAATGTATAAAAATGCCCTTGCAACTGCAGGTGTTACAGATGCTAACATCATTGTTGCAGGTCCATTCCAGCTTTCTGGAACAGCAGCACTTGTAGGTATTTTCAAGGCATATGAAGAGATGACTGGTGACAACCTTGACGAAGAGGTTGTTGACGCAGCCCTCAATGAGCTTGTTACAACAGGAGAATTAAACCAGAGCATAGATGGTGATTCAGACAGCGTGGAGGCCTTAATTGCAGAGCTTAAGCAGAAGCTTGCAAATGGTGAGCTCAGCACAGATGAGGACATCAGAGCTGCTATTGATGAACTTGCAAAAAAATACGACCTTTCATTATCAGAGGATGATATCAAGACACTCATTGATTTAATTAATGCACTTAAGGGACTTGATTTGGATTGGGATTCAATTGCAAATCAGGCTAAAAGCTGGGCAGATAAGCTTGGAGTAGATTTTAATAATATTGATAAGGAAGCAGCAGCAGGCTTTTTCCAGAAGGTCGTTGAAGTTGTAAAGAGTATCTGGGAGAAAATTAAGAGCATATTCTAAGATTACATCATATAGTATATAGCTTAAACTGAAGATATTGAGATTTTAACAATGTGATTTGAGTTTAATAAAATTTATGTGTTGCTAGTAGGAAGCCATGACAAGTATGAGAGTGCTTGTTGTGGCTTTTTTGTTGTCATACATGCAGAAAAATATGTCATAGGCAGCTTTTCTTGTATACTTTGGTATCTGTAGCGGCTGCCCGTTGCAGCTGCAGTTGGATTTGCAAACAAACAACAAAGTGTCTGATTTATAACTCATATTTTGTGGGATAATCCTGTTAACAAGAAAGTTAAGGAGCCAGTTAAGGGGGAAAACATCAGCCCTTTAATTGGGTTTACAGGAGGAAAAGTCATGAAGCTTGATAAGGAAACTATTATGATAATTGCTATTATGGCGATTATGGGAGCTATTGGAATTGTGTCACTGCTTGGAGCTATGCTTGGTATATCATTTGCAAAACTAGGGGCTGCCACAGTTTCAGGTCTGTTTTTAGGAACAGCAGGGCTTATTTTTGGTGTACTTATTATTGCAAATACAAAATGTTGATGGTTGACTGCCCACATGCAGTTATTTATAATAATTATGAGTAACTAGGCGATTTATTACAGAGGGTAAAAATGAGAAAAAACTACAGGATAATATCTGCAATATTATTGGCGGTTTCACTGGTATTTGGACAGTTTAATATTGGTACTGATATTATTTATGCATATGAGGAAAAATCAGCAGAGATAGTTTGTCCGGAGGATGCGTATGTGTCAGCACGTTCCGGACCTGGCACTGAGAATTCAATCGACCATAATCTGACTAATGGTAAGGCTTTGACGATAGTAGATGAGGCTGATGATTCCAATGGAGTCTTGTGGTATAAGGTCAAATACAATCTGGTAAAGGATAATTCAGAATGTGTCAGCTACGTACGCAGTGACTATGTGTCAGTGACAGGAGAAAATACTGTTGATGGGACAGATGCAGCTGTGTCTGATGATGCAGCAGGAGATGGCACGACAGGAGATGATACTGCATCAGATGATAGTTCAGATGAGGATATAGACACCTATGAGATGTCAGACCAGATTGCGACACTCAGCCTGCCATATGCTACAGGTTCTATAACGGGAGACAATGTTAAAGTACGAACAGGCGCAGGAACGACTAACTCTGTTGTTACCTCTCTTTACAGAGGTGACAGTGTGAGCATTTCAGGTGAGACCTATGTGGGAAGTGACATATGGTATAACGTAAGCGGTACCAAGAATGGCAAGAGTTTTAATGGCTGGACAATAGGCAGATACATATCTGTTTCATACACAGATGGGGGAAACAGCGACTATGCCCAGCAGCTTAGAAATGCAGGATTCCCAGATAGCTACATACCTAATCTTGCAGCCTTGCATGCAAAGTATCCAAACTGGACTTTTCAGGCTCTAAGCACTGGCTTGGATTGGAATACAGTGCTGGATAAGGAAATGAAAAATGGTGTTAATCTGGTTCAGTCATCGGCAGATGATTCCAAAAAATCTACTAATTCAGGAGCTTATAACTGGTACACCAATAAATGGACTGAATATGAATCGGGATGGGTATCTGTCGGGAGAGATTATCTGGCATATTGTATGGATCCTAGGAATTTCCTAAATGAGACAAATATATTTATGTTTGAGGATATTTCTTATAATTCTAATCAGTCATTAGCTGGAGTTCAAAGCATTGTTGCTGGGACATTTATGCAGGGTACGAAGACTTACAGCAATAATAACGAGACAATAGATTATGCCAGTTCAATATATGATATAGCACAGCGGTCGGGTGTCAGCTCGTATCACATCGCATCCAAAATCAGACAGGAACAAGGAGCAAAGGGCACTAGTCCACTCATATCTGGTACATACAAAGGTTATGAAGGATATTATAATTTTTTTAATTTTAATGCGTATGGCTCAACAAAGGATGCTATATATGTAAGAGGCCTTAAATATGCCAAAAAACAGGGCTGGTCATCCAGACTTCTTTCTATTCAGGGTGGCGCAAACAAGATAAAAAATGATTACATAAGCAGAGGACAGAATACGATATATCTGGAGAAGTTTAATGTATCCAGTGAAGCTGCAGTTGGAACTCACCAGTATATGAGTAATGTGTCTGGTGCAATCTCAGAAGGTCAGTCTGTAGGAAAAGGATATGCTGATAAGAAACAGGCTTTTAATTTTGTGATTCCGGTATATGCGAATATGCCGCAGACGGCATGTGCATTTACTTCTTCCGGAAATCCTAATAATTATCTGGGGAAGCTTTCGGTAGCAGGATTGCCTATGACACCGGGCTTTGATGCAGCTACAACAAGCTATTCTATGGTTGTTGATAATTCAGTTAGCAGTGTAACTGTTTCAGCGGCTGCACTTGTGAAGACATCTACAGTATCGGGAACCGGAAGCTATAATCTGAATGTTGGAAATAATACTATTCAGGTAGTATGCAAATCCCAGAGTGGCAGTGCAAGAACATACACAATTACTATTTATAGAAATTCGTCTGGTACAACAGGTGGAGAGATTGTTAACACCAATGCTGGACTTACATCTACAGTATATTCTGTGGGTACATATATTACTGGCATACAGCCAGGGACAGATACAACTGCATTGTTAGCAGGACTTTCATCATCAAATACTGTAAAGATACTTGATGCGTCTGGAAATGAGAAGTCTGGAAATGTCGTCACCGGCGACAGCGTAGCAGTTTATGATACCAGTGGCAATATGATTGCATCTACAAAGGTTGTCATTTATGGTGATGTAAATGGTGATGGAAAAATAAATGTTCTGGATATGATTAAATTAAATAGACATATCACAGGAAAGGAAACGTTGACCAGCGTATACCTTGAGGCTGCGGATGCTAATAGAAGAGGTGACGGAGCAACTGTTCTTGATATGATAATTTTAAATAATCATATAACTGGTAAGAAAACAATAAATCAATAGCGAGGTAGAAATGAAAAAGATAGTTAGTGGTATTATGGTGCTGGCATTAGCGTTATTACTCATTGTCCACCCTGATAATACTGTAAAAGCAGAAGGTGTTTCACTTGGTTTGAGTGCAAGTACAGTAAATGTTGGTGGCTCAGTTACAGCTACTGTTTCGTGTCCATCAGGATATGGTGTGGATGTTATTTTGAGTGTTGATAATACAGGGGTTTTATCAGGGGGGAATGACACTGTTGTTGTAATAGGAGATGCCGCAGGGCAGCCAAATTCTGCATCAGTGAGCTTTTCGGCAGTGGGAGCAGGAACTTGTACTATAACTGCAACTGTCAGATCCGCAGGAGATGCTGATGGCAACCCAGTTGATTTTGGTGGTGCCAGTGCTGCGGTTACAGTAAACAATACAGCACAGCAGCCTACGGACACCAATGGAGGAAATACAGGAAGCAATACAGGAAGCAATACAGGAAGTAATACAGATGGAACCACAGATGGCAGCAGCACTGCACAGACAACCCAGTCGTCAGATAATACATTAAAGTCTATAGTGTTATCAAATGGTTCACTGTCGCCGGCATTTTCGCCTAAGACCAAGAACTATACAGCAACTGTCGATAATAGTGTTACATCACTTTCTATTTCTGCAACACCTACAGACCAGACAGCCAAGGTTACCTCCGTATCTGGCAATGATAACCTGCAGGTTGGCGAGAATACGATTACTATAACTGTAAAGGCTGAAAATGGAGTTACTGCCAAATATACAATTGTTGTAACCAGAAGAGATGCAACAGACCCTGAAAATTCAGAAGCTCAGGAAGAAAAGAAAAGCTATGAGATAAATGGCAGTAATTGGGGAATATCAACTGAGATTACAGAGGAAGAAGTGCTGCAGGACTTCACCCTGTCAAGTATTCTTATTGATAATCTTGAGTATCCATGCTTGAGCTTTAACAATGGAAGCCTTGACTTGATCAAGATGGTCAGTGAGGATGGATTAAATACTGGATTTTTTGTATATGATAAAGACCAGGGGGCTATTTATCCTTTTGCTAAGATATCAGGGGAGGAACATTATGTTATTATCCTTATGCCAGATGTAGCAGATGTGCCTAGTGACTATGCAGAGGTCACACTTGCAATAGAGGGAAAGGCAGATGTGACAGCATATCAGAAAGCAGATGATGAGCTCTACCTCATATACTGTATCAATGACAGAGGAGAAAAAGGCTGGTACCAGTATGACCCGGTTGAGGAAACATATATCAGATATGTGGCTCCTGTTGAAACTGTTGAGCAGGTTGTAGAGGCACAGAATCCGGATACAGCATTGCAGGCAGAGGTGGCAAATTTAAAGCTTGAGAGGACAATTATTCTTGCAGTGTGCGGGATAATCTTGGTTATACTCTTAATAATTATTATTGCACTTGCAATCAGGGTGGCGAACTCGAGGAAGGATGTACTTAGAGAACTTGAGGAAGAAGACTCTGAGGATGAACTGGACGAAGAGCTGTTTAAAGAGGCAGACAAGCAAGAGCAGGATGATGAAATCATTGCTGCTAAAACTGATGTTGCTGAAAATGTTGCTGCTGTAGCAACTAAAGAAGCAGTTGACGATAACATTACTGAAATGAAAGCTGCTGATACTGAGAGTGCTGATATAGTATCGGATGACGCTAATAACGAGAATTCTTATAATAGTAATGTGAAGAATGAGGAT
>OGXW01002122.1_pt1 | contig 14345 bp, 9 predicted proteins | sample 1576341 | NCBI WGS metagenome assembly OGXW01 (sample SAMEA3541592, study PRJEB24748) | human gut metagenome | biome: human gut; feature: human-associated habitat; material: faeces | place: China | collected 2012
TGTTAAAGTTCGATTCCTGGAAGACAGAGATTGCCGCAGCAGTTATTATTTTTGTCTGGGTGATTGGAAGTTATTTCTTTTTCGTAGCAGGAATAGATGGAATTCATATCTTATTTGATGGAATTACAGGGTTGTGTAGTTCATACAGTGCTGTGGAAAGTGATACATTTATTCCATCATCCTATGTTCCGAATGTATATATGCAGACTTTAAGTCTCGGAGAATCAGTGGGTGTGTTCGTATATGGTGCGTTTACATTTACCTGTTTCTTTGCCGGCTATCTTAGTCTGGTAAGAAGAATTAAGGCAAAGAGCCTGTGGGAGAACAGTCTGCTTCGAAGTTTCGGTATATTTATTGGGAAAATATTACGAGATGTGAAGCTTACAAAGAAAACAGCAGGACTTTTGATTCTTTATTTCCTGTTTCAGCTTTTCGTACTTTTGGATAGAGATTTCTTCCTGGTGATTCTGCTGCTGATCGCTGACGCAGTGCTATTCTATTGCATGGTTGCAAATGTGATGGAGAAGAACCGACTGAGAAAAGGAATCCAGGAGATCGCTGACGGAAATATGAGTTATCAGATTCCAATCGACGGACTGCATGGGGAGAACAAGAAACTTGCATTGATGATCAACGGGATCGGAACCGGACTTAACAAAGCAGTTGCCGAGGCAATGAAAAACGAACGTCTTAAGACAGATTTAATCACAAATGTTTCTCATGATATTAAAACACCACTGACTTCCATTTTGAATTATGTCGGCATCTTAAGACAGACAGATCCAGCGGATCCGAAAGTTCAGGATTATCTGAATATTCTGGAAGAGAAAGCACAGAGACTGAAGACTTTGACAGAAGATGTAGTAGAAGCATCGAAAGTCAGCAGCGGAAATATTTCGCTGGAATATATGGATCTTGATCTGTCGGAAATGATCCAGCAGACGCAGGGTGAACTCGAAGAAAAATTCGAGGCGAGAAATCTGGCAATCGTCACAGATCTTCCAGCAGAACCGGCTGTTGTGCATGTCGATGGAAGAAGAATGTGGCGTGTCCTGGAAAACATTTACGGAAATGCAGCCAAGTACGCAATGCCTGGAACAAGAGTTTATGCGACTCTGAAAACAGATGATACAAAGGTAAGGTTTTCGTTGAAAAATGTTTCCGAGCATCAGTTGAATATTCAGGCTGACGAACTGACAGAACGTTTTATCCGCGGAGATATTTCCAGAAGTACGGAGGGAAGTGGATTGGGACTTTCCATTGCGAAGAGCCTTACAACGATGCAGGGCGGCACATTTGATCTGTATCTGGACGGAGATTTGTTCCGGGTAGATATTACATTTCCAAGAGTGAAAGCAAAAGGAAATGCTGCCGGGGCAACAGAGGAATCGAAAGAGAAATCATCAAGCGGTGTATCTTGACATTCTATTCGCGTTATGCTAACCTTTTTAAGGAATGAAAAGCAGTGATAAGCGAAACGCGATGAGGAAGAGAGTAGTCTGTAACAGATTCTACAGAAAAGTCCTGAAGGCTGTCAGGCCGGATGTTGAGAGGGATGGATGGAAGACAGATGAAGATGGCTTCTGAGCAGCGCAGATGAGCCTGAACAGAGTAATCAAGTGGGTTGTTTAAGCAACAATCTTGAATAAAAAGATCCGGGTTAGTCTGTGAAGGGATTCGCCCTTTATAGCGAAGAGTATCGACAGTGAGAAATGCCGTAATGTTCAAAGTGGTTTTGATCAACAAAGCAGTTTTTACTAACAAAAATGCAGATACTCCTAGAGGTTTCTTTCCGCGAGGAAGGAACGAAGAGAAGTGGTAACACGAAAGTATGATTCGTCTTCTCAGGGATGCAAGTCCCTGGGAGGGCGTTTTTTAATATATTAGGTTCGTTCCTAACATATTAAAAACGCTTCGCTAGGGATGTGCACTGCGGCGTACAAAGTAGGTGTCGCAAGCGACCGCTGCAAGTGCAAGAATGTGCCTTGGCACATTTTTTGTTCCGAAAAATCTAGAAAAAATCGTATTAGTAATCACTGAAAGTTGAGAAAAGAATCCCACATTGCGGGAAAAGGAGGCAGAAAAATGTCAGAAAAACCAAAATATTATATAACAACAGCGATTGCCTATACATCAGGTAAACCGCATATCGGAAACACATACGAGATCGTGCTTGCAGATGCAATCGCACGTTACAAGAGAAGCCAGGGATATGATGTATTCTTCCAGACAGGAACAGATGAGCACGGACAGAAGATCGAGCTCAAAGCCGAGGAGGCTGGAATCACACCAAAGGAATTCGTAGATAATGTATCAACAGAAATCAAAAGAATCTGGGATCTGATGGATACATCTTATGACAAATTCATCCGTACAACAGATGAAGATCATGAGAAACAGGTTAAGAAGATTTTCAAGAAACTTTACGACAAGGGAGATATTTACAAGGGACATTATGAAGGAATGTACTGTACACCGTGTGAGTCTTTCTTCACAGAGTCTCAGCTTGTAGATGGAAAATGTCCTGACTGTGGACGCCCGGTTCAGCCTGCAAAGGAAGAGGCATATTTCTTCAAAATGAGCAAGTATGCGGATCGCCTGATTGAGCATATCAATACACATCCGGAGTTCATTCAGCCGGTTGCCCGTAAGAACGAGATGATGAACAACTTCCTCCTTCCGGGACTTCAGGATCTGTGTGTATCCAGAACATCCTTCAAGTGGGGAATTCCGGTAGATTTCGATCCAAAGCACGTTGTATATGTATGGCTTGATGCTCTTACAAACTATATCACAGGAATCGGATATGATGCAGACGGAAACAGTACAGAGCAGTTCAACAAGCTGTGGCCGGCAGACCTTCATCTGATCGGAAAAGATATCATCCGTTTCCATACAATTTACTGGCCAATCTTCCTTATGGCACTTGATCTTCCACTTCCGAAACAGGTTTTTGGACATCCGTGGCTGCTTCAGGGAGACGGTAAGATGAGTAAATCCAAGGGAAATGTTCTCTATGCAGATGAACTTGTTGATTTCTTTGGTGTAGATGCAGTTCGCTACTTCGTACTTCATGAGATGCCATTCGAGAATGACGGTGTTATTTCCTGGGAGCTGATGGTAGAGCGTCTGAACTCTGATCTTGCAAATACACTTGGAAACCTTGTAAACAGAACTGTTTCTATGACAAACAAATACTTCGGCGGAACAGTAGAAGATAAGGGTGTTGTAGAAGATGTAGATGCAGAACTGAAAGCAGTTGTAGAGAATGCTTCTAAAGCAGTTGATGCTAAGATGGCAGACCTCCGCGTTGCCGATGCGATTACAGAAATCTTCAATCTGTTCAAACGCTGCAATAAATATATTGATGAGACAACTCCTTGGGTACTCGGAAAAGATGAATCCAAGAAGGATCGCCTTTCTACAGTACTTTGGAATCTGATCCAGAGCATTTCTGAAGGTGCAAGACTTCTTGAATCTTTTATGCCTTCTACAAGTAAGAAGATCCTTGAGCAGCTTGGTAACGGACATGTAACAGAGAAACCGGAGATCCTGTTCCAGCGAATGGATCTCGAAGAGGTTATGAAGAAAGTTGAAGAACTTCATCCGAAGGTAGAAGAAAAGAAAGAGGAAGAAGCTGTTATCGACATTGAGCCGAAAGATGAGATCACATTTGAGCAGTTCGGAGCAATGCAGTTCCAGGTTGGAGAGATCATTGCATGTGAGGCTGTAAAGAAATCCAAAAAGCTTCTCTGCTCTCAGGTAAAAGTTGGAAGCCAGGTAAAACAGATCGTATCCGGAATCAAAGCACATTACACACCGGAAGAAATGGTTGGTAAGAAAGTTATGGTTCTTGTAAACCTGAAACCTGCGAAGCTGGCAGGCGTACTTTCAGAGGGAATGTTGCTTTGTGCAGAAGATGCAGAAGGTAACCTTGCACTGATGACACCGGAAAAAGAAATGCCGGCTGGAGCAGAAATCTGTTAATTGAAATGTTTGAAAATTCAGATAATTATAACCAAAGCAGATAATAAATAAAAAATATAAAAAAATCAAATGAATATATTGACAAATTAGACGCCGAATGTTATTATATAACCATCAAAGAGAGAAAGAAATCTCCCAAAGATATTTAACTAAGAAGGCAAAAGTAACAGATGCCTGATTAGATTAAAAATACAAGTTCAACAGGAGGTCAGTCCCATGGACAGTATAGTTTCAGATTTTTATCAATATGTCAGTGGTATGATGAGTGAAGGTTCCTGTGAAGAAAGAGACCTTTGCCAAGCGTAAAAGTCCAGTAGAAAGAAAAGAAGATCAAAGATCGGAGAGTACGGAAACTGGAAGCAAAGAGAAAAAGATGAATCACTCATAGATGTATTGAATAAAAATACCGCATATAACATAGAATGAAAAATGTGTAAAGAAACATTGAAAGGACATGTTATAATCTCAGATTTGTTATAAAAGCAGGAATGACTTGACAGAAGATTTAATACATAAAGTATTGAATGGATATGAAAATCATTCAGGTGATAAAATAACAGACGACAAAGGTCTCACAGGAACGTAGAATCGCGAATAATCTCCGATACAAAATATAAAATTATAATAATAATACAATTAAATAACACTAAAAATGCACTTTCAAAAGGAATTGAAGGTGCATTTTTTTGACATTACAGACCTCATATGGTAGAATAATGAAAGAGTATCGGCTAGTGCCTAATGGACACATTCAGACCAAAACTAATATTTCAATGACAATGAGGTGAGTACAGTGGATAAGTATGAATATAAGTTAAAGACAGAAGAGATGCTGGAACTTATGGAAGATGGAGAATACAGAAAAGCAGCGGCAGCAGCAGATCTGATTGACTGGAAGCGTGTCCGTAACGCAGGGATGCTGATGAATGTCAGTGATATTTATGAGAAAACAAAAGAGTATCAGAAGAGCTACGATGTGATGAATCTTGCATATCGCCGTTCCGAAGGAAGCCGCAAGGTAATCTATAAGTTATGTTCTCTTGCAATTAAGACAAAGAATATAGATGAAGCAATTGACTATTATGACGAATTTATCCAGATTGCACCGAAAGATCCGAACAGGCATATCCTTAGATATCAGATCTTAAGAGCGCAGAGAGCGCCGATCGAACAGCAGATCGAGGCTCTGGAGGAATTTAAGAAGGCAGAATATATTGAAGAGTGGGCTTATGAACTGGCGAAGCTTTATCGCGAAGCAGGTATGATGACAGAATGTCTGGAAGAGTGTGATGATCTGATCCTCTGGTTTAGCGAGGGTAAGTATGTTTATAAGGCAATGGAACTGAAAATGCAGTATAAGCCATTGTCACCATCGCAGCAGCAGAAATATGATCACAGATACGAGAAGCTTTCTTCCGAGACAGAAGAAATACCGGATCTGGCTTCCTATTTAGAAGAAGACGAGGAAAAAGATTCTGCATCAGAAGGAGCCGAGGCACTTGGAGATACAAGATCAATCGGGCTGACAGAGCAGCCGGTGATGGAGAACGACAGTACTTCCGATGTGATTGATACGGATGCGGTTACTTTGGAAACGGCAGAAGAGCCGGATGCCGAAGTAGAAAGTCCGGAAGAAGCAGGAGTAGAAACAGCAGAAGTTATAGAAGCTTCCGAGGATGAGTCAGAAGTTCAGCCGGCAACGGTAGAGACAAGTGGAGATAAGAGAACACTTAGCAAAGATACAGCTTCCATACCGATTGTCAGTAAGAATCCGGTAAAACCAGTCAAGAAGAAACTTGGAGATACGATGCGGTTAGATGAAGCTCTGCAGCAATTACTCAATCCGAAACCGGAAGTTCAGGCAGAACCGGGAGAAGAAGTTGAACCGGATATGACAGATCTGGAAGAGGATATTGCAGCAATTGAGGATGTAGAAGATCTTGAGATCGTGAATCAACTGACAGAAGAGAAGAAAGCTGAGGAAGCCAGTAAAGAACGAGTAGTTCCATCAGGGATGAAAGAACTGATACCGGAACCGGAGACAGAAGAAGAGCTTATAGAACAGGCAGTGGAGGAGACTTCAGAAGATGTCCAAGAAGATGCAGTTGCTATAGAAGCAGGGGAAGCAGAACCGGAAGAAGTTCTTGAAGTAGAAGAGGCAGAACCGGAAGAGGAAGAAGTTCTTGAAGTAGAAGAAGCAGAACCGGAAGAGGAAGAAATTCTTGAAGCAGGGGAAGCAGAACCGGAAGAGGAAGAAATCCTTGAGGTAGAAGAGGCAGAACCGGAAGAGGAAGAAGTTCTTGAAGTAGAAGAGGCAGAACCGGAAGAGGAAGAAATCCTTGAAATAGATGAAGCTGAGTCAGAAGATCTGACAGATGAATCAGAAGATTTGTCTGAGGTGGAGGAACTGATCTCAGAAACTGAAGTTGTCAATGATGAAGATGATTCAGAAGGAGCAGCAGTAAGAGAGACTATGGACAATAAAAATAATGAAGAACCGATTTTATCACCAGAGATACAGAAACTGATTGATGAGATTGAAGGTGTTATTCCGGAAGAGGAAGAAGTAGATACAACAGTAAGTTCAGAAGAAGTTCTTGAAGTAGAAGAAGAACCACATGAAAATATGGGAGAGCTTGCGGATGATCTCAGACTCGGTGAGGATGAGTACGAAGATTATGATGCGTATGACTGGGATGATGCAGAAGAGTTTGACGAAGACGATATTTTAGATGATTATGAAGAGTCTGATGACGATTTGTTGGATGATTATGAAGAGTCTGATGACGATCTGCCGGATGATTATGAGGATGCTGATGATGATCTGTTCAGTGAGGAAGAAGGATATGATGATCTGGATGCCTATGGTTATGAAGAAGACGATGAGGATGATGAAGTAATCAATCCAAGAGATCTTTTCACAGCAGAAGATAAGGTTTCAGATGATGATCTTCTTGGTCTGAATTCTTATGAAGAAGTGCCAAATTTTGAAGATGAATTCAGCGTGAATCCAGCGCATAGTGAGGAGCCGGATGACAGAGAGATCCCGGATGAAGATGGCGGAATTGATATCATGTCTGCGACGACACCATTGAGCCGTAAAGAGACTGCAAAATTGATCGCAACAGGTAAGACATCACCATTACCGTTAGATGAGATTGCAGATGCAATGTCTGATACAGGATTTATCGTACATGGTCGCTATGATCTTGAAACACAGAGTGGAATCGGTACAAGAGCAGGGCTTACAGAGGAACAGAAAAAACTCTTCTCTTATTTTGTACCTGTGCGTGGTATGAGTGAGCAGCTGGTAGATGTACTTGAGCAGGATAAGAACTGTACAAACCGCAAAGGAACTTCCGGAACAGGAAACCTTCTGATCATTGGAAATAAAGGAAATGGAAAGACAGTCCTTGCTGTTGATGTTGTAAAGGCAATCCAGAAGCAGCGTGATATTCGTCAGGGGAAGGTTGCAATTGTGACAGGTGAGTCACTGAATAAGAAGAGAATCGGAGACATTTTCCGTAAACTGTACGGCGGTGCACTGATCATTGAAAAAGCCGGACAGATGAACGAGAAAACACTCGCCAAGCTGAACAAAGCAATGGAGCAGGATACAGGAGAACTTCTGGTAGTTCTTGAAGAGCAGAGAAAACCACTGGACAGACTTCTTTCTTCCAACAGAGAATTCAGAAGAAAATTTACTTCCAGACTTGAAGTGCCGATCTTTATTAATGATGAGCTTGTAACATTTGGACAGACTTATGCTCAGGAAAATGGTTACAGAATCGATGAGATGGGAATTCTCGCACTGTACAGTAAGATTGATTCTTTACAGCGAGAAGATCATGCAGTAACAGTAGCAGAAGTGAAAGAAGTGATGGATGATGCGATCGCTCATTCACAGAAAGCTTCCGCAAAGAAGCTTGTGAAGAGAGTATTTGGAAAGAATACAGATTCTTCCGACAGAATTCTGCTTTCAGAGAAAGATTTCAACATTTAATGACATATATTTGTTAAGAATTAATAGACAGTCAGTAAAACGACTGTCTATTTTTGTGCAATAATACATTTTCTCTTTCTTTTTTATACAGTATCAAGTATAATAAAACTATAGTGTTCAAGGGTAGAATGAAACTTTGTTACCAATTGAAAGATTCGGTAATGTGCCTTGATCTATAAGAAATTGTATGGTTTTTAAATCATTACAATCAGGAATATATTTGAGCAGTGAGGTGGCTTTATGGTTAAGAAAAACAGCACGAAGACGAAAGTGCAGCCTTATGAGATCGGAGAACTTGACCATTATCTTTTTGGGCAGGGAAATCATTATGAGATTTATAAAAAGATGGGTGCCCATGAGGTGACAAAGAACGGAAAAAGAGGAGTATATTTTGCGGTATGGGCTCCTCATGCAGTAAACGTTTCTGTAATCGGAGAGTTTAATGACTGGGATGAGACGAAAGATAAGATGAAGAGAGGGGAGCCTCTCGGAATATATACATGCTTCGTTCCGGAGGCGAAGAAAGGGGATTTGTATAAGTTCTGTATAGAGACACAGGCGGGTGAGAAGATTTACAAAGCAGATCCATTTGCTAATTATGCAGAGCTCCGGCCGGGAACAGCTTCCAGAATCACAGATATTTCTAATCTGAACTGGTCAGACAGTAAGTGGATGACTGCTCGTGAGAAATGGGATAACAAAGAAGAACCAGTGTCTATTTATGAAGTACATATGGGTTCTTGGATGAGACATCCTGGAAGAGAAGATGAAGGATTTTATACATATCGTGAGTTTGCAGAAGCAATTACAAAGTATGTAAAAGAGATGGGATATACTCATGTTGAGTTGATGGGAATCGCAGAGCATCCATTTGACGGTTCCTGGGGATATCAGGTAACCGGATATTATGCACCAACTTCACGCTATGGAACACCGGAAGATTTTGCATATATGGTGAATTACCTTCATAAGAATAATATCGGTGTTATTCTTGACTGGGTACCGGCGCATTTCCCGAAAGATGCACATGGTTTGGCAGATTTTGACGGAACACCGACATTCGAATATCCAGATCCGAGAAAGGGCGAGCATCCTGATTGGGGAACGAAGGTGTTCAATTATGAAAAACCGGAAGTTTCTAACTTCCTTCTGGCGAATGCATTGTTCTGGGTTGAACATTATCATGTAGATGGACTTCGTGTAGATGCAGTGGCATCTATGCTGTATCTGGACTACGGAAGAGAAGATGGACAGTGGATTCCGAATAAATTTGGCGGAAATGAGAATCTTGAGGCGATTGCATTCTTTAAACATCTGAACTCTGTGGTTTGCGGAAGAAATAAAGGCGTTATGATGATTGCAGAAGAGTCCACAGCATGGCCGAAGGTGACAGGATCTCCTGAGGATGACGGACTTGGATTTACTTTGAAGTGGAATATGGGATGGATGCATGACTTTACAGAATATATGAAACTGGATCCTTATTTCAGAAAAAATGCACATCATATGATGACATTTTCTATGGAATATGCATATTCAGAGAACTATATTCTTGTACTTTCTCATGATGAGGTTGTTCATCTGAAATGCTCCATGTTGAATAAGATGCCGGGAGAAGGATGGGATAAGTTCCGCAACTTGAAAGCGGCATATGCATTTATGATGGGACATCCTGGAAAGAAACTTCTCTTTATGGGACAGGAGTTCGCACAGCTTCGTGAGTGGAGTGAAGAGAGAGAACTGGATTGGTTCCTTCTTGCAGAAGAACCGCATCAGCAGATTCAGAACTGGTATAAAGATTTGCTTCATCTTTATAAGAAGAATAAGGCATTGTATGAGTTGGATAATGATCCGAAGGGATTTGACTGGATCAATAAGGATGATATCTTCCGGAGTATTTTCAGTTTCACAAGACATTCAAAAGATGGTAAGAAAAATCTGCTCTTTGTATGCAATTTTACACCGGTAGACAGACCAGATTACCGTGTTGGTGTTCCGAGAAGAAAGCAGTGTAAGCTTGTTCTTAACAGTGATGAGACAAAATACGGTGGATCAGGGGAAGAACGCCCATTGGTTTACAAGCCAGAGAAACAGGAATGTGATGGTCAGAAATATTCCTTTGCATATCCTCTTCCGGGATATGGTGTGGCAGTATTTGAGTATTAAGTTGCATAGTATGATATTTTCCACGAATAGATGGAACAGGAATTAGACATACATTGATTTGCCCCTGCATAGATTGTAAAAAACAAACTATGCAGGGGCTTTTCTATGAGAGAATATATTGAGGAGCGTGCAGTAGAAATTGCAAATTATATTATAGAAAATAATGCGACAGTGAGACAGACAGCGAAACAGTTTCGGATTAGTAAGAGTACGGTGCATAAGGATGTTACAGAACGTCTGCTTCAGATCAACCCATCATTGGCTCATGAAACGCGTAAGGTTTTAGACACCAACAAATCAGAACGTCACATCCGGGGAGGGCTCGCCACCAGAGAAAAATATTTACACTTGCATACTTCCAATTATTGAAGTTAATGTTACAATAAAAAAGGATATCCAATCGGAAACACGGACATTGAGAGGAGACTGTTCAAATGCGGGTGGCAATCATTGAAAGGGATGAAAAAGTATTAGAAGAACTGAAAAAAGGTTTGAAACGCGTAGATCCGAATTACGAATTAGCGGGGATTGCAGGGAACGGACAGTCTGCATATGAGATGATAACAGTTATGCAGCCCAACCTTGTTATTATGGATATTGGGCTTCCAAGGATGAATGGATTAAATCTTTTGAGAAAATTACGCACGGAAGGACGCGAGTTTCGTGTGATTATTATAACAAAGGATGAAGATTTTCAACAGGCAAAGCAGGCAATCGATCTGGGGGTGGACGGATATTTAGTACAGCCGTTTCAGCCGATGGAGCTTAAGAAGGCATTAAGCCGTATTCATGAAAAAATCAGGAATGAGTATTGGATGCAGGCTTCTTTTACTGTTGAAAATGTTCTGTTGAGCTGCAGAGATGGAGAAATTATATCGAATCAGAAGTTAAATGAAATGACTATTCGGAGATTTGGTTTTACAGTGGATGATCCGGGATATTTATTTACGGTTTCAATGGCAGACGAATACGAGGAGCAGAAGGAGAATGTACGTGGATTTCTCGAAGAAATCTGTAGACATGAGTGTGGATTTTCGGCATCTGTTATATGTTCGGATCAATGGAAAAAGGTGTACCTGATCATTTACCGGGTATATGAAGCTAGGAACTGGAAAGAATATTTTCAAAAAAATGTGGTTACTGGGTTATGTAGGAAGTTTCCGGGGACAATTATTTGTGTGTGGATAGAGACAAAACAGCTGACAAAGCTGGAAGAGGCAATGATTCAGACAGGGAGTCTTATGGAATGGAATCTTCTTCAGCCACGAGGAGTCTTGATCTGTCAGCAGACAGTTGAGAAATTTGAAGTTGTTCCGGTGCGTTATCCGGTAGAATTAGAACAACGAATGCGGGAAATGATTTTTGATGAAAACAAGAAAGGAATTGCCAGACAATTTCAACTTGTTTGTGAGGAAATGAAAAGAGAAAAATATTTTCCAAAAGAAATAAAATACAGTATCATTCGTTTTTGTATGGCAGCTGGATTAAATTATAGAAATTATGGCGGGGAGATTGACGAAACAGAAATCCTGAGTCTTATGCAGCAGATTACATATGCCATCAGCTGGAAACAGATAGAGAAAGCGATTCAAGGATTGGAACGGATGCTATCATATGAACATAAATTTGAGCGGTACAGTACGCTTATTCAAAAAGCAATGGAAATTGTAAGAAAAGAATATGACAGAGGTATTACATTGGAAGAAGCAGCGAGCCAGCTTTATGTATCAGAAGAATACCTGAGTTCTCAGTTTAAGAAGGAGACAGGATATAATTTTACAGAAACTGTGAGGAAATACAGGATAGAAAAAATAAAGGATCTTCTCAGGACAACAAAATATAAGATGAATCAGATTGCGGGGCTTGTCGGTTACTCTGATCCCAAATATATGAGTAAGGTGTTTAAAGAGGAGGAAGGAATTTTACCGACGGAATACAGACGTAACTCCAATGGGATTTCATAATCAAGAGTAATTTCATGCTGTTTATAGGAAAAAGTAGAGAATAAGTGGTATATTTAATTAAAAAAATACTCCTTTATAAAAAATTTCACCCTTTTAAATATAAAAAATGTGCTATGATACAAATGAAAAATGAAAAGGATTTCATAGCCGTTAAGGCAGAAAGAGGTGAAAAGAATGAGTACAATGAACATTACTTTCAAACACCCGGATGAGATCATTGATTTCTTGAACACAGTATGTAAATTTGACTTTAACATGGACATGAGAAGAGGACGGGCAGTAGTAGATGCGAAATCATTACTTGGAATCATGAATCTGGGATTGAATAACGTGATTGAACTGCAGATGTATGCAGATGATTGTACAGAACTTGAAAGACAGCTAGAAAGATTTGTAGCATAAAATGGAACATAAAAATGGGATGTCGGGCATTTGTTCGGCATCTTTTTTGTTCTGGATAGATCAGAAGGGGAATAATTACCGCGTATAGTAATAGAAATTGTGGATAAGATTTTATTTTACATAAACAAATACTTGTAAATCAAGGATTCCTCTACTATAATGAAGAACAGAAAAAAATATATAGATAAAGCAAATAGTTTTGATTGGATTTGACAGGAGGAAAGATTTGAAGAAAGAATTAGTGATTGTCCTTGACTTCGGTGGACAGTATAACCAGCTAGTCGCAAGACGTGTCAGGGAGTGTAATGTATATTGTGAAATTTATTCATATAAGACAGATATTGAAAAAATCAAAGAGATGAATCCGAAAGGAATCATTCTCACAGGCGGACCAAACAGCTGTTATGAGCCGGATTCACCGACTTATTCAGAAGAACTGTTCAAGCTTGGAATTCCGGTTCTCGGACTTTGCTATGGCGCACAGCTGATGTCTCATGTACTTGGCGGAAAAGTTGAGCGTGCAGATGTAAGAGAATACGGCAAGACAGAAGTTATTATTGATAAAAAAGACTCCAAAGTATTTGAGGGTGTTTCAGAGACAACAACATGTTGGATGAGCCATTTTGATTATATTTCAAAAATTGCTCCGGGATTTGAAATTACAGCACACACTGCTGACTGTCCGGTTGCAGCAGCTGAGAACGCAGCTGAGAAATTGTATGCAATCCAGTTCCATCCAGAAGTACTTCATACAGTAGAAGGAACAAAGATGATCAACAACTTTGTAAAAAATGTATGTGAATGTGCAGGTGACTGGAAGATGGATGCTTTTGTTGAGAATACAATCGCAGAGATCCGCGAGAAGGTTGGAGACGGAAGAGTATTGCTCGCACTGTCAGGTGGGGTTGACTCTTCAGTGGCAGCAGGCCTTCTTTCCAAAGCTATTGGAAAACAGCTTACTTGTGTATTCGTAGATCATGGTCTTCTTCGTAAAAATGAAGGTGATGAAGTTGAAGCAATCTTCGGACCAGAAGGACAGTTCGATCTGAACTTTATCCGCGTAAATGCACAGGAAAGATATTATAACAAACTTGCAGGCGTTACAGATCCAGAAGCAAAACGTAAGATCATCGGTGAAGAATTCATCCGTATCTTCGAAGAAGAAGCAAAGAAGATCGGTACTGTTGAATTCCTTGCACAGGGAACAATTTATCCGGATGTTGTAGAAAGTGGTCTTGGCGGAGAATCCGCAGTGATCAAATCTCATCATAATGTAGGAGGACTTCCGGATTTTGTAGATTTCAAAGAAATCATTGAGCCGCTTCGTGATCTTTTCAAAGATGAAGTTCGTAAAGCAGGACTTGAGCTCGGACTTCCTGAAAGACTCGTATTCCGTCAGCCATTCCCAGGACCGGGACTTGGAGTACGTATCATCGGCGAAGTAACAGCTGAGAAAGTTCGTATCGTTCAGGATGCAGATGCTATTTATCGTGAAGAGATTGAAAATGCCGGACTTGATAAGACAATTGGTCAGTATTTTGCAGCACTTACGAATATGAGAAGCGTTGGTGTTATGGGTGATGAGAGAACTTATGATTATGCTGTAGCTCTTAGAGCTGTTAATACGATTGATTTCATGACTGCAGAGGCAGCGGAGATTCCGTATGAAGTTCTGAATAAGGTGATGAGCAGAGTTATAAATGAAGTTCGCGGGGTGAATAGAATATTCTATGATCTGACGAGTAAGCCACCGGGAACGATTGAGTTTGAATAAATCGAGTTGCTTAAAAAAGCCAGTGTTTATGCGGGTTTCAGCGATTTCG
>OGXW01002137.1_pt1 | contig 14314 bp, 10 predicted proteins | sample 1576341 | NCBI WGS metagenome assembly OGXW01 (sample SAMEA3541592, study PRJEB24748) | human gut metagenome | biome: human gut; feature: human-associated habitat; material: faeces | place: China | collected 2012
CTATCAAATTATCAACATTTTTTACTGCCCCGCCGGAGTGCTCCAAACTTGGAAAGACACGGATCATCGCAGCTGCAAATCACGGCTGGTTAGAAATACCGTATTTTTTGTACCGAATGCTCCAGCTGTCTTTCTCCGGGAATCGCAGGACATATACTCTCTGCAATATTGCTTACCGCCAAAGGGGAACCGTGCCTGTCTCCTCCGGCGGCTTCTTCGCGGGGAGTTACCACATGGATTTGTAATATTTATTGCGGTATTTTTTTGGAGTCATACCGGTAAAGTTCTCGAACGTCTGGATAAAGTGGCTCTGCGAAGAAAAGGAAAGGTAATTGGCAATGTCTATGATGGACTTGTCAGAGTAGCGCAGGAGATGCGTTGCCTTTTCTATTTTTTTCTCGCGGATATAGTCACTGATGGAAATGCCGAGGTTCTGCTTGAATACCCGGGAGAGATAGCTCTCGGATAATCCGGTATATTCTGCCAGCATGGCGACGGTAATGCGTTCTTTGATATGACTGTAAATATAATCCACACACTGTACGACCGGCTTGGATAAGATGGAACTTTTTTTCTGAAGAACCATCTTGCCGGTAAAGTCTTTAGCCATTTCATGGTGAAGATCCGCAATCTGCCGGACGGTTGTGCAGGTGTCCATTTTCAGAATGTAAAAGTCACTCAGACGATAGGCCTGTTCCGGCTCCAAACCGCCGTCAATGCAGTAGCGTGTAAGCATGGCGGCAGTGACTACAAAATGATATTTTATGTTGGTAAGTGTATTGCGCGAGAGCACACCGGTTCCCTCCAGATGGATAAATGCATCCTCTTTGCAGTTGGCGACAACAGTTTCCATATCGCCTGTTTTGACTGCCGTATAAAAGGAATATTCCACGGTTGGCGGTCGGTGAAGGGTCTCAAGTTCACTGCTTTTTAATTCGGTCTCGTACCATTCTTCTGAAAAGGCCATTGGCTGTTCCCTCCGTAAAATAAGAATATGGTTATTATGACATGAATCTGATATTTTTACAATTGATTTAGTATATTCCAGTCATAAAATTCAGTACAATTCTACCTGTAATCAAGAAGACGGCAGACATTATAGGGAAAGGGTCTGACGTTGAAAAACTAAAATACAGGGAGGAATTGAAGTATGAAACAGCGGGTTATCAGCTTAATGCTGACAGTGGCTATGGGGGCTACTTTACTTGCAGGATGTGGAAGCAGTGCCACAGACAGTGCCAATGCCGGAGCAGACAGCGGCAAGGAGAGTGCAGCGGCTGCAGGCACAGAGTCGGACGAGAAAGATTTCAGTGGTGAGGGAAAGGTAATTAACATCTATTCCTGGAACGATGAGTTCCGTACACGTCTTGAGGCAGTATATCCGGAGGTGGAATCTACTTCCTCAGACGGAACGGTAACAACGCTGAAGGATGGAACAGAGATTCACTGGGTGATCAATCCGAATCAGGATGGTGTTTATCAGCAGAAGCTGGATGAAGCGCTTATGAATCAGGCAGATGCTGCGGCAGATGACAAGGTAGATATCTTCCTGTCCGAGACGGATTATGTATTTAAATATACCGATAAGGATGCGGATGTTGCCATGCCTCTGACAGATCTTGGAATTGATCCTGAGACGGATCTGGCGGATCAGTATGATTTTACGAGAACTACGGCTTCTGATTCTGACGGTGTGCAGAGAGGATCTACCTGGCAGTGCTGTCCGGGACTTTTAGTATACCGCCGCGATATTGCAAAGGATGTATTTGGAACAGATGATCCTGAGGCAGTCGGCGAGAAGGTGAAGGACTGGGCAACCATCAAGGACACCGCGGCAGAGTTAAAGGCAAAAGGATATTATACCTTTGCATCCTATGCGGATACGTTCCGTCTGTACGGCAACAGTATTGATGAATCCTGGGTTCAGCCGGGAGATACCACCGTCAAAGTAGATCAGAAAATCATTAACTGGGTGAATGATTCTAAGGAATGGCTGGATGCCGGTTATCTGGACAGCAACATCAAGGGTCAGTGGAATGATGACTGGAATAAGTCCATGGGCTCCCAGTCCAAGGTTTTTGCATTCCTGCTTCCGGCATGGGGCATTGACTTTGTGCTGAATCCGAACTGGGATGGAGAGTCCGGCAACTGGGCAGTTACGAACCCGCCACAGGAATATAACTGGGGTGGTTCCTACATCCATGCGGCAACAGGAACAGATAATGTAAAATATGCGAAGGATATTATTCTTGCAATGACAAGCAATCAGGACAACCTGTTAAAGATTTCACAGGATTACTCTGATTTCACGAATACGAAGTCCGGAATGGCAGAGGCAGCAAAGGATGATGCAGACTTCTCGTCAGAATTCCTTGGCGGACAGAATCCGTTTGTCTACTTTGCACCGGTAGCTGAGAATATCAAGATTGCTCCGTTATCTGCATACGATCAGGGATGCGTGGAACTGATTCAGAATTCGTTCAGCGATTATCTGCAGGGAAATGTAGATTTTGATAAGGCAAAGGCAAACTTTGAGACAGCAATCAAAGAGCGTTATCCGGATATCACAGAAGTTCAGTGGCCGGAATAAGACCATGACTGCGGAGCAATTTTGCTCCGCAGAACTATTATGGCAGAGAGGGCAAAGGAATGAAAAAAAAGAAAAAAAGTATCAGCTATGGAAAATGGGGACAGATATTTATTCTTCCGTTTTTTATTATCTATTTTATTTTTTCGCTGATTCCGTTGGCAGATACCGTCAGATACAGTTTTTATGAATATTACCGTTCCGGAATTAAGGAGGTCGGACCTAATTTCGTTGGAATGGCAAATTATATCAGTCTGCTGAAATCCGATATGCTGGCATATGGAAAAAACACATTGATTCTGTGGCTGATCGGTTTTATCCCGCAGATTGTGATCGCACTTGTTCTTGCGAGCTGGTTTACGGATGCCAGATTAAAGATACATCACAAACAATTTTTTAAGGTTGTCATTTATCTGCCCAATCTGATCATGGCATCTGCATTTGCACTTTTATTTTTTACACTGTTTTCCACGAGTGGACCGGTCAATTCCATTCTGATGTCTCTGGGCTGGATCAATAGCCCGATTGATTTTATGGGATCTGTTTTTGGCACGCGTTCCCTGATTGGACTTATGAATTTCCTGATGTGGTTTGGCAATACGACGATTATGCTGATGGCAGCAATCATGGGAATCAGCGTGGAGGTATTTGAGGCCTGCGAGATCGATGGGTGCAACAGTCTGCAGAGATTTTTCTATATTACGCTTCCGATGATCCGGCCGATTCTTGCATATACACTGATTACCTCGATTATCGGCGGATTGCAGATGTTTGATGTGCCACAGATCTTAACGAACGGTCAGGGAAATCCGGACCGGACATCCATGACACTGATCATGTTCTTAAATAATCATTTAAAGAGCAAGAACTATGGTATGGCAGGGGCATTATCTGTTTATCTGTTCATCATCAGTGCGATCTTATGTTTTATCGTGTATAAGATGACAAATGATAATGATCCGGACGGATCGAAGGCAGCGGCGAAAAAAGCTGCCAGAGAAGAAAGAAGAAGGAGGAGATAAAACATGAAATCAAAATCAGGAAACAGTTTGCGGAGTGTTCTGGCGCATATTGTGTTGATTGTACTGTCATTTATGTGTCTGTTCTTCTTTTATATTCTGATTATCAATGCAACCCGTTCTCATGCGGAGCTGCAAAAGGGGTTTTCGGCATTGCCGGGCACCCATCTGCTGGAAAATTTAAAGAATGTGGCAAATGACGGAAGCTTCCCGATGTTCCGCGGAATTATAAACAGTATCTGTATCTCGACTGCCTGTGCGGGTTTGTGTACTTACTTTTCCGCGTTGACGGCATATGGTCTGTATGCTTATGAATTTAAGACCAGAAAAATAGCATTTGCCTTTATCATGGCAATTTTGGTCATGCCGACTCAGGTAACGGCAATGGGATTTTTGCGGCTGATCACGAAAATGGGGTTATATGATACCTGGTATCCGCTCATTATTCCAAGCATCGCGTCGCCTGCGGTATTCTATTTTATGTACAGCTACCTGCAGTCATCACTGCCCCTGTCCTTAGTGGAGGCGGCAAGAATCGACGGCTCAGGCGAATTCAGGACGTTTAACTGTATTGTGCTGCCGATTATGAAGCCGGCGCTCGCGGTACAGGCGATTTTCACTTTTGTCGGTTCCTGGAATAACTACTTTGTTCCGGCACTGATTCTTCAGACCAAGAGCAAAATGACAGTGCCGATCTTAATTGCGACATTGCGTGGAGCAGACTATATGAACTTTGACATGGGAAAAGTTTACATGATGATTACGGTGGCGATTGTGCCGATCATTGTGGTATATCTTTTATTATCAAAATATATTATCGCCGGTGTGACACTTGGTGGAGTGAAAGAGTAAACACGATCTGGACAGAGAATCATATGGAAGAAAATTCTGTATGGTTCTTTCTGTCATTTTGAAGGGAAAAGCAGAGAATATGGAAAAAAGAGAATGGAGATATAGTGGAACCATAGAGGAAAGAACGTCCATCCGGGAGCAGGTGCATGATGTTCTGGCAAGAAAAGTGGCAGAAGAGGCAATGGTTTTATTAAAAAATGAATCGCTTCTGCCACTGCCTTTGGATGTTCCTATGGCGCTGTTTGGAAGCGGGGCAAAAAAGACGGTAAAAGGCGGAATCGGCTCGGGGGATGTCAACAACCGGAAGACAATTTCTGTCTATCAGGGGCTGCTGGAAGCGGGCGCAATGATCACAAGTGAAGCGTGGCTGTGCGACTATGAAAAGCGGTATGAGCAGGCGAGAGAGGAATGGAAAAAACTGGTTCTCGAAGAAACAAAACGGGTTGAGAATCCGTTTGACGCATACTCCAATCATCCGTTCTGTTTCCCGGAGGGAAGAGCGGTTACAGAACAGGACATTGCCGGGGCAGGGGTGGCAGTTTATGTGCTAAGCCGCATTTCAGGTGAGGGAAGTGACCGCAGAAAAGAGCGCGGCGACTATGAATTAAGCCGCAGGGAACAGGAAGACCTGTTATTTTTGAATGAGAAAAAGATTCCGGTAGTGCTCCTGTTGAACACCGGTGGTCCGGTAGAACTGACAGACATTTTAGAGCAGGCAAAAAATATACGGGCTGTGTTAAATATTTCCCAGCCGGGACAGGCAGGTGGTTATGCGGTGGCGGACATCCTGTTTGGAAAGGTGGTTCCAAGCGGAAAACTTACGGCGACATGGGCGAGACATTACGGGGATTATCCGTCAGCGGACACTTATGGATACAGGAACGGAGATCTGGAAAAGGAAGAATACCGGGAGGGAATTTTCGTTGGATACCGTCATTTTGACCGGGAAAATCTGCCGGTATTATTTCCGTTCGGGTACGGACTTTCCTACACATCATTCCACATCCGCCAGCGGTCTGTACGCGAGGAAACGAATTCCCTGGAACTTGCAGTGTCTGTGCAGAATACGGGTGGAACCTATGCCGGGAAGGAGACAGTGCAGGTCTATGCGACACTCCCGCAGACCGGAATGGAAAAAGAAAAAAAGCGGCTGGTGGGATTTGCCAAAACAAAATGTCTGCTGCCGGGGGAAATACAGCAGCTGGAGATTAAAATACCAAAAAACATGCTTGCAAGTTTTTCGGAAGAACAGAGTGCCTGGTATCTGGAAGCCGGAACGTATGGCATATGGATCGGTGCCGATTCACAAAAGTTAGAACAGGCAGGGGAATTTGATGTGTACGAACGGACGATCACAGAGCACACATGCCGGCTGGAGGCAGCAGAGAGCGATGCAGGAAAGCTTTCTGCCGCTGAAGAGCAAAAAGTGCATCTGACCGGAAAAATACCGGCAGAGGAACTGATTCCGCTCTTATATGGTCATGTGGAACAAAACAGCAGTACACTCGGCGCGGCGGGAATCCGTGTCCCGGGATCAGCGGGAGAGACAACACATGCGCTGGAACAGCCCTATGGAATAAGGGCGTTAATCATGGCGGACGGACCGGCAGGAATCCGGCTGCATCAGTCGTATGAGGTAGACGCAGATTCGGGGAAAGTCTATGGAAAAAGTGTACTGGGAGCACTGGAAAATGGCTATCTGGAGCCGATGCAAAAGCATGAGAATGCCAGGACCTACTATCAGTTCTGTACGGCGTTTCCGGGGGGAACGGCAATGGCGCAGACCTGGAATGAGGAACTGCTGCAGTCTTTCGGAAGAGCGGTATCACATGAAATGAAAGAATTCCATATTGATCTGTGGCTGGCACCGGGAATGAATATCCAGAGAAACCCGCTGTGCGGGCGGAATTTTGAATACTATTCGGAAGATCCATTTCTCTCAGGAAAGATGGCTGCTGCGGTTGTCCGAGGTGTACAGGAGGAGGGAACCTGTGGAGCTGTGATCAAGCATTTTGCATGCAACAATCAGGAAGACAACCGTATGGGGGTCGATGTGCATATTTCAGAGAGAGCCCTAAGGGAGATCTATCTTAGGGGATTTGAGATTGCAGTCAAAGAAAGCGCACCGGTTGCAATCATGACATCCTACAACCGGGTCAATGGAGTTCACGCGGCAAACAGCAGAGCGCTATGCACTGTAATTGCCAGAGAAGAGTGGGGATTTGACGGTGTACTCATGTCGGACTGGAGTACAACAGCGCCGGAAGACGGCAGTATTCCATGGAAGTGTATCGAAGCCGGAAATGATCTGATTATGCCGGGAAGTGAGAAAGATGATGCGGATATCCGGCAGGCGTATGCAGACGGAAGGCTGTCGGAAAAGGAAATCCGTCTCTGTGCGGGAAGAATTATCTCACTGATAAATAAATTAGATAAAAAGACAAAAAAGTGACATTGGAAAGACAAGAAACAGGTAGTCTCCATGACTGTCTCCTGTTATACTCTGCTTATAAGGTACACTTATGGAAAGGAGCACAAACAGGGGGGAATCATGGAGATTTATTCAATTAAAGACGAAAAGTTCCGCAGGTATGGGAAAGTCTGGAGCGGCTTTGACTGCACGAGACTGATCCGCGAGATGGAACACACGCCGCTGCCGGAGGATGTCATTTATGTGCCATCCATGGAGGAACTGGAGGTGCTGCCGGAGGCGGGAGAGTTTGCCAGACGGATCTACGGCGGACTTCCGATTCAGATCGGTTATTGTAACGGCAGCAATCACAGATTAAATGCGTTGGAGTATCACCGCAATTCGGAGATCAATATTGCGGTGACCAATATGGTGCTGCTGTTAGGATGGCTGCCGGATGTGACCGATGCGTTTACTTATGACACATCCAAGGTGGAAGCATTTTTTGTCCCGGCGGGAACGGTTGTTGAGATGTATGGAACGACACTTCACTATGCGCCGTGCAATGACGGGGAGGAAGGATTTAAATGTATTGTGATTCTTCCGAAAGGAACGAATACAGAGATTGATTTTGCCTTGCCCAAAAGCGGAGAGGATGCGCTTATGACTGCGAAGAACAAGTGGCTGATCGCACATGAGGAAGCAGGAATCCGTGGTGCTTTTAACGGACTTTTGGGGGTCAATATTGAGGTGTAAGAAAGATACAGGAAAAACGGAACAGGAAGGTTTCTATTTTTGAAACGGAAAGGAGATTTTTATGAACAAAGAAAATATGCCGGAGATTAAGATCGGAGTTGTGGCAGTCAGCAGAGACTGCTTCCCGGAGAGCCTGTCGGTGAACCGGAGAAAGGCGTTAATGGACGCTTACACGAAAAAGTACGGAAAGGATCACATCTATGAATGTCCGATCTGTATCGTGGAGAGCGAAATACATATGGTGCAGGCGCTGGAGGATGTGAAGGCGGCCGGGTGTGATGCACTTGTCGTATACCTCGGCAATTTTGGACCGGAGATCGCCGAGACACTGCTGGCAAAGCATTTTGACGGACCGAAAATGTTTATTGCTGCGGCGGAAGAATCCGGGGACAGTCTGCTGGATGGCAGAGGGGATGCTTACTGTGGAATGTTAAATGCCAGCTATAACTTAAAGCTTCGCAATATCAGGGCATACATTCCGGAGTATCCGGTTGGAACGGCAGAGGAATGTGCGGACATGATTCATGAATTTGAGCCGATCGCCCGCGCGGTAGTTGCGCTTTCCAATTTAAAGATCATAAGCTTCGGACCAAGACCGTTAAATTTCCTTGCCTGCAACGCACCGATAAAGCAGCTTTACAATCTGGGTGTGGAGATTGAGGAAAATTCAGAGCTTGATTTATTCGAGGCGTTCCATAAACATGACGGGGATGAGAGAATCCCGGCGGTTGTGGCAGAGATGGAGGCGGAGCTTGGAGCCGGGAATAAAAAGCCGGAAGTGCTTGCAAAGCTGGCGCAGTATGAACTGACCTTAAAAGACTGGGTGCGCGATCACAAAGGCTACCGCAAGTATGTGGCGATTGCCGGTAAGTGCTGGCCGGCATTCCAGACACAGTTCGGTTTTGTCCCGTGTTACGTCAACAGCCGTCTGACCGGACAGGGAATTCCGGTGTCCTGCGAGGTGGATATTTACGGCTGTTTAAGCGAGTTCATCGGCACCGTGGTGAGCGAAGATGCCGTGACACTGCTTGACATCAATAACTCGGTGCCGGCAGATATGTATGAGGAAGAGATCGAGGGAAAATATCCATATACGTTAAAGGATACCTTTATGGGATTCCACTGTGGAAATACCACTTCCGGAAAGCTTGCGTTCTGTGAGATGCGCAATCAGAAGATCATGGCGAGAAGCCTTCCGGTCGAGGTGACAAACGGAACCCTTGAGGGGGACATCATGCCGGGGGACATTACGTTTTTCCGTCTGCAGAGCACCGCAGACTGCGAGCTCCGCGCTTATATCGCACATGGGGAGGTGCTTCCGGTGGCGACAAGATCTTTTGGATCGATCGGTGTTTTCGCCATCCCTGAGATGGGAAGATTTTACCGCCATGTGCTGATTGAGAAGAATTTTCCGCACCACGGCGCGGTGGCATTCGGACATTACGGCAAGGCGCTGTACGAAGTATTTAAGTATATCGGTGTGCCGGTGGAGGAGATCGGTTATAACCAGCCGGCAGGCGTGCGCTATCCGACGGAGAATCCGTTTGCATAGAAAAGTCTTGCAATGCATAGCGAAGTCTTGCAGTGCATAGCGAAGTCTTGCAGTGCATAGCGAAGTCTTGCAATGATAAGAAAAGGGGAGAGTATGTTATATATAGGAATTGATCTTGGCACATCAGCAGTAAAATTGCTGCTGATGGATGTCGATGGTAAAATAAAAAAAATTGCATCGCGCACCTACGATCTTTCATTTCCACATCCGGGCTGGTCGGAACAGAATCCGGCAGACTGGTATGAACAGTCGATCGACGGCTTAAAAGAACTTCTGGCGGAATGTGATAAAAGCCGGGTGGCGGGGATCAGCTTCGGGGGGCAGATGCATGGTCTGGTAACATTGGATGAGCGGGATGAAGTGATTCGTCCGGCGATCCTCTGGAACGACGGGCGCACGGCAGAAGAGACCGATTACTTAAATCAGGTGATCGGAAAGGAAACACTGTCGGGATATACCGCGAATATTGCCTTCGCCGGATTTACGGCGCCAAAGATTCTCTGGATGCAAAAGCATGAGCCAGATCTGTGGAAACGGGTGAAAAAGATCATGCTGCCGAAAGATTATCTCGCATACCGCCTGTCCGGAACGTTCTGCACCGATTATTCGGACGCCTCCGGTATGCTGCTCCTTGATGTGGAACACCGGGCATGGTCGGAGCAGATGCTTGAGATCTGCCATGTGGAAAGAGAGCAGCTTCCGAAGCTTTATGAGAGCTATGAGGTGGTGGGAACCTTAAAGCCAGAGATCGCGGAAGAACTGGGACTTTCTCCTGAAGTAAAGATCATTGCGGGAGCGGGCGATAATGCGGCGGCAGCCGTCGGCACCGGTACGGTCGGTGAGGGGAGATGCAACCTGTCGCTTGGAACGAGCGGCACGCTCTTTATCTCCAGTGAAAAGTTTGGTGTGGACGCACACAATGCCCTGCATTCCTTTGATCACGCGGATGGCGGTTATCATCTGATGGGGTGTATGCTCTCGGCGGCATCCTGCAACAAGTGGTGGATGGATGAGATTTTAAAGACGACGGAGTATGCGCGGGAGCAGGAAAAGATTAAAAATCTGGGAGAAAACCGGGTATTTTTCCTGCCTTATCTGATGGGGGAGCGCTCTCCGCACAACGACCCGGATGCGAGAGCCATGTTTCTTGGAATGTCGATGGACACCACACGGGAAGATATGACGCAGGCGGTGTTAGAAGGCGTAGCGTTCGGTCTCAGGGATTCCCTCGAGGTGGCGCGCAGTCTGGGCATCCGGATCGAACGCTCCAAGATCTGCGGCGGCGGTGCAAAGAGCCCGCTGTGGAAGAAGATCCTTGCGGCTGTTTTAAACCTTAAGCTTGATCTCATAGAGAGCGAGGAGGGACCGGGATATGGCGGAGCGATCCTTGCGGCAGTGGGCTGCGGGGAATATGAGAGTGTACAGGCGGCATGTGAGAAGCTGGTGCATGTTGTTGACACCGTTGAGCCGGATCCGGTGCTGGTGGAGAAGTATGAGGCGCGCTATCAGGAATTCCGGAAGCTGTATCCGGCTGTGAAAGAGTTTTTCTGATGGTGCAGATGGCGAAGCATCCGTTGGCGGATCATGGAATGGAAAAGTTTTAGGCGGATGATGGAGCGGTTTTTGGAGACTGTAGACAGATACGGGAGAGTTATGGAGGCAGAAGCAGAACAGAAGTATTTAAACTTGTTGGAGCAGCAGATTGCAGAGGGGAGTTATCGACCGGACTGGGCGTCGCTTGCGGGGGCGCCTGTGCCGGACTGGTTTTTGCGGGAAAAGCTTGGAATCTTTTTACACTGGGGACTTTACAGTGTGCCCGCCTGCACCAATGAATGGTATTCCAGAAATATGTACATCAAAGGAATGCCGGCGTATGAACATCACAGGAAAACGTATGGAGAACAGCGGGAGTTTGGTTATAAAGACTTTATCCCGCTGTTTTGCGCGGAAAGATTTGATCCTGCGTCATGGATGCAGCTTTTTAAGGAGGCGGGTGCCGGCTATGTGTTCCCGGTGGCGGAGCACCATGACGGGTTCCAGATGTATGAGAGCGAACTTTCGCATTGGAACGCGAAGGAGATGGGACCAAAGAGAGATCTTCTCGGGGAATTAAAGTCGGCAGCAGAGTCTTGCGGGCTGCAGTTCTGCACTTCAAGCCACAGGGCGGAACACTGGTTTTTCATGGGACATGGAAGGGAATTTGACAGCGATGTGAGGGAGCCGATGAAAAAAGGGGATTTTTACTGGCCGGCAATGCCGGAACCGGACCCGCAGGATCTTTTCAGCAAACCCTTCCCGAGTGAGGAATTTCTGGATGACTGGCTGGCGCGCACGGTGGAGCTGATTGTGAAGTATCGACCGAAGCTTTTGTATTTCGACTGGTGGATTCAGCACGAGGCGTTTCATCCTTACTTGAAAAAGCTGGCAGCGTTCTATTATAATTGTGGTAAAAGCTGGGGAGAGGATGTCATGATCTGCTACAAGCATGATGCCATGATGTTCGGAAGTGGGATCGTGGAGGTGGAACGCGGCGGTTTTGCGGAGGCAAAGCCGTATGCGTGGCAGACGGACACGGCGGTGGCGCGCAATTCCTGGTGTTATACCGACAGCCTCGATTATAAGAGCAGCAGGGAAATCATATGTACCCTCGTGGATGTGGTAAGCAAGAACGGCCATCTGCTCTTGAATATCGGACCCAAAGCGGATGGTACAATTCCCGAGGGCGACCGGCAGATCCTTTTGGATATGGCGTCGTGGATGAAGGTAAACGGCGAGGCGGTCCGTGGGTCAAAGGTGTGGAGAAAAAGCATGGAAGGACCGACGCGGGCGGCGGACGGACAGTTTGCGGACGCGGCAGAGATCATGTATACACCGGAAGACTATCGATTTACCGTGAACGGCGGCTGCATCTATGCGATCTGCATGCGCTGTCCGAAAGACGGCAGATTTCTGATCCGTTCGTTTGCAAAGAGTACCAATCAGAATCTACCGGAGTTTCACGGAATTCTGCGTGCGGTTACGCTGCTCGGTTATGTGGGGCAGGCTGCGTGGCACGTAGACCGGGAAGGGCTTCACATAGCGGCGCCGGGGATTGAGAGTGATTTTCCGGTGGTATTCCGGTTGGAAGTGGATTAGCAGACAAAAAGGAGAGGGCAATGTACGAGAAAATATGGAATCAGAATAAAATTGCGTTTGGCGGCGACTACAATCCGGAGCAGTGGGATGAGGCAACCTGGGAGGAAGATATGCACCTGTTTGGGCTGGCGCACATTGATACGGTGACACTCAATGTGTTTTCCTGGGCAATGCTGCAGCCGGACGAGAGCACCTATGATTTTACAAAACTGGACCGCATTATGGAACTGGTGAAGAAAAACGGACTGAAGGTCGTGCTTGCAACATCGACCGGCGCGCATCCGGCATGGATGGCACACCGGTACCCGGAAATCCTGCGCACGGAGTTCAACGGAATGAAGCGCAAGTTCGGAGGCAGGCACAATTCCTGTCCGAACAGTCCCGTATACCGCATGTATTCGGCAAGACTGGCGGAGAAGCTGGCGGAACATTACAAAGACTATGACAATATTGTGGCATGGCATATCTCCAATGAATACGGCGGAGAGTGTTACTGCGAAAACTGTGAGAAGGCATTTCACGTGTGGCTGAAAAAGAAGTACCACACGATTGAGGAGGTGAACCGCGTCTGGGATACGGCATTCTGGGGACATACATTCTATGACTGGGAGGAGATTGTTCTGCCGAATCTGCTGAGCGAACATTTCGCCTATGAGCGCACGATGTTTCAGGGAATCTCCTTAGATTACCGGAGATTTAATTCGGACAGTATTTTAGAGTGTTATCGTCTGGAATACGAGGCGGTGAAGCGGCATACGCCGGATATCCCGGTTACAACCAACCTGATGGGATTCTATAAGCCGCTGGATTATCAGAAGTGGGCAAAATACATGGATATGGTGTCATGGGACAATTATCCTTCCAACCAGGACACACCGGCGCAGATTGCCCTGTCCCATGAACTGATGCGCGGTATCGGCGGCGGAAAGCCGTTCCTTCTGATGGAGCAGACGCCGAGTGTGACGAACTGGCTGCCGTACAATGCCTTAAAACGTCCGGGGGTCATGCGCCTTTGGAGCTATCAGGCGGTGGCGCATGGGGCGGATTCGGTGATGTTTTTCCAGATGCGCCGGAGTATCGGTGCCTGTGAGAAATATCACGGAGCGATCATTGACCATGTGGGAAATGAAAATACCAGAGTGTTCCGGGAAGCAGCAGCCCTCGGCGCCGAACTAAAGGCGCTGGGAGATGAGACTCTGGGCGCGCGGGCAAGGAAGGAAGCGGCGATTCTGTTTGACTGGGATAACTGGTGGGCGATCGAGTATTCCGCAGGACCGAGCGTGCTGTTAAAGTACCGCGATGAGATCCAGAACTATTACACGGCGCTCTACGAGCAGAATATGGCGACCGATATCATCGGGGTGGAGGATGATTTCTCGGACTATCGCGTGATCATCGCCCCGGTCTTATATATGGTAAAGCCGGGTGTGGATGAGAAGATCAAAGCGTTTGTGCAGGCGGGCGGTATTTTTGTAACCACTTTTTTCAGCGGCTATGTGGATGAGCATGATCTGGTGGTGACCGGAGGGTATCCGGGGAAACTGCGTGATCTCTTAGGCATCTGGGTGGAGGAGAGCGATGCCCTGCCGGAGGGAGAGACGAATCATTTTACATGGAAGGGCGCGCGGCATGAGGCGGTCCTGCTGTGTGATCTGCTGCATCTGGAGGGAGCCGAGGTGCTTGCAACCTACGAGGAGGATTTTTATGCGGGAATGCCGGTGCTCACGAAAAAACGTTACGGAGCGGGAGCGGCATACTATGTGGCGGTGCGGTCGGACGCGTTATTTTATGAAGCGCTGATACGCGAGATCTGCGAAAAAGCCGGGATCACGCCGGTGGCACAGACTCCCGGGGGCGTGGAAGCGGTCTTACGTGTGGGACGCGATGAAAAAAAGGAGTTCCTTTTTCTGTTAAATCATGAGAAAATAGAGCAGAGTGTGCCGGTGGACTGCAAATTCATCTTCCGAACTATTGAAAATCACGATATTTCGATAGCCTTCATC
>OGXW01002138.1_pt1 | contig 14310 bp, 9 predicted proteins | sample 1576341 | NCBI WGS metagenome assembly OGXW01 (sample SAMEA3541592, study PRJEB24748) | human gut metagenome | biome: human gut; feature: human-associated habitat; material: faeces | place: China | collected 2012
TGGGCAGGACAATTGAGATCCAGAAGGAGCCATATGTGATAGTGGGTATAGTCGGAGAGAAGGAAAAATATGATTTGGTTATTAATTCCATAGATGACTATTACACATATGCAGGCAGTGATTCCAGCGGAAATGTCTATGTGCCTGATACTACCTGGCCTATTATTTATCAGTTTGATGAGCCGGAAAATCTGATTGTCAGGGCATCAGATACCAGTACAATGACAACAGTTGGAAAAGGAGCCGCTGATATTTTAAATGGATATATATCAACAAGTGATGATACCATCAAATACGCTGCTCAGGATTTGCTGGAGCAGGCAAAGGAATTGCAGCAGTTATCAGCATCTACCAATATGATGCTTATATGGATTGCGGGCATTTCACTTTTAGTAGGTGGAATTGGTGTAATGAACATCATGCTTGTGTCAGTGACAGAGCGTACCTCAGAGATTGGACTTAAAAAAGCAATCGGAGCTGGAAAGGGGGCAATACTTGGACAGTTCCTTACAGAAGCAGTTGTGCTTACAAGCCTTGGAGGACTTATCGGAGTCATAGTGGGTGTGATTTTGTCAAAGGTAATATCATCACTGAATGGTTCACCTACAACAATAAGTCCGGCTGCGGCAGTGCTTGCAGTACTTTTCTCAATGGCCATAGGCATTATTTTTGGACTGCTTCCTTCATATAAGGCGGCAAATCTAAACCCAATAGATGCCCTTCGACACGAGTAATTTAGTGCAATATGCTGAAATTGTGAAAAATTTATCAAAAAATTGTTTTTTGGTAGGTACAAGGGTAGAAAAACCATAGAAACTTTAGTAAAATGTTCCTAGTTTGTAACGAAGCTGGGAACATTTACTTTATGTTTGGATATGCAGTAAACCTGCCGGATAAGCTTTGGAAACTATTTACACTAGGAGAATTTATAGAAGGAGATAATATGTACGCTGACGAGAATGTAATCAAAATTAAACACGAGGTTCTTTATGAGGTTGCTAAGGCCGCATTTGATGGAAATTTAGATGAGATAAGAGACAACATCCCATTCAACATCATTCCAGGACCAACACCACAGTTCAGATGCTGTATTTATAAGGAACGTGAAATCATCCGCCAACGTGTCAGACTTGCTGAGGGAAAAGCACCTGGAGCAGTTGACGATGGAAATATAATTCAGGTTATCAGTTCTGCCTGTGAGGACTGTCCAATCTCAAGCTACACAGTTACAGAGAACTGCCAGAACTGTTTAGGAAAAGCATGTATCAATGCTTGTAAATTTGGAGCAATTGAAGCAGGACGTCATCGTTCACATATTGATCCTGCAAAATGTAAGGAGTGTGGAAAATGTGCTCAGGCATGTCCATACAACGCAATCGCTCACCTTAAGAGACCATGTAAGTTTGCATGTCCTGTAAATGCCATTACATATAACGAGTACGGAATTTCTGTAATAGATGAGGCTAAATGTATCCGTTGCGGTAAGTGTATCCATAGCTGTCCATTCGGAGCAATTGGTTCTAAGACTTATATCGTAAATGTAATTGAGGCTCTTAAAGATGAGGGTAAAAAGGTATATGCAATGGCTGCACCGGCTACAGAGGGACAGTTTGGACCAAACATCACCATGAACAGCTGGAAGAAGGCTATGAGTGCACTTGGCTTCAACGGATTTGTTGAGGTAGCACTTGGTGGAGATATGACAGCTGCATCTGAGGCAGATGAGTGGTATGAGGCATATCAGGCAGGAGAGAAGAAAGTGACATCATGTTGTCCTGGTTTTGTAAATATGGTTAGAAGACATTACCCAGACTTGGCAGATAAGATTTCTACAACAATTTCACCAATGGCTGCTGTATCAAGAATGATAAAGGCAAAGGATCCGGATGCTGTCACAGTATTCATAGGACCATGTATTGCCAAGAAGTCAGAGGTTGAGGACCAGAAGATTGAGGGTAATGCAGACTATGTTCTTACCTACAGCGAGATTCGTGCAATCATGCGGGCAAAGGATGTAGAGCTTGAGGCAGACGATATGTCATATCAGGAAGGCTCTGTATATGGTAAGCGCTTTGCAAACTCTGGTGGAGTTACAGCGGCTGTACTTGAGAGTTTGAAGGAAAAAGGAATCGATGCAGAGTGTAAGGTATGCAAGGCAAACGGAGCAGCAGAGTGTAAGAAGGCACTTCTTCTTATGAAGGCTGGCAAGCTTCCAGAGGACTTTATCGAGGGAATGGCTTGTGAAGGTGGCTGTGTAGGCGGACCAAGCTCATTTAACGATATGATTTCTACAAAGAAATTCAGGGATGACCTCTTAAGCAAGGCAGATGATCGTGAGATTAGAGCAAACCTTAAGAATTATCATATGGAAACATTTAGTATGCATAGAGACTAATCTGTGTATGGATTAAGATATAACCCCGGCTGCGGAAACGTGGCTGGGGTTTTTGCTGTCATGTATCCAGAGAAGCTGCCGGTGGCAGGTTCGGTTGGCTTGTATAAACCGGATAATAAGCCATACTTATATAGGAAAGATGTACTATAAGATGAAATTATAACCCCCTCTGGTATCTGTGGACATACCAGAGAGGCAGAATGGGAAACCTGATTACAAAAAAGCGTACATGCCTTGATTTTCTTGACATTTTACAAAAACTATGATAATATCATGTTAATGATTGTGTTAAAAATTTAACGTTGGTCTGACCACAGAAGATTAAAGGCTTGTAAACAAAGGCTTTCGTGTGACTTGACACAATGTTTTGTAGCAGGCAACCAGTATTTATAAGGCGGTGTAATAATGAAAGACTTTAAGGTAATTGAAGTTAAGCGTAGTGTCTTTGAGGATAATGATGCAGATGCAGCAAAGCTCCGTGCAGAGCTTAAGGAAGAGGGAACCTTCCTTCTCAATCTCATGTCTTCACCAGGAGCAGGAAAGACTACTACTTTAAAGCGTACTATCTCAATGCTCAAGGATGAGATGAAAATCGGAATCATGGAGGCAGATATTGACTCAGATGTTGACGCCCAGGCTATTATCGAGACAGGTGCGCGTGCAATTCAGATTCATACAGGTGGTATGTGCCATCTTGATGCTGATATGACCAGACAGGGAATCAAGGAGTTTGGTACAAGTGATTTGGATTTTGTAGTATTGGAAAATGTAGGCAATCTTGTGTGCCCGGCAGAGTTTGACACAGGAAGCACAAAGAATGCCATGATTCTCTCTGTACCAGAGGGAGATGATAAGCCACTTAAGTACCCACTGATGTTTTCTATTTGTGATGTGGTTCTTATCAATAAGTGTGACACATTATGTGTTTTTGATGACTTTTCAAAGGATGCCGTTGAGGAGAGAATAAAGAAGTTAAATCCAAATGCCAAGGTTATCTTTGTGTCTGCAAAGACAGGAGAGGGATTTGATGAGTGGGCAGACTGGATTCGTGAAGAAGTCAAGGCTTACAAAGAAGCTTAAACCAGTATAAGATTTGGCTGGATATATAAATAATTAAAGGTATAAATTAAGAGATGTTAAGGCACAAATTTAAAATTGGGATTATTTGTGCCGGATAAATAAGGTATAACGTTAGTTTACAAATAAAGTACAAAATAAGAGATAAAAGGTATAAGAAAAGGAGAGCATTAGATATGTCAGATCCATTAGGCGGATTCGTACCAGAAACAGTTAAAAATGATGAACCAGCCCGTGAGGCAGTTTTAAGACTTGGAAAAGTCGTTACAGACCGTGCGGAGGTTCTTCTTGGGAAAGAGAAGCTCACAAAAGAGTCACCAGAGTACTGGGGCATCGCTCCACTTGTTACAGATGAGCAGTGTGAGATTGCCATCAGGATGAAAAAAAGAAAGCCTCGTACACTTGCAGACATGAAGAAATTATGTCCAGAGTACAGCGAAGAGGAGCTCTTAAAGCAGCTTGCTGATATGTCTGAGAAGGGCATTATCGAGTGGAACTATGAGAATCCGCAGCATGAGAAGCAGTGGGTACTTCCTATGTATGTTCCAGGAGCAGCGGAGTTTGCTAATATGAATAAGGACGTGCTGGATGAGCATCCAGAGATGGGACGTTTCTTTGAGAGAATGAGCCGTATTCCTCTTGAGAAGGTAACACCAATGGTTCCACTTGGCGGCGCCGGAATCGGTATGCATGTTATCCCGGTTGAGAAGGCTATAGGAATGGAGAATAAGTCTGTTTCTGTAGAGCATATTTCACACTGGCTTGACAAGTATGAAGGAAAGTATGCAAAGAGCCCATGCTCATGCCGTCGTTCCCGTACTACATACGGCGAGGGCTGTGCTGATGATCCTGAAGGCTGGTGTATTGCAGTTGGTGATATGGCTGACTATGTTGTTGAGACAAACAAGGGCGGCCACTACATCACAAAAGAGGAAGCTTTGGAGATTTTCAAAAAGGCTGAGGACAATGGTTTCGTGCACCAGATTACAAATATCGATGGTGAGGACAAAATCTTTGCTATCTGTAACTGTAATGTAAATGTATGCTATGCCCTTCGTACATCACAGTTGTTTAATACACCAAATATGTCACGTTCAGCATATGTTGCACATGTTGAGAAAGAGAAATGTGTTGCCTGTGGACGCTGCGTAGAGGTTTGTCCTGCAGGTGCTGCTACACTGGGGCAGAAGCTTTGTAAGAAGGATGGATCTGAGGTTCAGTATCCTAAGATGCCGCTTCCATCAGAAAAGAAGTGGGGACCAGAGATGTGGTCAGAGAACTACAGGGACAAGAATCGTATCGAGACTCATGAGACAGGTACAGCTCCATGTAAGACAGCTTGTCCGGCACATATCGCTGTACAGGGTTACTTAAAGCTTGCAGCTCAGGGCAGATACACAGACGCTCTTGAGCTAATCAAGAAAAACAACCCGCTTCCTGCAATTTGTGGACATGTATGTAACCGTCGTTGTGAGGATGCTTGTACTCGTGGAACAATCGACGAGGCTATTGCTATCGATGAAGTAAAGAAATTCATCGCTATGCAGGATCTTAAGTCTGAAACAAGATTCATTCCAAAGAAGGTTGTACCTTCACTTGATGGTAAGTTTGACCAGAAAATTGCTATCGTTGGTGGTGGTCCTGCTGGTATTTCATGCGCTTTCTATCTTGCAGAGAAAGGTTACAAGCCTACTATCTTCGAGAAGAACGAGAAGCTTGGCGGAATGGTTGTTTATGGTATCCCTTCATTTGTACTTGAGAAGGATATCGTTGCGGCAGAAATCGACATTCTCCGTGAGATGGGAGTTGAGTTTAAGACTGGTGTAGAGGTTGGAAAAGACATTACACTTAAGCAGTTAAGAGAAGACGGATACGAGGCATTTTACATTGCAATTGGATGTCAGGGTGGACGTAAGGTAAATGTACCTGGAGAGGACGCAGAGGGCGTTATGACAGGTGTTGATTTCCTTCATGCGACAACTGACAATGAGAATTATAAATTAACAGGCGATACAGTTGTAATCGGTGGAGGAAATGTTGCCATCGACGTATCACGTTCAGCAGTACGCTGCGATTCACCAAAGGTATACCAGGTATCACTCGAGACCCGTGATATCATGCCGGCTCTTCCAGAGGAAATCGAATTAGCAGAGTCAGAAGGAATTGAGTTCCATGGCGGATGGGGACCAAAGGAAATCCTCGCAGAGAATGGAAAAGTTACAGGTATCGTATTCAAGAAGTGTACTCAGGTTAAGAATGCTGAGGGACGTTTTGACCCACAGTATGATGAGAATGATACAATGACAATCCCATGCAGCAATGTGCTTCTTTCAGTAGGACAGGGAACAGTATGGGGAGACCTTCTCAAGGATGAGGCTGTAGAGTTCAGAGGACCAGCACCGGTTGCCGACCCTGTTACATACCAGACAACTGTAGATGACATCTTCGTTGGTGGAGATATGTTTACAGGACCAAGATTTGCTATCGATGCAATCGCAGCAGGCAAGGAAGCAGCTATCTCAATCCATAGATTTGTACAGCCTGGTTCATCGCTTACAATTGGACGTAATCCAAACTACTACAAGGAGCTTGACAAGACAGATATCCTTGTTGAGAACTATGATAATACAGGCCGTCAGACACCGGGACACAATGAGTCAATTGACAAGAAGTCCTTCCGTGATTCTAAGCTTGTATTTACAGAGGAACAGGTAAAGGCTGAGACGGCAAGATGTCTTGGCTGTGGTGCTTCTATTGTAGACCCTAACAAGTGTGTAGGCTGTGGACTTTGTACAACAAGATGTGAATTTGATGCTATTCATCTTCACAGAGATCTTCCAGCAGCAAGCACAATGAGAAAGGCAGAGGATAAGCTTAAGTATATTCTTCCAAATGGTGCTAAACAGGCTATTAAGATTAAGTTCAGCAGAAAAAAGTAAGACGAAGCAGTAATTGTAAATAGAGTAAATGTCTGGCGGCAGTCATTGGAACGCTGTCAGATATGGAGAGAATAAAATGCACGAATTAGGTGTTGTATTTCATGTAATTAAAATGGTGGAGGAGATTTGTGAAGAGAATAATCTCACAGAAATCGAATCAGTAACACTGGAGCTTGGAGAAGTATCCACTGTAATTGAGTCTTATCTTCATGATGTGTGGAAATGGGCGGTTGTAAACCGCTCAGAACACATGAAGACAGCCAAGTTATATGTGGAGCAGATTCCGGCAATTACCTATTGTGAGGATTGTGGCAAGACCTATGGTACGGTGGAGCATGGCAAGATATGTCCCTATTGTGGCAGTGAGCACACATATTTGCAGCAGGGTAATGAATTTAATATCAAAGAGATTGAAGGATGCTGAGAGGCATCCTTCTTTTTTATCGTATAAAAGAAGTACGATGAGAAATACAGACTGCAAGCTGGCTTGCAAGGCTGTATTTCGAAATCGGACGTCCTAACCATCGAACCTGCCACTGGCAGCTCCTCTGGATGCATGGCAACGAAAAGCGAGAATCATAGTTGCGGAGCAACGGAGAAGCAGCGAAGCTGCGGATTCGAGCTTGCAGTTAGGCTTTATACGATAAAAAAGAAGTAGTTTTAAGAATATATTAAGGATTTGAATGTGAAAAATAAATGGTTGGTATGATAATATATACCAGTAGTTTTGAAAAATTTAGGAGGGAATTATGTTAGAAGTTTCGCATGTTACAAAGAAATATCATAAAGTTGTTGCAAATTCAGATATTACATTCCAGATACCGGATGGGCAGATAGGCATTCTGCTGGGACCAAACGGTGCAGGAAAAAGCACCATAATAAAAAGCATAATGGGCTTTTTAAAATATGAAGGACAGATTACAGTTGATGGCATGAACAACAAATCAATTGAAGCAAAAGCCATAATGGGCTATGTCCCGGAGCTGCCATCACTCTATCCAAACCTCACAGTTGACGAGCACATGGAGTTTATCGCAAGAGCCTACAAGCTCAAAAATTATAAAGATTACAAAAACGAGCTGTTGGACAGATTTGAACTCACTGATAAAAAGAAAAAATTCGGTGATGAACTGTCAAAGGGTATGCAGCAGAAGGTAAGTATCTGCTGTGGACTTCTGCCAAAGCCAAAGCTTGTGCTTTTTGATGAGCCAATGGTGGGACTTGACCCACATGCCATAAAGGAACTTAAGCTGATTATGGGCGAGCTCAAGGCTCAAGGCTGCATGGTACTTGTCAGCACCCATATGATTGACAGCGTGGAGGAACTGTGGGACACCACCTACATTATGATGAAGGGTCAGGTCAAGGCTGTGGTTAACAGGCAGGATATAGAGAATGGCGATAAGAAGCTTGAGGACATTTTCTTTGAGATAACAGAGGGGAAGGTGGAATAATGAAGCTTTGGGGTTATTATGCTTTTCACACTTTCATTAATTCTGTCAAAAAAATGTTCAGGAGTACTTTTATAATCGTTCTTGCCTGCATAATTGGTGTGGTGATATTGTTTAGTGTCGCAGGTGGAGTGATTGGCTGGGCTGTGGCAGATAATATGATTACAGAGTATGCCTATGATGAGAATGGCAATTATGTGGGTGAAGAGCTTGGCAAATATGATGAAGATGGTAATTATATAGAGGATGAAGATGCATATCTTTATGATAAAAATGGCAATTATGTGGGCAGAGCCGATGGTGAGTATGATAAATATGGCAATTACATAGATGATGGCGGTTATGATGAGAACGGCAGCTATGTAGGAGCTGATGGCGAATACAATGCCAACGGCGAACGTATAAATGGAGAGCTGACAGACGAAGATAAGGCTGCAGCCTATGCTTTTGTAGAGTTTGGAGTGGAAGCCCTATTTATAATTTTTATATTTATAGGTATGTATGGTGGGCAGAAAAACGGCAATGAGATGTTTTTGCTGGCAGATGTAAATTTCCTTTTTACAGCACCTAAAAAACCTCAGACTGTAATGGTATTCAGGCTTTCATTCCAGATGCTGACCCTGCTTCTGATTTCGCTTTATATGGTTTTCCAGATACCAAACATGATGATAAACCTTGGTTTATCTGTGGGAGCTGTAGTGGCACTGCTTATTGCCTGGGCTATGATTCTGGTGTGGAGCCAGCTGATATCTGTGTTTATATACACGCTCAGGAGTATATTTCCTAAGCTGCAGAGGCTGATAATTCCGCTTATGTTTGTGATTGCAGCAGTCTTTATAGTGCCGGTGCTGATTTCCCTTGTCAATCATGACAATGATTTTGTATACGCTGTGCAGCATGTCTACTGTGCAAAATGGACCTGGTATATTCCTTTTATAGGCTGGCTTAAGGCTGTGGTTATGTCCGCAATCGCAGGAAATGCAGTGACAGCGGCAATATATGGAGTCTTGTTTGTGGTATGCTCGGTTATTATTTTCTGGGCAATCTGGAAGGTTGATGCTGATTTCTATGAGGATGCTATGGAAGGCGCAAAAATCAGAGAGGTTAAGCTTGAAAACCAGAAGGCAGGTAAAAGCCAGAACGCAGGACTTAAGAAAAATAAAGAGAAAAAGGCTCACCATGAAGCTGTTTTTAAGGGAAGCGGAGCCAGTGCTTTTTTCACCAAACAGGTATATATCAGAAGACGATTTGCCTATGGAGGTCTTGTGACCAAGACCATGCTTATATACACAGCCACGGTTCTTGCGGTAAGCCTGCTGTTTACACAGGTTATAGGTTATGATGGCTTTATAATACCGGCAATCACCATAATGATTATTATTTACATTAATAATGTAGGCAATCCGATTGCACAGGAAACCTCTAAGAACTGGCTGTTTCTGGTGCCTGACAGTGCATACAGGAAGGTATTTTATGCAGTTGCATCCGTTTCTTACAACACAGCAATTGACATTTTGCCGGCTGTGATTATCGGAGCAGTATTGTCAGATGACGGCATTTTGATGGTGGTTTTAAGCTATATTACCATGCTTTCAATTGATTTTATGCTGTCTACTACTGGGCTGTTTCTGGAAGCCATGCTTCCAACAGATTCCCTTGACGTTGTAAAGGGTACCATACAGGTTATGCTCAAGATGATTATTCTGGTTGTGCTTGTTATAGTGTTTGCTGTGGGCATGATTCTTGGAGGTTATATTTTAGCATTAGTTGTTAACACAATTCTCTGTCTGGCAGTAGGTACAGCCATAGCGATTGCTTATCCGGCTATGCTTCATAATGGAATTGGATAGGCAGATACAAACATATAAGACGCATAAAAAATCAGAAAACGCGACAAAAGTACTAAAAAACGAGCGCATTGACGAAAAAACACTAAAAATATAAAAATTTTTCGTCTATTCAACTAAAAAACGTAAAATTTTTAATGTTGACCCAAAAATATTCTATAGTTATTATCCCCCTTCTTTCGTATACTAACATTACCAACAAACAAGAAGGGGGATACTTTTATGAAGAAAAAATTTGTTGCAATTATGATGGTGGCTGCTTTTGCACTTTCAACAGCAGCTTGTGGAGCAGACAGTGGTACTGCTGGTGGAGATACACAGACAGGCTCAGGAGATAAGAGCAGTGTAACTACATCAGATGTGGCAAACAAGGACAAGCCGCTTGTATGGTTCAACCGTCAGCCGTCAAACAGTTCAACAGGAGAGCTTGATATGTCGGCACTTAATTTTAATGATGACACATATTATGTCGGATTTGATGCAAATCAGGGTGCTGAGCTCCAGGGAGAAATGGTAATGGATTATATCGAAAAAAATATCGATACAATCGACAGAAATGGAGATGGTATTATCGGCTATGTACTTGCAATCGGTGACATTGGACACAATGATTCAATTGCAAGAACAAGAGGTGTACGTAAGGCACTTGGAACTGCAATGGACAAGGATGGTGAAATCGATAGTACACCAGCTGGAACAAATACAGATGGTTCGGCTTCAGTAGTTCAGGATGGCAAGATTGAGATTAATGGAAAAGAGTACATAATCAGAGAGCTTGCTTCACAGGAGATGAAGAACTCAGCAGGAGCTACATGGGATGCAGCTACAGCAGGAAATGCAATTGGAACATGGTCATCATCATTTGGTGATTCAATTGACGTAGTCGTTTCTAATAACGATGGTATGGGAATGTCAATGTTCAACGCATGGTCAAAGGATAATGATGTAGCTACATTCGGATATGATGCAAACAGTGATGCGGTTGCAGCTATTGCAGAAGGATATGGCGGAACAATCAGCCAGCATGCTGATGTCCAGGCTTATCTTACACTTCGTGTTTTAAGAAATGCACTTGATGGAGTAGATATTGATACAGGTATTGGTACAGCTGATGATGCAGGCAATGTATTAAGTGATGACGTATACGTATATAAAGCAGATGAGAGATCTTATTATGCATTAAACGTAGCAGTTACAGCTGACAATTATCAGGATTTCACAGATTCAACAGTGGTTTGGGAGCCTGTTTCAAACCAGCTTGATGCATCTGCCCATCCAACAAAGAAAGTATGGCTTAATATTTATAATGCTTCAGATAACTTCTTAAGCTCAACATATCAGCCACTTTTACAGAACTATGATGATCTGCTTAACCTTGATGTTGAGTACATCGGTGGTGATGGACAGACAGAGTCAAACATCACAAACAGATTAGGAAATCCAGGACAGTATGATGCATTTGCAATTAACATGGTTAAGACAGACAATGCAGCTTCTTATACAGCTCTTTTAAGTCAGTAAGATTCATATTACAGTTTACGTAAATGCATGAAGCCGGGAAGGGAGAAATCCTTTCCCGGTAAATAAAAGTATAGGAGTAGGAAGTATGGAGGATAAGAGAAAGGATATTATTTTATCAATACGGGGAATGAGTAAATCCTTCGGACGAAACAGGGTACTGGATCATATCAATCTGGACGTAAAGAAAGGTACTGTAATGGGTCTGATGGGTGAAAATGGTGCCGGTAAATCAACAATGATGAAATGTCTTTTTGGAACATACCAGAAGGACGAAGGCACAATATATCTGGAGGGAAAAGAAGTAAACTTTTCAGGACCAAAGGATGCACTTGAAAATGGTATTGCCATGGTTCATCAGGAACTTAACCAGTGTCTCGAGAGAAATGTGGTAGATAATCTCTTTCTTGGAAGATACCCGGTGAACTCTTTAGGAATGATTGATGAGGGGCGGATGAAAAAAGAAGCCTCTGAGTTGTTTAGAAAGCTGGGGATGACAGTAAATCTGGAACAGCCAATGAAAAATATGTCTGTATCCCAGCGGCAGATGTGTGAGATCGCTAAGGCGATATCATACAATTCAAAGGTTATAGTATTAGATGAGCCTACATCATCACTTACGATACAGGAAGTTGATAAGCTGTTTGAGATGATGAGGATGCTCCGTGATCAGGGAATTTCTCTTATATATATATCTCATAAGATGGATGAAATATTTGAGATATGTGACGATATTTCTGTCTTAAGAGATGGAAATCTGGTCATGACAAAGAGCACAAAAGAAACAAATATGAATGAATTGATTACTGCAATGGTAGGTCGTGTGCTGGAAAACAGATTCCCGCCGGTTGACAACGAACCTAAGGATGTGATTCTGTCAATACAGCATTTGTCCACTAAGTATGAGCCTTATTTACAGGATGTGTCATTTGATGTGAGAGAAGGTGAGATATTTGGACTGTATGGTCTGGTTGGAGCTGGACGTACAGAACTTCTGGAGACCATATTCGGAATCAGAACAAGGGCGGCGGGCAGAGTATATTTCAACAATAAACTGATGAATTTCAGCTGTGCCAGAGAAGCTATGGATTATGGCTTTGCCCTTATTACAGAAGAAAGAAAAGCCAATGGACTTTTTCTCAAGGGAAATCTGACATTTAATACCACTATTGCAAATCTTGATGCTTATAAAAAGGGAGCTGCGCTGTCGGAACAAAAGATGACGAGGGCGACCGCTGATGAAATCAAAATTATGCACACCAAATGTATGGGACCTGAGGACATGATATCAAGTCTGTCCGGTGGTAATCAGCAGAAGGTGATTTTTGGAAAATGGCTGGAAAGAGGTCCACAGGTGTTTATGATGGATGAGCCTACAAGGGGTATAGATGTAGGAGCCAAATATGAGATATATGAACTGATAATACAGATGGCAAAACAGGGAAAAACAATAATTGTTGTATCTTCTGAGATGCCTGAAATCCTTGGTATTACAAACAGAATTGGTGTAATGTCAAACGGACACCTGTCTGGAATAGTAAATACCAAAGAAACCAATCAGGAAGAACTGTTGAGACTTAGTGCGAAATATCTATGATAAAGGGAGAGAACGGGTATGGCTAATAGTAAAATATTGACGGCAGAGCAGGAAAAAGAACTGCTTAAGCCTATAGACGAATATGTGGGTAAAATACAAAAAGAGATTGATGAATTAAGAGCAGATGGTACAACAAAGCTTGTAGAATACCAGTCTCTGGCAGAAAAAATAAAGAGAGATAAGACTCTTTCCAAGGGTGAGAAGCAGTCTGAACTTGCTTCGTGCCAAAGAGAAATTGATAAGGCAAAAGAGGTTGAAAGCCGGAATAAAGCTCAGATTGATGAACTTATTTCAAAAGCAGAAACATACCTCAAAAATACATTTGCTTCCAAGTACTACAATGCTGTAAAAGAGAGCTGTGCAGTAGAAAAGGCAGAGGCACTTGAAAACCACAAAAAGAAGATGGCAGAGCTTGAAAGAAAACACAAGGAAGTGCTGGCTGGTCTGTCAGACAGTGTAGAAATCAAGGAAGAAAAATATGTATACAAGAATAAGGTCTCAAATGAGAAACTGGAGCTTGAGAAAGAATATCAGAGAATAAAAGACAGAAAACACGAGGCTTATTCATACAAGTATCATCTGATTGATATGCTTAGACTTTCAAAATTCACATTTATGGAGAAAAGAGCCCAGAAATGGGAGAATTATAAGTATACATTCAACCGGAGAAATTTCCTGTTGCAGAATGGTCTGTATATAGCAATCATACTTGTGTTTATCGCTTTGTGTATTATCACACCTATAAAGAAGGGAACACCGCTTTTAACATATAACAATGTGTTGAATATCCTCCAGCAGGCATCACCTAGAATGTTCCTTGCACTGGGAGTTGCTGGACTGATTCTCCTTACGGGAACTGACCTTTCTGTAGGACGAATGGTTGGTATGGGTATGACAGCGGCAACCATTATTATGCATCAGGGTGTGAATACAGGTGCAGTATTTGGACATGTGTTTGATTTTACTGGAATTCCAGTGGGCGCAAGAGTGGTATTGGCCTTATTTACATGTATTGTGCTTTGTACTTTGTTTACCAGTATAGCGGGATTTTTTACAGCAAAATTTAAGATGCATCCGTTTATCTCGACGATGGCAAATATGCTTGTGATTTTTGGTATTGTTACATATGCTACTAAGGGAGTTTCCTTTGGAGCAATTGAACCGGCAATTCCTAATATGATTATTCCAAAAGTAAACGGATTCCCAACAATTATTGTCTGGGCAGTGGTAGCGATAATTGTTGTATGGTTCATCTGGAATAAGACAACATTTGGTAAAAATCTTTATGCTGTAGGTGGAAATCCGGAGGCAGCAGCTGTATCAGGTATTTCAGTATTTGCTGTGACACTGGGAGCTTTTATTATGGCAGGTATCCTTTATGGATTTGGTTCATGGCTTGAATGTGCAAGAATGGTAGGTTCTGGTTCTGCCGCTTATGGACAGGGCTGGGATATGGACGCAATTGCAGCCTGTGTAGTTGGTGGAG
>OGXW01002147.1_pt1 | contig 14287 bp, 13 predicted proteins | sample 1576341 | NCBI WGS metagenome assembly OGXW01 (sample SAMEA3541592, study PRJEB24748) | human gut metagenome | biome: human gut; feature: human-associated habitat; material: faeces | place: China | collected 2012
GAAAATGCTGCACTTACAGCAGAAGAACAACACATTTTAAGTGATTTCAAGATACAGCACCCGATTCGTACAGCTGCTGATGTGGAAATTATTGCATCGGTTCCGGCTGAAAAAGAAGTTGAACCGCCTGCCATTGCAGATTTCAGAGCAAAAACAGAAGAACATTTCAAGTTCTATAACTTCAAACCAGTTGAGATTGAAAATATGGTCAAGGGTTTTGCACAGAGAATCTTTGAGGAAAACGGTATCACTGCGGAGATTCATGATGCAGCTGTTAGCGGTTCTCGCTCTCGTGGGCTTGAAAATGCGGATTCAGATATTGATGTTGTTCTTGAAGTGGATTCTGACTTAAAGGAAGATGCTCTTTTCAATATCATTCATGAAGAAGCACTTACACTGGAAGGATATACAATTGACATCAATCCCATCAAAGCGGATGAAACAGGTACACTGGAAACTTATTTACCTACAGCAGAAGCCTATCTTGCTGACAAAGCACAGTCTACAGAACTGTCTGATTTGGATATTGCAAAACAGCACATTGCCGACTACTATGACCGAGAATTCGGTGAATTAGCTGAGTTTTCTGATCTTTCAAATATCTCGCTCGCTTATACAACAGACGAAGAACATAATCTCCCCATACAGGTGTATGCAGATCTGGAACAATACAGGCTCATATTTGAGTATGATGGCAATGTCATTCGTGATGAGCAGTATAACTCACTTGCGGAAATGAATGAAAATGCTCTGTCAGTACTTGATTTCAATGATTTGGTATCGCTTTCTGATGATGAGATCGCATCGGTTATTCCAACAAAAGCTTCTGATTTGCCATTCAAAGTCGGCGATGATATTGAATTTCAGGGAAAAGCGTGGCATATTGACAGCATCAACGAGGACAGAGGAAGAATCATGCTCTCACGAGATACCGGCAATGTCATCATGCCACAAGAGGGACTGGAAACTTTCTTGTCTGAGGTTGTTGAATCTGCCAATCGTCATGCAGGTATTGAGAATTTGGAACAAAGTGATACCGAAAAAGTGCATGAAAGTATTGTAGATACAGATACACTTGATACGGCTGACAAGTCTATTGCAAATGAAAAAGAGTCTGAACAGAAATCCGGTTTACTTTCTTTCGACGTATATATCTATGATAGAGAAAGCGGTACAAATTCACCGATGCGTTGTCAGGCAAAAAATACAGCAGAAGCGAAAAAGATAGCTGATGAATATATCAATCGTTGGAATCTGGTCGATGCGGAGATTACTGATGTTCAGCTTGTAGCACCGGAAAAAGAACTTGTGAAAGATGAATCAATCACCGAAAAATCGGCTGAAACAGAAATTTCTGATGATACTCCACTTTTTGAGGAAGATGTCATCGCCGATGCCGGACTGGGGTTTGTTGCAGATGACAAGGAACACAAGACTTTTGAAAATGAAAAACAGGAATACGAACAGCTGACATTGTTTGGAGAAGCAGAACCGGTCAATTCGTCTGCACCTGCACAAATTGTTTCTCCTGTTCAGTATGGTGAACCGATTGCCGATGTGGATCGTTTTCAGGAACTGCACAAGGAGATCATGCGTGGAAGCGGGTTCGAGAATGGGAAATTTCGCATTGAAGCGTTTTTTCAGGAAAATCACCCAAGCACTCAGGAATTTGCTGACTTTCTGAAAAATGAGTACGGCACAGGCGGTCATACTGCTGACGGAAATATCTTCACTGTTGACCATGATTCCAAAGGAATGCAGTTTACCGTCAGAAGCAAGGATAATGGTATCAGCAAGGAAACATTTGATTTCAGTTGGACGGAAGTTGCAAAACTCACTGCTGACCTTATTCAACATGATAAATATATCACGCAGAGCGATATTGAACGCAAAAATCAGCGTGAATCTAAAACAGAAAAATCTGATACTAAGCCGGAAAACATATCGGCTCCCGATGAAAAATCGGAACAGAAAATTAAGGCAGATGAAAAGACGCAGAATTTCACCATAACCGATGATAACCTCGGTGAAGGCGGTGCAAAAACCAAATTCAAGAACAATCTGCTTGCCATTCAGACATTAAAGAAAATTGAAAGTGAGGACAGAACGGCTACTCCTGAAGAACAGGAAATTCTGTCAAAATACGTTGGCTGGGGCGGTCTTGCACAGGCTTTTGATTCTGAGAATGAGCAATGGAGCAAGGAATTCGCACAGCTGTCCGACACACTTACACCGAAAGAATATGAAGATGCAAGAAAATCTGTTCTTGACAGCTTTTTCACATCTCCTGCAATTATTGATGGAATCTACGAAGCATTGGATAAGTTCGGCTTCAATGGCGGCAATCTCCTTGAACCGTCCTGCGGTGTCGGCAATTTTCTCGGTAAAATGCCATCAGAAATGGCTGAACATACAAATATCTATGGTGTTGAAATTGATTCTATCAGCGGACGAATTGCAAAACAGCTTTATCCCGATGCTGACATTCAGATAACCGGTTTTGAAAGTACCCATTTTCAAAATGGATCTTTTGATGCTGCGGTCGGTAATGTGCCATTTGGAGATCTGAATTTTCCGGATAAACAGTATGGCACAACCAAACTGCATGATTTCTTCTTTGCTCAGACTCTGGACAAGGTGAAAGAAGGCGGTATTGTTGCTTTTGTCACTTCTAAAGGAACACTTGACAAGAAAGACGAAAGTTTCCGTATACAGCTGGCAGAGAAAGCCAATTTAATCGGTGCGATTCGACTTCCGAACAATGCTTTTAAGGCGAATGCAGGTACAGAAGTTACTTCGGATATTATCTTCTTACAAAAACGCTCCGCACCGTCGGAAGAACTGCCTGATTGGGTGCATTTAGGTAAAACTGAGGACGGACTCAGAGTAAACAGCTACTTTGCGGAAAATCCTGAAATGGTACTTGGTACGATCGTAGAGGGCAACAAGCTTTACGGCAGAAATGATGATACAATGTGCATCCCGATTGAAGGTGCAGATCTTCGACAGCAGATTCATGAAGCGGTGCAGAAATTGAATGCACAGATTTCTCAGGTAAAAACCAATGCGGTTTTCCAATTCAGCGACAGGAAGGTTACAATGACTGCTGCTGAACTTCGCCCGTTCAGCTTTTTCAAAGATGATAAGGGCGATATTTATCTCAAAGGCGGCGAAAGCAAGCTTGGAAATTTTGATGTTTCCAAAGTAATGGATACAAAATCGAAAGACTACGACCGTATGACTGCATTCATTGATTTGCGAGATACAGTTCGTGAACTTCTCAAAGTACAGGCAGACGACCGTCCCGAAAGTGAGATTAAAGCAGTTCAGCAAAAACTCTCTGTTCAGTATGATGATTTTTACAAGAAGTATGGGCTTTTGCACAGCCGCAAAAACCGTTCAGTTCTGCGTGATGATTGCTCCTACAATCTGCTTCTTACCCTTGAAAAGGATTTTGATAAGGACAAGCTGATTGCAAAGTCTGATATTTTTACCAAAAGAACTGTCAGACCGTCAAAGCCGATTGAACACGTAGATACAGCACTGGAAGCACTTACAATTTCCATGGCGGAAACTGCAAAGGTTGACCTTGCCTATATGTCAAAGCTGACGGATATGTCAGAAGAAATGCTGATTTCAGAACTTAAAGGCGAGATTTTTCTTGACCCTGATACCAACACCTATCAGTCGGCAAGCGAATATCTTTCAGGAGATATTCGTCAGAAACTTGATATTGCTGAAAACTATGCAGAAAAAGACAACAGATTTGCTGAAAATGTGACGGCATTGCAAGCTGCCATGCCTGAACCGCTGAAAGCCGGTGATATTGATGTAAAAATTGGTGCTGCTTGGATTCCGAAGGAATTGTATCAGCAGTTTATGTATGAAACCTTTCAAACGCCGAGAGAAAATCGTGAGGACGTAAAGAAAGCTTTTTGGATAAAGCCCAAAAATATTACTGTTGATTATTCCGAACACACAAACACTTGGCATATTGAGAATAAGAGGGCTGATGCATCTGTTATCTCTACCCGTGACTATGGTTCCAGAAAAATGAATGCTTATGAGATTATGGAACAGCTTCTCAACCTCAAAGAGCCGAAAGTATACAAGCCTGAAACGTACATTGATCTGAATGGAAACGAAAAAGAACGTAGAGTTGTGGACATAAAAGCAACAAAAATTGTGCAGCAGAAAGCCGGTAAAATCAAACAGGCTTTCAAGGATTGGATATTCAGAGATCCGGAACGTGCCATTCCCCTTGTGGAACAGTACAACCGACAATTCAATTCTATTCGTCCTCGTGAATATGACGGCTCAGCTTTAAGATTTCCGGGTATGAACTCTGCAATCACGCTGAAAGAACATCAGAAAAACGCTATTGCACACGCTTTATTTGGCGGCAACACGCTGTTCGCACACTGTGTTGGTGCGGGCAAGACGTTTGAGATGATAGCGGCAGCAATGGAGAGCAAAAGACTTGGACTTTGTACAAAGCCTCTTTTTGCCGTTCCAAATCATCTGACAGAACAAATTGGTGAAGATTTTCAGAAACTATATCCCGGTGCAAATATTCTTGTTGCAACAAAAAATGATTTCAAAAAGGAACATCGTCAGCAGCTGTTTGCAAAAATCGCTACCGGTGATTTTGATGCGGTAATCATCGGACACTCACAGCTTGGCATGATTCCGCTTTCAAAAGAAAGACAGGTTGCCATTCTGCAAGACCAAATCAATGACATTATGATCGGAATTGAGGAGTTAAAAAAGGCAGAGGGTTCACGTTTTCAGGTCAAGCAAATGGAACGAACCAAGAAATCTCTGGAAGCACGGCTTGATAAGTTGGAAAAATCCCACGATGATATTATTACCTTTGAAGAAATGGGCGTGGACAAGCTGATCGTGGATGAATCCCATGAGTTCAAAAATGTTCCTACTCAGACGAAACTGACCAATGTGGCGGGTATTTCGTCCTCTGCTTCACAAAAAGCACTTGACCTCTTTATGAAATGCCGCTATCTTGATGAAAAAACCGGAAGCAGGGGCGTGATCATGGCTACAGGCACGCCCCTCAGCAACTCTGTGACTGAATTACATACCATGATGCGTTTTTTGGAATATGATTTTTTGAAAGATCATGGACTGAGCAATTTCGACAACTGGGTAACGGTATTCGGGGAACAGAAAACGGAATGGGAACTTGCTCCTGCCGGCAACAAGTTCAAGGAACGCACCCGAATCGCCAACTATACAGGCTTGCCGGAACTGATGAGTATGTTCAAACAGGTTGCTGACGTGCGTACAGCAGATACGCTTGACCTTGCTACGCCGGAAATGAAGTATCACATTGAGAACATCGAAGCAACAGATTTTCAGAAAACACTTGTACAGGAATTATCCGACCGTGCTGATGATGTACAAAGCGGAAATGTTGATCCCTCTGTGGACAATATGCTCCGTATTACTTCCGACGGCAGAAAGCTGGGACTTGACCCAAGACTGATCGACCCGTCATTTGAGGATAGCCCTGATACAAAGCTGAATCAGTGTGTCAGAAATGTTACTCAGATTTATCAAGATACAGCAGAAGAAAAGCTGACACAAATCATCTTCTGCGACCTCGGCGTTCCAAAGAAAAACTCACAGTCAACGGAGAAAGGAGAAAGTACAGATGAAAAGTCAGCGTCTGAAAGAGAATCTTTAGAGGAGGAGTGTGACTTCTGCGTCTACGATGATATTCGTGATAAGCTGATTCAAAATGGTGTAAAGCCGGAAGAAATCGCTTATGTACATGATGCCAAGACTGAACAGCAGAAAGCTGATCTCTTTGACCGTGTGAATAAAGGCGAAGTGAGAGTTCTGCTGGGAAGTACAGGCAAAATGGGTACGGGTACGAACTGTCAGAAAAAGCTGATCGCATTGCATAATCTGGATATTCCTTGGCGACCGAGTGACCTGCAACAGCGAATTGGTCGTATCGAACGTCAGGGCAATCAGAACAGTGTGGCTCATGTCTTTAACTATGTGACCAAAGGCAGCTTTGACGCATATCTCTATCAGACACTGGAAGCAAAGCAGCGTTTTATCGGACAGATCATGACCTCGAAAACGCCTGCAAGAACTTGTGAGGACGTAGATCAGCAGGCACTCAATTATTCTGAGATCAAAGCACTCTGTACGGGAGATGAACGTATCAAGGAAAAGATGATGTTGGATAACGAGGTAAAGGAACTGAATCTTCTGAAAGCAGAACATACCAATACGGTATTTGATATGCAGCAGACAGTGGCTTCCACTCCTGCAAAAATTGAAAAAGCAGAGGAAAGGCTGGAAAATCTGAAAGCAGACCGTGAAACACTTCGTCAGCTTCCGATAGATGAAGAAACAAAACTGCCCGTATTCAAAATTACCATTGATGGCACAGAATATACGGACCGTAAAGAAGCAGCACAGGCTCTTGAAGATGCGGTACTGGATTTTGTTAAAAAGAGTTCTGACAGTGAAAAGGAAATAGGTGAATTTCAGGGATTCAAGCTATCAGTCAAAGCTGTCATGTTTGGCAATGAACCTGACATTTCCATTACCATGAAAGGCAATGCTGAACATAAATGTGCTTTAACAAGCAGCTTTTCTGCCAACCTCAAGCGTATGGAATCTACACTCTACAAAATTGACCAGACAATCAGTGATGCACAAAACAGCATCAACAAGCTGAAAATGGATTTGGAAAATGCTATGCGTATTGTCAATACACCATTTCCACAACAAGCAGAACTGGAACAGAAAACAGAACGTCTTGCTTCTCTTACTGATGAACTTAATCAGGCGGCGATTGAAGCCAAAAAGAATGCTCCTGAAAAGAAACGAACCTGTTACTTTGAGAGGGCAAAACTGAAAAAGGAAGCATTTAAGGACAGACAGAAAACTACTAAGCCAAAAGAGAGAAGTCAGGACAAAAACGAAATAGAATGATAAAGCAGGCACTTCCAATTATTAAGAAGTGCCTGCTTTCGTTAATTCATATATTGCTGTACACAGCTTTCATAAAGAACTTTTGTATATCGTTCTTTCAGTCTGATCGGACTTATGATCTCCACCTTTCCTCTGAATGAAAATATCCAGGAAAAGAACGGCTGCGGATATTCTGCTCTTACAGGAACATGAATGATAAAGTGATTGTCCGATTTCTTGTCCCTGAGCATGAGAACTGACTTCCCGAACCGGTCGATCACGATGTTACAGTATTTGTTCTCCAATGGCAAGCGTAGTGTGACGTACTCACTCTTTCCGCTAAACATAGAAAAAGATGATTTGATATATTGCTCCAGATTCAGCTTTTCATCCAGATATTCTCTCGCTGAATTCACAAGTCTGATGTTTCGCATTCGATCAAGACGAAAGTTGGTGTATGTATCGGCATATTTTTCATAATACGAAACAACATAATAGCATTCTCCGCTCATCACCAATGCAAATGGAGAACAAAGTCGTTCCTCTCCTCGCTGAACCAAATGCTTGTTTATATCGTAATCATAGTAGTCAAAACTAATTTGCTGATTACTGCGAAAAGCAGAATTTATAACGTCAATATTGTCGAAGATTTGCTCGTTATCCGACTTTACACGATTGGTCAGCATGATTTTTCTTCTGAGCAGAGGTGCTTCATAAATACTGCACAGGCTTTCCAGCAATTTAAGCAGCTTTTCTGAATCATCGACTGTCAGAAATCGAAAAGATGCAATTGCATCGGCAAGTATTTTTAAGATGCTGAGTGAGAAAGGACGTGATCGCAAATGATAGCCTTTGTTGTGGATGTATTCTATCTCCATACCACTTGAAATCAATGCGTCAATATCATCTTTTATCGTTATTTTATGTGCTAGATAGCCAAAGGAACTGAGATAGTTTCTAATTTTTTTCATTGAAACATAGTTATTTTGATCTGTATATTTGATAAACATTTCTCTTAAACATAGTAATCTGCATTTAGCGTTCATTTTGTCACCTCTGAATGTGTTCGGTCATCTAAAAATGCATAGAAAGGGCTCGTAAAATGCATAGACAAAACGGCTAAATATGAATTGGTTTCCGCCTTGCCGGATTGTAGCACATAAGCACATGGCGTGTCAACAACAAGGGCTAACGCCTGCGCTTCGCGCATTGTTGACACACCATGCACTTATATGCTTGGTGGCAATTAAGGCGGAAAACCCAAAGTATGAACACGTTCAAACTTTGTCAACAGAAGCCCCTTTTATGCATTATTTTTTTGGCGAATACACCTCTGAATTACTGTCAGTATTATAGCATTATTATACCATATTATAAAAGTTAATGATAGAGCAAGTTTGTTGATCCGTTTATTGCAAATAAAAATGATAAAGTCGATTGTCTATTGTCATCTTTGGCTTCTAGCTTACATGCTGAAAAAATATATATGAAACCTGAAGACATTATTTTAGAACTTGTTCTCATAGATAAAATGTGGTATAATAGAGATTATGAAAGCAGAATATAAAAGAACCAATTATCCAAGTGATTTAAGCGATAGAGAATGGGAAAAGATCAAAGAATTCTTACCGGCAGGGAATAAAAGTAAATATGACAAAAGAAATCTGGTGGAAGCAGTCATATATGTTGTAAAGGCAGGCTGCCAGTGGAGAGCATTGCCGCACGATTATCCACCATACTCTACAGTATACAATTTCTATAGTCGTGCAAAGCAAAAAGGAACATGGGAAAAGATTATGCAGTTTCTTGTAAAGGAAACTCGTATCAAATCCGACAGAACCGCTGAACCACACTATGCACTTATTGATTCACAGAGTGTAAAAACAGCGTATAGAAGCGATAAAAAAGGCTATGACGGAGGAAAAAAACGAAAGGAGTAAAACGGCATATCGTAACAGATATCATGGGAAACCTACTCGCAGTCAATGTCCATAAAGCAAATCAACATGATACAAAAGGCGGCGTTTTCGTATTTGAAAAGGCCTTGTTTCTATACCCTTCTATTGAAGCCGGATGTGCTGATGAAGGATATAGAGGAACATTCAAAAATACATTTGAGATGTTTCATAACGTCAGAATAGATATTTCCAGACAAATCAAACCAGCATTTGAAATTCTTCCTAAACGTTGGCGTGTTGAACGTACCCTTTCCTGGTTTGGCGGCTATCGCAGACTTTCTAAGGATTTTGAGTATTCCGCTCTCTCCGAAGAAAATTTGATCTATATTGCTCACTTACATTTATTGTTTAAACGCCTATGAGAACAAGTTCTTATATTCTTCAGGGTTAAGATTTAATTTTTTTGATGCAAATTCACATGGAAATATGCATGTCATGGGACTAGCTGGATTATCAATGGATTTAATCAAAGACTTTGTAGATAAAACAAATATAGGAATTGATCATTTTAATTTTAAAGAAAAAAAAGATGATTTTGAAACGATACTCGATGCAATAAAAAAAATCATTGTGTTGTCGCTAGAGTGGATATGTATGAATTTATGTATTCAAAGCGCCCGAAATTAAGGACGAAATTTCCAAATATGACTATCACCTTACCTCAGCAACTGCTCAAGTCTGCACTCAGGGCAGTTAACGCACGCCAAAGCCAGACGCTCAAACAGGTTTTCATGATATGAGCGCCTGTTAAAGCGATAGCAAAACTCATCGAGATAAAGTTGAACATGCTTGCGTTCCATACCGTGATATGTGCCCTCAGCAAAGGCTTTTGCATTTGAAATTATGGTGTGCAGCCATTTCAGCATATTCTTATCAGGTGCAAAAGTCTCGTAGCTGTGAAAGTATTTCTCTGCCAAAGGCTTGCGGAGCGAGCGGTAATTATCCGTTTCTACTCTCGAAAATTCGGCAATGTTTTTCTTTGCAAATTTGCCAATTGTCACACCTCTTAAATCAGACAAAACCTTCATTTTTACGTACTTTGGAGCACCATTGATCGTCTTGGAAACAGCGACCATGATCTTCATTTTTGAAGTGCCTCGACCACGCTTTTTGCCATGATCTGACGTGCCGATATAGGTATCATCAAGCTCAACGATACCGTCAAGAAGATATTTATTTTCTCGATTTGACATAGCGGATCTGAGCCTTTGAAGAAGAAACCAAGCCGTTTTGTAAGGCAATTTCAGCGTTTGAGAAAGGTACGAAGCCGAACAGCCACGTTTGTCATTTGCAAACAAAAACATCGCCCAAAGCCAGTAAGTAAGCTTAAGATGAGTTTTATCCATAACAGTGCCGCTTGTCACAGATGTCTGATGACGACAGCATTTGCACTGGTATGTGTGACGCTTTTGGATGTGATAATACTCTGTGCAGCCACATTCAGGGCAAACAAAGCCTTGTGGGAAACGCAGTTCAAAAAGAAACTCACGGCACTTGTCTTCCGTATTGAATTTCTTCTGAAAATCTATGATACTGAGCTTGCTTTTGTGTGTTTTTCTTTTAGGCATAACGTTTTTACCTCACTTTTCGTTGTTATGCCTATATTATATCACACTATCTGTCCATTTGCCTGGACTTTTGCTTGCTGATGAAAAGTGATAGTCATATTGCAAATTTAGAAGAAAACTTTATGGGACTTGGAAAACGAACAAATGCATCTAAAGGTGCTAAACCTATCAGTGCTTGGTCGGGACATTCAAAGTTAGGAGCAATCTCCGAAGAAGCACAACAGTTTTTAAATCAAAAAGATGAAGCTGCTCGTGCAGCTATTGCAAAAGCAATAAGTGAAAGGTTAGGAAAGAAATGAATACTTATACCAAAGAGATTAACGGAATAAAGTATACAATTAAAGTTGATGATTTGCTTTACTTTCAATCACAAGCATTATGGAGAGCAATATATGATATTCCTGTTGGTAGATTAAAAGACGGATTTAAAATTCAAATTGGTTTTTCCTTATATATTTTGCAAAAGGCAATCAGTGGTTATTGTATAGTTACACCTGATTATGAGTCAACACCATTCTTAAAAGTTACTGAGGATTTAACACTTACTTTTTGGATTCAAATGGAACAGTTGGATATGTTACAAAAATATCATATTAATGGTGAAACAATTAGATTTGATGATAAAATTGCTGTTGCTAAAGGTTCTATAGTTAAACCTAAAATTTGTTTACAAAGATTTAGAGATTTAGGTGGCTCAGGTTGGTGTGTGAATGAGATATTTCAAAATAAAGATGGTAAATTCTCAAACGTTGATGCTACGGAATACGAATCAATTTATGCTTATCAATTATTAAATATACGTCCCTCCATCTTAAAGGTGCTTATGTTGCCGTATGACTATATAGTAGTCATTGACGGAGAAGATATAATTGAGCTTTTAAATGAAAAGGATGAAAGTATTATTACAAAAAACAGTCCTTGAAACATACATAAGAGAGGTAACAACGCTTGTTCATCTCACTGTGAACGGTGAAGAAATCGTTACAACTGTTGACCACCCGTTCTATGTAAATAATCGTGGCTTTGTCAATGCTGGCGAACTAATAGTTGGTGATGAACTTCTTGATGTAAACGGAAATGTTCTTTTAGTTGAAAATTTTGATGTTGAGTTGACAGATAAACCTGTAAAGGTGTATAATTTTCAGGTAGAGGCTTTCCATACTTATTATGCTGGCGGATTAGGCGTGTTGGTGCATAATGCAAGTAATGAATATAAAACAAAGACTGTTCGTACCGCCAAGGGAGAAGAAAAAATTCCCATTGTTGATAAACCAGGCTCTCCTTCTTGGAAACAAGCAGTTAAAGAATTAAGATCTGCTAGAAAAAAGGAAACAATTATATTGCTTCAAATAGACAGCAAGCGGAACAACTTATAAATGAAGCAATGCCTGATTTGCCTAAAGCAGAAACATATGCAACAAATGCACCAAAATCTAATTATCAAATTCACCCTATTGATAATGAATATAACATGCCACATATTTGTTATCATGATTGGGCAAAGGGAAAACATAATGGCTCTGCAGGACATATATTTTGGGAGGAATAGATATGGATATAAAAGAATTTAAATATGCTTGGAGATATACAAGCGAAAATTATGCGCTATTCTCTCCAAAGCAGCTATCAGAAATGAATGTTGTTAATGAAAACAAAGCAGTTGAAATTTGGAATAGTATATGCGATAATGAAATACTTCAAAAAAGTTCATATGTTCAAATGATGATTGATCATAAACTGACTGTTTTCATAGGTGACTGTGGTTGGGGCGATGAATCAATGGAGAGAGTAACTCAACAAAAATTAATGAGTTTATTCGAAAAAAGTATTTCAGACAAAGTAACATTGTTATATGATCATACTTCAGCAATAAGCATTACAGCATCTATTTTTTGTGAAAAATGGTCGGATTTTTGTTATCCTTCAGATGCGCTTCTTATTGTAAATAACAATATTGTTCTATTGTATTATGAAGATACATTATACGGACCTTTAGAATCCTTTGAAAATATAATATAATTACTATTTACAGAACATTTTTATCAACGATTTTGCAGGTACACCGATTTGAACTGTAAGTGTACTTGCTTCAACTGAAACGCACCCTTTTTATGTACAAAGTAGAGGGTTTGTTGAGGCTGGTAAGCTACTTGTTGGTGATGAACTTCTTGATGTAAACGGAAATGTTCTTTTAGTTGAAAATTTTGATGTCGAGTTGACAGAAGAACCTGTTAAGGTGTATAATTTTCAGGTGGAGGATTTCCATACTTATTATGTCGGAGAAAACAATATTCTTGTTCATAATGCTGGGAAAGAATATAAAATTCCTAAATCTGGGACAGGGAAAGAGAAAGCAACAGACATTCCTAGCCGATTTAAAGGTGAACGTCCTTATATAAATGAATCTGGAAAAGATTTTGCAAAACGTTTATGTGATGAAGCATTTGGTAAAGGCAATTATGATACTGGTCCTAAATCTGATTATAATAGGTTGAAAAAATATGGCGACAGAGCCTTTACTAATCCAAAAAAATAGGAGCAAAGTTATGGCAAAATATTATTTGACAAAAATCATTTATAATGGATTAACTTATTTTTTGATATGGTATAGCAATGATGAAGATGGGTTCTTACTTTTTGATCAACAACTGTTAGTTTTTTTTAGTGTCGAAGAAGCAAATACATTTGCGGATAAAGAACATATTATTTTTGAAAAGGGAATAACAGTTTTTGATCTATCTGAAATTATCGAGTTAATAAATAATGTGGAAATATCGCAAAATTGTCGAATTTTGATAGATATATGGCATTTTTTTAGTGATTTATCAAAATCGCTAAATGAAGAATTTATAGGAGACTATAATGATGAAGAAATCATCGATATTTATAACAAGTTGTTCTATGGAAGTAATTTGGAACTTTTGAAAAATGAAGAATATCATCCTAGTTTCAATGTTGATGAAAAACATAAATGCTGGGAGATTTTTGAAAGTGGGTTATCGATACTTAACAAATATCTTAATGATGATTTCAGTATGAAATAAGGGGGAAATATGTTTAGTAAATTGAATCCATATTAAGGATAATAACGGGAATTATAGAGTACGTGTAGATGTGCCAGATAAACACACACCCTATAATCATATACATATTCTTGATGAAAACGGTAATCCTTTGGACATCAATGGCAATATTGTTTCTCCTAAAGATCCTGCAGGACATATACCGTATAAATATTAGAAAGGAAGTTCATTGAGATGAATGTTGATACAATACAAGAGTTGATAGATAAGACAGATTATTGGGATATGAGGATACTGGACGTGACAGCATCTTACTTTGGAGACGAAGTGAAATTATTGATTGAAAATGATGAGGTGACATGTTGGAGAATATCTTTTTTATCCTGTTATAAAGTATCTTATAATACAGATGCTGATAGAAGAAAAATTAGTAAAGTTAAAAGTATGAGAAAAAGTCAACTTGGTTATTATGGACAGAACATTACTGTTTGTAAAAGTAATAAAGATAATTTTTACAAAGTTGATTTAGATCTGTCTATTATGGAAATGCAGATCGAATGTCAGGATATTTTGGTTGAGCAAATTGCAAGAAATAGTGTTGAATTGTTTTGGGACAAAAATTAAATGTATAAAATCTGTAAAAGTTTGAACTGTCTAAATAATCTTGTTTATATTACTGTGATAGCGAAAAAATCATAATTACAGAAAATCAATGTAAAAAATATAGAATAACGGAGGTGTAAAAATGCCAAGCAACCAAGAAAAAGTAGCACAATTGTTAGCCGAT
>OGXW01002155.1_pt1 | contig 14235 bp, 9 predicted proteins | sample 1576341 | NCBI WGS metagenome assembly OGXW01 (sample SAMEA3541592, study PRJEB24748) | human gut metagenome | biome: human gut; feature: human-associated habitat; material: faeces | place: China | collected 2012
CAGCTCAAGCGCGCCCTCCTCAGTGATCGGCACGCCCAGAATCCCGGCGCTGCGGCTGATGATATGCCCCAGCTCCCGCGGGCTGTACAGCTCCAGCTTGAGCAGGATGCCGAAGCGGTCGCGCAGGGGGCCGGTCAGCTGCCCGGCGCGGGTGGTGGCACCCACCAGCGTGAACCGGGGCAGATTGATGCGGATGCTCTGGGCGCTGGGGCCCTTGCCGATCATGATGTCGAGGGCAAAATCCTCCAGCGCGGGGTAAAGGACCTCCTCCACCTGACGGGACAAGCGGTGGATTTCGTCAATAAAAAGGACATCGCCCTCCTGCAGATTCGTGAGCAGGGCGGCCAGATCGCCGGGCTTCTCGATGGCGGGGCCGGAGGTGATGCGGATCTGCACACCCATCTCCTGCGCCACAATGCCGGCCAGCGTGGTTTTGCCCAGACCCGGCGGGCCGTAGAGCAGGATGTGATCCATCGGCTCGCCGCGCTGCTGCGCCGCCCGCAGGTAGACCCGCAGGTTGCCCTTGGCCTTCTCCTGACCTACATAGTCATCCAGCGTTTTCGGGCGCAGGCTGACCTCCTCCGCATCGGCGGAGCAGGCGTCGGGGCTGACCAGACGGCTGGGGTCAACGGTGTATTCCTGATTCAAGCTCTAGCACTCCCCTTCCCTTTAAATGCGCGACAGGCTGCGCAGCGCAATCGTGATGATCTCCTGTACCGAGAGGGTCTCGTCCACCCGGGCCACGGCAGCGGCTGCATCGGAGGCGGCGTACCCAAGGCTGACCAGTGCGGCCACGGCCTGCGCCGGTGCGGAGGTGGGTGCGGGGGCAGCGCTGCCGCCCGCAAAGCCGGTGCCGGAGGCCAGACCCTTGCCGACCTTGTCCTTCAGCTCCAGCGTGATGCGCTGGGCCAGCTTGGGCCCAACGCCGGCCGCCTTGGTAAAGGCCTTGTGATCCCCGCTGGACGCAGCAAGGGCAATCTTCTCAGGCGTCATGATCGACAGGATCGCCAGCCCGGCCTTGGGGCCGACACCGGTGACGGCGGTCAGCATCTTGAAGCAGTCGCGCTGCTCCTCCGTTGCGAAGCCGTAGAGGGAGACGTCGTTCTCGGTCACATTCATGATGGTGTAGACGGTGCCCTCTTTGCCGGCGGGGGGCAAAGCCTCGCCGGTGGTGGCGGGGATCTGCACGAAATAGCCGACCCCGCCGCAGCTGATTACAACGGAATCCAGCGTTTTTTTAATGATTTTTCCGGTTAGACAGTAGATCATGGTGTGTCCTTCTTTTGTATGGTGGAAAGCCTTCCCCCACTTGGGGGAAGGCAAGGGATTATCTCACCGGCGTCCCCATCAGGCGGCTGCGGCTGCAGTGGCAGTGGGCAATGGCCATGCCCAGTGCATCGGCGGTATCATCAGGCTTGGGGATGCTCTCCAGATGCAGCATCATGCGGGTCATCTCCTGAATCTGCTTTTTTACGGCCTTGCCGTAGCCGGTGATGGCCTGCTTGACCTGCATTGGTGTGTATTCGTAGATCGGCACGCCGCACTGGGCCGCGGCGAGCAGAATGACGCCGCGCGCCTCGGCCACGCCGATGACGGTGGTTTGGTTGTGCTGGTAGTACAGCTTCTCGATGGAGAGGGCCTCGGGCTGATAGCGCTTGCAGATATCCAGCACGCCCTCGTATATTTCAACAAGGCGCTGTTCAAACGGGGTGTCCTTCTCGGTGATGACAGCCCCGTAGCCGATGGGCGCAAAGCGGTTGCCGATGTACTCGACAACACCCCAGCCCACGATGGCGTAGCCCGGGTCGATGCCCAAAACACGCATTTATCCCATACCTCCCCACTTTAACCGATATAGTATACCATAAAAACAACGCTGCGTCCACTGTTTGGGGTAAACATTCCGTGAATTTGCACAGAAAAAGCAATAAAAATTCTACAAACAAAAAAGCACCTCCCGGACAGGGAGATGCTTGGCTGCGTAGGCAGCGATCAATAGCCGATCTGCCTCTTGGCGGCCCGCAGCGCCTTGCGCAGGGGCCGGTACAACAGCAGCATAATGGCAAAGTTGCCCGCGCCGTGCAGGGCGTCGTAGCTCAGGCCACTCAGCCACCAGCTCAGCGCAAAGGCCGGGGTCTTGGCAAACAGGTAGACGGCGGCGCACAGCCCGCCGAAGCACAGGCCGTACAGCCCGCTGAACACAGCCCAGAGCAGTGCGTGGTCCATACGGCGCAAAAGCCATGCCAGCAGCGCCAGCAGATACCACACATACAGGTACATGGCCCACCAGAGGCCAAACCCGTACAGGACGCCCTGCAGCAGAATAAAGACCGTGATGGCGGCAGGGGTTTCCCGCGGGAGCTCCAGCGCAAACAGGATGATGAGCAGCGTCACCGGCTCAATGTTCGGCAGGCCGCTCATGGCCTGCTTGCTGACAACGAGCAGTGCCCCCATCAGCCCGCTCAATATCAGGCTGACAACGCGGCGGTGGTTACTTCGTGTAGGTGAAGGCATAGCTGTCGCCGTCATGCAGTTCGATGTCGGCCACGCCAACGGTGGTCATCTCACCGGCGGCATCGGTCAGGCACCACCAGGCACCATCGGAGTTATAGTCGGCCTCCTCGCCGTTGACAACGGTGACGAAGCCGGCAGCAGCCTCCTCGGCGCTGATGACACCGGCGGCGGCCAGTGCATCGCTGAGCTTTTCGCCGTCTGCGGCGTCAAGGGTCAGGACGGTGCTTTCGCCGTCGGCACCGGTGACGGTGAAGGTGACTGCGATGGCAGCAGCGGCGTCCTCGGCGGTGGAGACAGCAGCGGACTCAGCCGGTGCTGCCTCGGAAACGACCTCAGAGGAGACAGCCTCGGAGGAGGCGGAGGATGCGGAAGCACCGCAGCCGGCCAGCAGACCTGCGGCCAGAATCAGGCTCAGAACCAGAGCAGAAAGCTTTTTCATGGGATGTTACCTCTCTAAAATTGTGATTGCGTACAAATTTGCGCAGCAATCATTATACAAAATGCCAAGAAAAAATGCAAGTGCGTTGTAGGGGACGGTGTGGATGCCCATGAAAAGTCCGCAATGGCAAACTAGCCCCTCATCCGGCCCTGCGGGGCCACCTTCCCCCAAAGAGGGAAGGCTTTAGGCCCTTACCCCTCCAGCTGCTCGCGGTGGTACTGCAGCGTGTAGAGCTGGTAATACCGCCCGTGGTTGGCTAAAAGCTCCTGATGGCTGCCCTGCTCCAGAATCTTGCCGTGGGACAGCACGATGATGTTGTCGGCGTGCTGGATGGTGGACAGCCGGTGGGCTACGATCAGCATCGTGCCGACAGAGCGCATCTTTTCCAGAGAATCCTGAATCAGGATCTCGGTCTCGGTGTCGATGTTTGCCGTGGCTTCGTCCAGAATCATGACACTGGGCTTGTGCAGGATCGTCCGCGCAAAGCTCAGCAGCTGCCGCTGCCCGGCCGAGAAGTTGTTGCCGCGCTCGCGGACCTCCTCGTCCAGACCGTGGTCAAGCTTGGCGATAAACTTGTCGGCGTTCACATAGCGGCAGACCCGCAGGATCTCCTCATCCGGGATGTCCTCCTCCCGCAGGACGATGTTGCTGCGGATCGTACCTGAGAAAAGGAACACATCCTGCAGCATCTGCCCGAAATGGCGGCGCAGCGAGGAGATCTTGATCTTGCGGATGTCGATGCCGTCAATCAGGATCTCGCCCCTCTGGAACTCATAGTTGCGGCAGATCAGCGACAAAATCGTGCTTTTGCCGGAGCCGGTGGACCCCACAAACGCCACCGTCTGACGCGGGTCCACATGGAAGGAGACGCCCTGCAGCACCCACTCGCCGGGTATGTAGCTGAACCAGACATCCCGGAATTCAATTTCGCCCCGCACCTCATCCAGCGCGATGGCATCGGGGGCGTCCACCATCTTCGGCTCGATGTCCATGAGCGAGAACACCTTTTCCGAGGAGGCCAGCGCCGACTGCAGCCAGTTGAACTGCTCGGCCAGATTCTGGATGGGGGTGAAGAACTTGGAAATGTACATGTAAAAGGTCACGATGGTGCCGCCGGTGATGGTCTGGCCCAGAAACGCCAGATTGTCAAGATGGCCCATGCCGCCCAGATAGAACAGGCAGAGAATTGAGCAGATGTACAGCATATAGACCAGCGGGCGGAATACGCCGAACACAAAGATCTGCTCCTGCGTGACCTTGGAGAGCGTCTGGCTTTTCTCGCGGAACTCCGCCATCTTCTCGTCCTCGCGGCCAAAGATCTGCGTGACCTTGATGCCGGACAGGTTCTCCGACAGGTAGGTGTTGATGTCGGTGGTGGCGTCCTTCACCTTGCGGTAGGCGCGGCGTGAAAACTTGCGGAAGATGACCGTGAAGATCACGATGAACGGCACAAAGCAGAGCACCATCAGGGTCAGCGCGTAATTCAGGCAGAGCATGGCGATCAGTATGCCTAAAATCACAAAGATGTTTTTGGTCAGACTGACAAGAAGATTTGTGAACATCATGGAGATGGCGTTCGTGTCGTTCGTCACACGGGTGACAAGCTTGCCGACCGGAATCTCGTTGAGCTGCTCATGGGAGAGGGATTCGATGTGGGTAAACAGATCCTCGCGCAGGTCGGAGATGATGCGCTGGCCGACCCGCTGCAGGATGACCGCCTGCAGGTAGGTGCTGGCCATGGAAAAGACCAGCACACCTGCATAGACTGCCACACCGATGTAGAGCTGCGGCAGGGCGAAATCCCCGGATACCAGCTCCTCCAGCGCACCGACGATCAGCGGTGAAACAATGTCGTAGGCAATGGAAAAGAGCATCAAAAACAGGACAATGACAAACTTTGCGCGGTAGGGCTTGGCATAACCGGCCAGACGGCGCAGGATCTCGCTGTCCGCCATCGTGCGCTCAAAGCCCATCGTCTCCTTTTTGTCCTTGACCAGCGCGTAGGCCAGCACCAGCAGTGCCGTCACGGCGCCGATGACGGCACCGACCAGCACCAGCGGATTGAGTTCAGTCATCTGTGTCACCTCCCGCTTCGTCCTCCAGCTTTTGCAGATCCACCATGCGGCGGTACTCAGCGCAGCTGCGGTAAAGTGTATCGTGGGGGCCGACAGCCTCCACCCTGCCGTCCTCAATAAAGATGATCTTGTCGAGCTGCTCCACCGTAGAGATGCGGTGGGCGATCAGCAGGGTCGTTTTGCCTGCGCGGCTCGCCTTCAGGTTGTCAAGGATGATGCGCTCGGTGCGGGTGTCAACGGCGGAGACGGAATCGTCCAGAATCAGGATCGGCGCGTCCTTGAGCAGGGCGCGGGCAATCGAGATGCGCTGCTTCTGCCCGCCGGAGACGGTGACGCCGCGCTCACCGAGGACGGTCTCAAACCCGTCCTTGAAGTCCACGATGTTGTCCCGGACATCGGCCAGCGCAGCGGCATGGTCGATGTCCTCCCGGCTGGCACCGTCCACACCGAAGCCGATGTTATGGGCGATCGTATCCGAGAAGAGGAAATTGTCCTGCGGTACATAGGCGCAGGCATTGCGCACCGAACGGATGGATACGCTGTTCACATCCTGCCCGTCTACAAACAGGGTGCCGTCCGGCACATTGTAGGTGCGCAGCAGCAGGTCCACCAGTGCGGTCTTGCCCGCGCCGGTCTTGCCTACGATGCCTACGCTCTCGCCGGGCTGCACGGTGAAGGAGACATCCCGCAGCACATCGTATTCGCCGTCCGGATAACGGAAATTCAGATGCCGGAACTCGATGCCGCCGCGCGGGTCGGTCAGGTCGGCCACGCCGTCCCGGTCGGCCACATCAATCGGCGCATCGAGCAGCTCCGTGATGCGGTTCAGCGATGCCTTGCCGCGGGCCGTTTTTTCGATCAGCATCGAGATGGCCATGATGGGCCAGACGATGGCCTCAAAGTAGCCGATATACTCCACCAGCTGCCCGGCGTTGAACTGCCCGCGCCAGACAAGCCAGCCGCCGTAGCCGAGAATGACACAGATGACCGACTCGACAAAAAGGGTGACCAGTACCTCGAGCAGGGTGGCAATCTTTGTGTAGGTGACGTTGATCTCCTCGTTCTGCTTGTTCAGCTTACGGAAGGCAATCAGCTCCTTCAGCTCCTTGACGAACGCCTTGATGACCGCGATGCCGGAAAAGTTCTCCTGCGCAAAGTCTGACAGGTCGGAAAAGGCCTGCTGGCGCTCCTCCCACCGCTTGGTCATGACCTGACTCATCACGGTGCCGATGGCGAACATGACGCCCGCAGGGATCAGCGCCAGCAGCGTCAGGCGAAAATCCATCCGCCACATCTTGACCAGCGCCATCAGCCCCAGTACAGCGGCGTCAAAGAACATCAGGATGCCGTCACCGAAGCACTCCTGAATGGTGTCAAGGTCGTTGGTGTACAGGCTCATCAGGTTGCCGACCTTGTTAAGCTGGTAATACTGCTGGGACAGGCGGCGGCTGTGGTCGAACATCCGCTCCCGCAGGTCAGCGGTGACCCGCACAGCCGAGCCGAAAAAGCAGATGCGCCACAAAAAGCGGCCTACCACCATAAGCACTACGATCCAGATCATAGGCAGGCAGATGTGCTGAAACAGCACCTGCTTGTCAAAGGGGATTGTCTGGCCGTTTACGACCACCTGCCCCAGATTGACGCCGTTGATGACCAGCCGGTACAGCTCCGGGATCAGAAGCTGGATGTAGTCCACCATCAAAAGCGACACAATGCCCAGAAGCAGCACCGGTGCATTTTTGAGGTAGTATCGGTTGATGTGTTTGCCGAAGATCACGGCGGGTATACCTCCCTTATCCATACAGTGTGCGGCAAGGGCCGCAGATAATCAGTATAGCGTGCCTGCGCGGTTTCGTCAATCGTCCCCTGAAAATGCGCAGAACGGTATACAAAAAAATCCCCACCGGGGGTGACCCGATGGGGATTTGGTGCGCGGTACAGGACTCGAACCTGTGACCTCCTGCACGTCAAGCAGATGCTCTACCAGCTGAGCTAACCGCGCATACTGTGCCGCCGACTGGCAACGCATATTAGTATAACAGATGTTTTTGCAAAATGCAAGCCTTTTTTTGAAAAAAGTGGGACTTTTTGCTTGATTTTGCCGCGCCGGTATACAGAAAAATCCCCACCGGGGGTGACCCGATGGGGATTTGGTGCGCGGTACAGGACTCGAACCTGTGACCTCCTGCACGTCAAGCAGATGCTCTACCAGCTGAGCTAACCGCGCATGTTGCGCCGCCTCTTGGCGACGCATATTAGTATAACAGATGCTTTTACAAAATGCAAGCCCTTTTGCAAAAAAACTTTTTCTTTTTTTGCCGTGTGCGCGGGGCGGGGCTTACAGCACAGTGGTCTCCAGCTGCGGGGCACCACCCGCAAGCGCCTCGGCGGTCAGGGGGGCCGGGGCTTCGGCGGGCTTGTCCAGCTTTTCGCGGGCCACGGCCAGCATCAGCTTGATGCGGTTCTCCTGATTGACGCGGGTGGCGCTGGGGTCATAGTCCACGGGGGTGATGTTCGCATCGGGGTGCAGGGCGCGGATCTTGTTGATCATACCCTTGCCCACAATATGGTTGGGCAGGCAGCCGAACGGCTGCGCGCAGACGATGTTGCCGTAGCCGCCCTCGACCAGTTCGATCATCTCGGCGGTCAGCAGCCAGCCCTCGCCCATTTTGGCACCCAGAGAGATGATGCCCTCGGGCTTCTTCATCAGCTCGCGGAAGGAGCCCGGCGCGTAGAAGCCGTACTTGCGCATGGCGTCATAGCTGGCGCAGCCGATCGAATCCAGCCAGCTCAGGAAGAAATCCGCACCGCCCGCCACCAGCTTATTGCCGCCGTACAGGTCGATGTCCAGCCGATAGTTGGCCACGCAGTATTCCACAAAGCCCATCAGGCCGGGCAGGTTGACCTCGCAGTCCTGACTTTCAAGGAATTTTTCCAGATCGTTATTGCCCAGCGGCGAATATTTGACATAAATTTCGCCCACCACGCCGACCTTGACCTTCGGCACACGGGTGATGGGGATCGTGGCGTAGTCGGCGGCAATGTCGTAGAACCGGCGTTTCATATCGTGGGCGGCGTAGTTTTTGTCATCGCGGATCCAGCCCTGGATCTCGGCGATCCACTTTTCGGTCATAGCGTTGGCGTCGCCCTTGCGGTTTTCATAGGCGCGGGTCTGGCTGCGCAGCGCCACCAGCAGATCGCCGTAGAAGATGGACGCAATGACCTTGCGCAGCAGCGGCAGGGTCAGCGGCAGACCGCTGCCCTTTTCCAGCCCGGAGAAGTTCAGCGATGCCACGGGGATATTGCCGTAGCCCGCCTTGACGAGCGCCTTGCGCAAAAGCTTGATGTAGTTGGACGCACGGCAGCCGCCGCCCGTCTGTGTGATGAGCAGCGCGGTATGGTCCAGATCGTACTTGCCGCTGTTCAGCGCGTCCAAAAACTGCCCGATGACCAGCAGCGCCGGGTAGCAGGTGTCGTTGTGGACATATTTCAGGCCCAGCTGCGCGACCTCGCTGCCGCAGTTGCCCAGCACCTCGGTCTGGTAGCCCTCGCTGGCAAGTGCCGCCTGCATAAGCCGGAACTGGGTAACCGCCATGTTGGGAATGAGAATTTTATGGGTCTTTACCATGTCCTTGGTAAAGTTGGGAGTTATGTATTCCATGGAATTGCCTCTTACTTTTTGTCCTCTTTCCGTTCCTCCAGCGCTGCAAACAGGCTGCGCAGGCGGATGTTGACCGCGCCGAGGTTGGTGATCTCATCGATCTTGAGCTGAGTGTACAGCTTGCCGCCCGCCTGCAGGATCTCGCGGGTCTCATCGGTGGTCACGGCGTCCAGACCGCAGCCGAAGGATACCAGCTGCACCAGATCCATGTCGGGATTCTCGGTGCAGTATTTGGCGGCGGCGTACAGGCGGCTGTGATAGGTCCACTGGTTCAGCACCGAGGTCTGGAATTTCTGCTCATGCCAGCTGACGGAATCCTCACTGACGACAGCTGCGCCCTGCCGGATGATGAGCTGGTCGATGCCGTGGTTGACCTCCGGGTCCACATGGTAGGGGCGGCCCGCCAGCACAATAATGCGGCGGCCCTCGGCGCGGGCGGCGGCGATGATCGCGCTGCCCTTGTCGCGCAGCTGCTGCATGTGGCGGTGATACTCGTCATAGGCGGCGTCAATGGCCTCGCGCACCGCCTTTTTATCAAGACCGGGGAAATATTTGTCAAGCGACTGCTGGAATTTCTTGTAGAAATCCTTGCGGCGCTCCAGATTGAAGTAGTCGTATAGGAACCGCGTGCCGTTCAGCTCGGGGCAGTTGCCCTCCAGCACCTCGGGGTAATAGGCGACCACGGGGCAGTTATAATGGTTGTCCCCCAGATGCTCATCAAGGTTGTAGCTCATGCAGGGGTAGAAGATGGCGTCCACGCCCTGCTCGCACAGCCAGTGGATGTGGCCGTGGCTCAGCTTGGCGGGGAAGCAGGCCGTGTCGCTCGGGATCGTTGCCTGACCGCTCTGGTACAGGCTGCGGCTCGAGAAGGGGCTGACCACGACCTCGAACCCGAGGCGGGTGAACAGCGTGTGCCAGAACGGCAGCAGCTCATACATGTTCAGGCACAGCGGCAGGCCGATGCGCGCGCGCGGTGCGGCGGGCGCGGGGGCATTGCGGTAGCCGTCCAGCAGCTTCAGCTTGTAGGCGTACAGGTTCAGATCCTCGTTGTTGGCCTTGCCGGTCACGGGCTTGTCGCATCGGTTGCCCGAGATGTACCGCTTGCCGTCCGCAAAGACATTGACGGTCAGCTGGCAGTGGTTGCCGCACCCCTGACACTGCACGGTGTTGACCTTCTGGCTGAACTGCGCAAGCTCCTGCTCGGTCAGCACGGTACTGCGGGCGTTCGCCCCTGCCTTGGCCTTGCCGTACAGTGCTGCGCCGTAAGCACCCATCAGACCCGCGATGTCGGGGCGGATGACATGGACACCCATCTCCTTCTCAAAGGCGCGGAGAACGGCCTCGTTGTAGAAGGTGCCGCCCTGCACAACGATGCGGCGGCCCAGTTCTTCGGGGCTGGAGGCGCGGATGACCTTGTACAGCGCATTTTTGACGACCGAGATGGACAGACCGGCGCTGATGTTTTCAATCGAGGCACCGTCCTTCTGCGCCTGCTTAACGCTGGAGTTCATAAAGACGGTGCAGCGGCTGCCGAGGTCCACAGGTTTGTCGGCAAACAGGCCGAGGGCGGCAAACTCCTTGACATCGTAGCCCAGCGCTTGGGCGAAGGTCTGCAAAAAGCTGCCGCAGCCGGAGGAGCAGGCCTCGTTCAGGAAGATGTTGCTGATGGCGCCGTCCTCGATCTTGAAGCACTTCATGTCCTGACCGCCGATGTCGATGATGAAGTCCACATCGGGCAGGAAGTGCTTGGCAGCGGTAAAGTGGGCCACCGTCTCGACAAGGCCGCGGTCGCAGTGGAAGGCATTTTTGACCAGCTCCTCACCGTAGCCGGTCGTGGTCACACTGGCAATCTGCAGCCCGGGGTGATCCCGATACAGCTTGAGCAGCGTCTCCTTCACAAGCGGGATCGGGTTGCCGAGGTTGGGGCGGTAGCTTTCAAACAGAATGTTGGCGTTGTTGTCAATGACGACCAGCTTGATGGTGGTCGAGCCGGAGTCGATGCCGATATGCACGGGGCCGCAGTCTGCGCCGAAGGGCAGGCAGGGCACGGTGGCCTTCATGTGGCGGGCGTGGAACGCCTCGTACTCCTGCTGATCGGCGAAAAGCGGCGGCAGGCTTACATAGGTGGCGGCGGCGCTGTAGTTGTCCAGCCGTTTTGCGACCTCGCGCAGGTCGGATTCCTCGTCAGCGTAGAATGCTGCGCCCAGCGCCACAAAGAGCAGGCTGTTCTCCGGCAGGGTGCCAGTGACGCCGAGCGTTTTGTCAAAGCTGCGGCGCAGCGTCCGGGAGAAGGTCAGCGGGCCGCCCAGATACAGGATATTGCCCTTGATGGGGCGTCCCTGCGCAAGGCCGGCGATGGTCTGGTTGACGACTGCCTGATAGATCGACGCTGCGATATCCCCCGCCTGCGCGCCCTGATTGATGAGGGGCTGGATGTCGCTTTTGGCAAAAACGCCGCAGCGGCTGGCGATCGTGTAGGTGCGGGTGGCGCACTGGGCGGCCTTGTCCATCTCATCGGCACCCATTTTCAGCAGGGTGGCCATCTGGTCAATGAAGGCGCCGGTGCCGCCGGCACAGCTGCCGTTCATGCGCACCTCGGTGCCGTTGGTCAGAAAGAGGATCTTTGCATCCTCGCCGCCCAGCTCAATGATGCAGTCGGTGCCCGGTGTCAGGCGGTTGGCAGCCACGCGGGTGGCAAAGACCTCCTGCACAAAGGGCACCCTGCAGCTGTCGGCTAGGCCCATGCCGGCAGAGCCGGAGATGGCCAGATACGCGCGGCCGTCAGGCAGATATTCGGCGGCGACTTTTTCCAAAAGCGCTCTGCCCTTTTCTAAAATATGGCTGAAATGACGCTCATAGGTAGAATAAACGATCTGCCCGGCGTCATTCAGCACGACACATTTAATGGTGGTGGAACCAATATCCAGACCAACTCTCATAGGCTTTAGCCTCCTGCGGGTCAGGCAAACCCACTGAAGCTGCGCGCCGTAGGGCGGATAAGCGGGGTTGCCGTTGGGGTGATTGCGGGATACTGAAGGCCGGGTCTGCCCCAAGGCGCTACAATATCAGCATATATTATACAGGTTTCTTGAAAATTCGGCAAGAGTGCCGCCGCATAAAATCGTTGTCAAATGACAGGAATTGTACAAAAACACGGAAGCGGTGCGAAAAAAATCCGCACCGCTTCCGCGTCAAAAGAAAAGAGGAGTATGGATGAAAAACTTGGGGTCCTGTTCATCAGGTCGGGTCCCTGCTCCCTTCCTGAGAACATCTATAGTATACCCCGGATTTGTGTTAAAGTCGTGAATGAATATTCAATAAATTAAGAAGGGTTTGTGAACAAACGGGAGGGGCGGACAGCTTCCCCCCCTCGGGGGAAGCTGTCCGCAAAGCGGACTGATGAGGGGCGGCCTTGCCGCGATTGCCTATTCACGGGGCTCTGCGGCACACGCGCCCCTCATCCGGCCCTGCGGGGCCACCTTCCCCCCCTGGGGGAAGGCAAAGAAAAATCTCACCCAGCTGCATCGCCGGGTGAGATTTATGTATTGAAGTTTACTGTTCTTCCCCATTCAGCCGGTCGATCTGGTCCTGCAGCAGCTGGGACACAGGGCGGCGCGTGTTGCGCAGCCGGTGGGCCGGGGCTGGGGGCGTGTGGTGCGTGGGCTGGGCCTTCTTCGCCTTTACGCGCAGCCGGTCGGCGGGCTTGGCTGCCGGGGTCTGCGCGGCGGCGGGACGCGGCGGCAGGGGTGCAGGCGGATCCGTCTCCGGTGTGCCCTGCGCAAAGCTGCGCATGTCGGTGCCCAGCTCCTTCAGCTCGGCCTCAGTCTGGTCAAGGGCCTGATAGATAGCCTGCGTCAGACCGTCCAGATCCAGCGTGGCGGCGCTCAGCCGTTCATCCACGCGGGCCAGACGCTCCCGCACGAGCATGACGCCCGAGGCGATGCTGCGGGCATTCTCGGCCATGCGGCTCTTCTGGCTGTCTGCCTGCTGCTTCAGCTCCTTCTCGGCGCTCTCGGCGTACAGGCGGGCATCGGCCAGAATCTTACCGGCCTCAAGCTTTGCCTCCCGCACCAGATCGGACGCGGGGGTGCTCAGGGACGAGGTATTCAGCTGGCGCGCTGAATCCAGCTGCTTCTGCAGCTCCTCGACCTGCTTTTGCAGATCGTCATTCTTCTGCTGCAGATCGTGGTGCTTCAGCTGCCAGATGTTGGCGTTTTTCTGGGATTCGCGCTGGTTGGACTGGTAGGAGGCAGTCTGCTTCTGCAGCGCCTCAAGCTGCTCCTCGCTCTCGCGGCGGCGGGTCTCGGCGGCCTCGGCGCGCTGGTTGGCAGCGGCCACCTCGGCCTTGAGGGCCTCGATCCGGCTGTCATCGCTGCTCTGTTGGCTGCGCATCTCGTCCAGACGGGACTGCATCTGCTGCAGCTGGCGGTTGTACTCCAGCTCATGCTGCTGGGCCTCGTTGGCCAGCGCGTTCATGTAAGCCAGCACATCATTTTTATCAAAGCCGAACAAGCTGGAACGGAAGCCCTGTTCCTGAATGTTCATAGGTTCAGACGGCATGGCTTTTTACATCCTCTCGCAGAAAATTGATCAGGAACGCTTGTTCAGGATGCTGAGCAGATCGTCAAAGTAATCGCCGTCATCCTCTTCCTCAGCCGGGGCAGCAGGCTGGGCAGCCACGGGGGTATCCATGCCGGTGCTGAAAGACTGGGTGAAGATGGGGTTGGGCATCGGCGGGTTGATGGGCTGCTGTGCGGGCTGCACGGGGGCGGCGGGCTGCACAGGCTGGACAGGCTGTGCGGGCTGCTGTACAGCGGTCTGCTGGGCGGCGCGCTTGGCGTCCACATGGGCCTGAATCGGCTCGTCCACCTCGGGGGTGCTCTCAAAGCCGGTGGCCACAACGGTGATGCTCATCTCATCGCTCAGGCGCTCATCAAAGGCAGTACCCCAGATGATGTTGGCATCGGGATGGGCGCTCTGGGTGATCATGCTGGCAGCGGTCTCGACATCCTCCAGACCAATGTCGGGGCTGGAGGTGATGTTGATGATGACGCCGCGCGCACCGGCGATGCTGGTCTCCAGCAGCGGGCTGGAGATGGCAGCCTTGGCGGCGTTCTCGGCCTTGCCGGCGCCCTTGGCAACGCCGACACCCATGTGGGCAAAGCCGGCGTCCTTCATGATGGAGCGGACGTCCGCGAAGTCGAGGTTGATGAAGGCGGGGATGTTGATCAGGCTGGAGATGCTCTCAACGCCCTGACGCAGCACATTGTCGGCGGCTTCGAAGGCGTTCATCAGGGTGATCTTCTCCTGACTGATGAGCTTCAGGCGCTCGTTCGGGATGACGATCAGAGAGTCGACATGCATCATCAGGGAGGCAATGCCCTGCTCGGCCTGCGCCATCTTGCGCTTGCCCTCAAAGGCGAAGGGCTTTGTGACGATGCCAACGGTCAGGATGCCCAGATCATGGGCAGTCTCAGCCACGACAGGGGCGGCGCCCGTGCCGGTGCCGCCGCCCATACCGGCGGTGATAAAGACCATCTGCGCAC
>OGXW01002160.1_pt1 | contig 14224 bp, 15 predicted proteins | sample 1576341 | NCBI WGS metagenome assembly OGXW01 (sample SAMEA3541592, study PRJEB24748) | human gut metagenome | biome: human gut; feature: human-associated habitat; material: faeces | place: China | collected 2012
TACCTTCCGCTATCAGGACGGGAAGCTCTGCTCAATCAGCATCAAGGTCAACTGGAAGGAGGGGGCGGCATGAAACGCATCATTGCTTTTGCGCTGGCGCTCGCAGTGGTGTTTGGTGTGAGCTTTGCGCTCTATAAGCCTGAGCGCATCGAAGCCGCGGCGCAGGAGACCATGGACGACGAATGGGTCGGATACTTCTTCGCCCTCGAACCCTTCGACGGCAGGCGCTACGCGACGGAGAACGGCGATGATTACGACTTCGGCGTGCCCGGCGTGCCGGTGTTTGTGACCATCACAGCGTTTGAACCCGACGATCCGGATTACGAAGAGGGCTCTGAATTCAACAATTCCGTCGGTGCGGCGGTGTCCGACGAGGTGGTGGGCAGCGGAATGCACATCAAGGTCGACGACAACGGCAGCAGCTACGAGACGGGCGGAGAGATCGCGCTCGACGCGCTGGGACAGGCGGAACTGTACGAATGTTATGTCTACCGCACGTCTGCGGGGGACTACTATGCCGAGTGCACGCAGGCCAACGGCACGAACGTATGTTACAGGACACCCAGCGCAAACCTGAACCAGACGCGGACGATCTCGACCGAGCGGTCGAGCGACTGGCGCGCGAACGGCAAAACGAAGAGCCGCTCGATCAAGGTGAGCGTTTCATTCGCGGCGCACACGGCGGCAGAATCGGTCGAATTTGTCTGGATGGACAGCGATAAGAACGTTCTGTCGCGCGCGGCATACGCCGCCGATGCTCTTCCTGAGACGCTGACCGCACCCGAGCATGCGGCGCTTCTCGTCACGGCGATGCAGAGTGTGGACGGTACAAGCGCCCGCACGCTCTGCACGCAGGACGATCTGTTCGCCAGAGCCTATGTTCCCTCGACGCTTTCCGGCCTCCTGCGCGTTGTCGATGTCTCGCTCGACTGGGGAGAGGACGAGACTTAACCAATTCTTAATAAAGGATTCGCTAAGAAAATGATTGCAATACGCGGGCAAAGCGGGTAAGATGGGGTTAACTCAAAGAAAAGAGGAACTTGCCATGCGTCCCGACGGAACCCGAGTGAAAGAGGCGTCCACCATCGTTTCGGCACTGCCCTATGTCATGCCGCGGCGCTACGACGCGCAGAATTTCATCACCGAATACGCTGATATGGAGGTCCTGCGCCGCTACATTCAGGAAAAGCGCCGAGAAGGCGTCCGCATCCCGTATATGACGCTCATTCTGGCGGCATACTTCAAGGCGTATCAGGAGAATCCGAAGATCAACCGCTTCATCATGAACAGCAAGATCTATCAGCGCAACCACTTCTGCGTCAGCTTCGTCATCCTGAAAACGCGCGCCGACGGCCGCGCGGATGAGACGTCGATCAAGGTGTTTCTTCGAGGACGGGGATGACATTTTCTCCATCAACCGCAAGATCGAGGAGGCGGTCGCGCAGAATCAGGTGGCCGCGCACAACAACAATACGGATAAATTCGCGAATTTCCTGTTCGCCATCCCCATCCTGCCGGGGCTTTTGTTCGGCCTTGTCAAGCTGATGGACCGCTGCGGCGTTTTACCGCGGAAGATCATTGATCTGAGCCCGTTCCACACGAGTCTTTTTATCACGAACCTTGCCTCCATCAACACGAATTCCATCTTCCACCACTGCTACGAGTTCGGCACGACGGGTGTGTTCGTCAGCATGGGCAAGCCTATTGCCAATTACAGGAGCGGGGAGTATAATAAAAAAATGATCCCGCTCTCCGTCGTGATGGATGAGCGCATCTGCACGGGACACGAGTACGCGCTGTTCTGGGCGAGCGTGCGCCGCTATCTCAAGCACCCCGAGCTGCTGGAGGGGAAGCCGACGGAGGAAAGCGCAGATCTCGCGGAGGACTGCGTTTGATCAGCAGCCACAAGCCGCAAAGCGCGGGATCTGCGCTTTGCGGCGTTTTCTATTTTATATGTAGAAGAAAGGACAGGGAAGCTTCCTTGATCGAACCAAAGTCTCAGGCAAAAACGTGCAGCGCCCACGCAGAAATTTTGCAGCAGAACGACGAACGCACCGTCTACCGTCTCAGGGAGACGGACGGCGAGGTGCGCATCACATCCTATCCCGTTTTCCCCGGCATCGAGCTTGCCTATCACGATGTGCACGCGCCGTCGTACCGTCTGGCAGAGCCGAATGCGGCGGGACTCATCGAGATCCAGCACTGCCGCGAGGGGCGTGCGGAATACTGCTGCGGCGGTGAGCATTACTTTTTAGCCCCCGGCGACCTCTCCGTCGTGCGCCGCGCCGCTATCGAGGGGGAGGTGGAATTCCCCACGGGGCACTACCACGGCATCACCGTCACGCTCGACCCCGCCCTCGCACCTGACTGTTTGTCCTGCATTTTGCAGGATGTCGACGTCCGCCCCAGCGTGCTGGCGGAGAAGTTCTTCGCCGACTCGGAGTGCTTTGTCTCGCGTTCGTCGGCGCGCGTGGAGCACATCTTCTCTGAACTCTACGCCGTGCCCGCCGGCATCAGACGCGGCTACTTTAAGGTTAAGGTGCTTGAACTTCTGCTCTTTTTGAGTGCGCTCGACGTGGCGCATGAAAAGCACGGCTATACCGCCGCGCAGGTGCGCCTTGCGCGCGCGGCGCGCGACACGCTGCTTGCAAGCACGGAGGACAACGTTACGATCTCCGCGCTTGCACAGGAACTCGGTGCGTCGCCCTCGCAGCTCGCCGCGAGCTTTCGCGGCGTGTACGGCATGACGCCCGCAGCGTTTTTGCGCGCGCAGAAGATGCACAGTGCCGCGCAGCTCCTGCGCACGAGCGACCGCACGGTGCTCGATATCGCGGGGCAGTTCGGCTATGACAACGCCAGCAAGTTTGCCAAGGCCTTCCGCAGTGTGATCGGTGTGTCGCCGAGCGCGTACCGCGCGGGCGCGGACAGCGACAGCTGCGCGCCGACGGCGGAAAAGACAGAATAAAATATTTTGGAGCCTCATCCGATCAATTTGGAGCGGATAGGGCTCTTCTTTTCGGGTATCCTAAGACACGTCAAGAGCGAGGACGCCGCTCCCTAAGAGTTAAAGAAATCTAACTTCTGGGGGAGCCACCACCGAAACCAAAGGGGAGGGAAACGGGCATGTCTGAAGAGATCCTGGTGCGGCAGGGTGCGCCGACGTTGGCAGGTATCAAAACGGGCAGCCTCTTCCCTTGTCCTTGCGAAGATAAGGAAGCGCTCTTTGCGGACATCCGCCGCCTGAACCGTCTGCTTGTGCCAAAGGGCCTGTGTCTGCTGCCGATCCGTTTTCTGAAAGGACAGGTCCTTTTGTACCTGTACCGCCCCTCTGAGCTGCGGAGAGATTTGGAGAACGAACAGGCGGCCGAGATCCTGCACCACGCGGGCTACAATAGCGGCCACTGCGGACGCTGCATCGCAAACCTCATCCGCCGATTCCGCGAGGGCGGCGAATTCCCCCATGAGGTCGGGCTTTTCCTCTCGTATCCGCCGGAGGACGTCAAGGGCTTCATCGACCACCGCGCCTGCAACTTCAAATGCGCGGGGCTGTGGAAGGTCTACGGCGACGAGAAGAAGGCGCGCGAGCTGTTCGCCCGCTTCAAAAAATGCACGGAGATCTACTGCGCACTCTGGGAGGCCGGCTCGGGCATCGAGCAGCTTGCCGTGGCAGTGTGATAGATACTGATTTATGAAAGGAACATACTAATATGAAAAAGACTGCTGTTGTTTATTGGAGCGGCACGGGCAACACCGAGGCCATGGCCAAGGCCGTCGCTGAGGGCATGGAGAGCGCGGGCGCGCAGGTCACGATGTTGACCCCTGACCAGGTCAAGGCCAGCGAGCTGAGCGCTTATGACGCGATCGCCTTCGGCTGCCCCGCCATGGGCAGCGAAGTGCTCGAGGAGATGGAGTTCCAGCCCATGTTTGACGAGGTCAAGCGCAGCCTTGGCGGCAAGAGCGCCGCGCTGTTCGGCTCCTACGGCTGGGGCGACGGCGAGTGGATGCGCGGCTGGGAAAAGGACTGCGATGATTCCGGCATCCGCCTTGTGTGCGAGAGCGTGACCTGCTGCGAAGCGCCTGATGACGCCGCGCTGGACGCCTGCCGCGCGCTGGGCAAGGAGCTGGCGAAGTGAGGATTCCTCTGTGGACGAAAAGCGCGCGATGAGGAAGCTCAGGCGGAAAGCACCTGTGCTCGTTGCGCTTGCGGTCATCCTGCTGAGTCTTGCCATCGGCGGATGCCTGCCTTTTTGAAAACACGATGCGATGGAAGGCCGCGTACGGGGAGTGCGCGGCCTTCCGATTTTTATTTGCGCTGCCGAAACGGCAGATTTTTACTGATAAGTATTAGCATAACTTATAGATATGTAGATTATTATCAAAAAACTGATAAATAGGGCGAAGCCTTTCTCTCTTTTGCCGCATGGACGAAAAGAGCCCTCTGTGATACCATATTGCTTGTCAAGTTGAGCTCTTTGTAACTGACGGAAACGTGGGTCACCACAGGGGAGCAGAGAGCGTTTCTTGCTGAAATTCAGCAGCCGACCGTCTGGGCACTTCAACTGCACATCGAGGCAGTGGAGCGCCCATTTTTGCTTTTAAGGAGGCAGAACTATGCGAAAGGTAGCCGTTATTATGGGCAGCACGAGCGACCTGCCCGTCGCCGAGAAGGCGATCCAGACGCTCAAGGAATATGGGATCGAGACCGAGGTCCGCGTGTTATCCGCCCACCGGTGCCCGAACGAGGCAAGAGAATTTGCAGCGTCGGCACGGGAGAGCGGATTTTCTTGTATCATCGCGCTCGCGGGCATGGCCGCGCACTTGGCCGGCGCGATGGCCGCGAATACGACGCTTCCCGTCATCGGCGTGCCGTGCAGCGGCGCGAAGCTCGACGGCATGGACGCGCTGCTCTCGACCGTCCAGATGCCGAGCGGCATCCCCGTTGCCACCGTCGCTATCGACGGGGCGAAAAACGCCGCCATCCTTGCCGTCCAGATCATGGCTGTGAGCGACGAGGGCCTTGCCCACAAGCTCCAGGCCGCACGTGACGAGGGCACCGCCGCTGTCTTGAAGGCGGACGAAGAGCTTCGCGAGCGCTACAAAAACTGAGAAACCATCCATCCATATCAATCAACAAAAATATAAAATAAAAGGAGAACAGTCATCATGGAAAAGAAAGAACAGCTCTACGAAGGCAAGGCCAAGAAGGTTTACGCCACCGAAGATCCCAACCTCGTCATCGTTTCCTACAAGGACGACGCCACCGCCTTTGACGGCGCAAAGAAGGGTACCATCGTCGGCAAGGGCGTCATCAACAACCAGATGACCAACCGTCTGATGGCCAAGATGGAAAAGGCCGGCATCCCGACCCACTTTGTTGAAGAGCTCAGCGAGCGCGACACGCTCGTCAAGAAGGTCTCCATCGTCCCGTTGGAGGTCATCATCCGCAACATCTCCGCCGGTCATTTTGCCTCCCGCTACGGCGTGGAGGAGGGTATCGTCTTCTCCGAGCCCACGATCGAGTTCTCCTACAAGAACGACGATCTGCATGACCCCCTGATGAACGCCTATCACGCCGTTGCCCTCAAGCTCGCGACCTGGGAGGAAATCGAGCTCATCAAGAAGTATGCCTTCGCCGTCAACGACACGCTCAAGGCATTTTGGAGCGAGTGCGGCGTCACGCTCGTCGACTTTAAGCTCGAGTTCGGCAAGACCGTCGACGGCCAGATCGTTCTCGCCGACGAGATCAGCCCCGACACCTGCCGCCTGTGGGACAGCAAGACGAACGAAAAGCTCGACAAGGACCGCTTCCGCCGCGACCTCGGCGGCGTGGAAGACGCCTACGCCGAAGTCATGAAGCGCCTGATGGCTCACGACGCACAGTAAGATCAAATATGACAGAGAATCACAACATCATCCCGGCGCGCCACATTCACGAAGAATGCGGCGTGTTCGGCATCTTTACGCCTCAGGAGGCGGACGTCGCGTCCTATGCCTACTACGCGCTCTACTCCCTCCAGCACCGCGGGCAGGAGAGCGCGGGTATCGTCGTCAACGACGACGGCCTGTTCCGCTCGCTGCGCGACACTGGCCTTGTGAGCGAGGTCTTCCCGCCCGAGCAGCTCAAATCGCTCGGCAAGGGTACCATCGCCGTCGGCCATGTGCGCTACGGCACGACCGGCAGCGACAACAAGCGCAACGTCCAGCCCATTCTGGTGAACCACTTCAAGGGCCGTATGGCGCTCGCGCACAACGGCAACCTGACGAACTCCCGCGAGCTGAGGCAGGAGCTTGAAAGTCGCGGCTCCATCTTCCAGACCACGACCGACAGCGAGGTCATCGCCTATATCATCGTGCAGGAGAGACTCAACCGCGGCTCCATCGAAGAGGCTGTCTCCGCTGCGATGGACCGCATCGAGGGCGCGTATTCCCTCGTCCTCTCCTCGCCGACGAAGCTCATTGCCGCGCGCGACCCCCACGGCTTCCGTCCCCTCTGCATGGGGCATCTGAAGGACGGCTCTGTTATCTTCGCGTCTGAATCCTGCGCGCTCGACGCCATCGGCGCCGAGTTTGAGCGCGACATCCGCCCCGGCGAGATCGTTGTCGTCGACACGGCCGGCGTTCGCTCCGACACGAGCCACTGCGGCAAAGCGCCGAAGAAGCTTTGCGTCTTCGAGTTCATCTACTTCGCCCGCCCTGACTCCGTCATCGACGGCAGCAGCGTCCACGTCGCACGCCAGCGCGCAGGCGCGTTCCTCGCGCTCGAGCATCCCGTGCAGGCGGATGTCGTCATCGGCGTGCCGGATTCCGGCCTTGATGCAGCCCTCGGTTACGCGCGCCAGAGCGGCATCCCCTACGGCATCGGCTTTATCAAAAATAAGTACATCGGCCGCACGTTCATCTCGCCCACGCAGACGATGCGCGAAAACGAGGTCAACATCAAGCTCAACCCCATCCGCTCCGTGGTCGAGGGCAAGCGCGTCGTGCTGATCGACGACTCCATCGTCCGCGGTACGACCTGCCGCCGCACGATCGACCTATTGTGGAAGGCAGGCGCGAAGGAGATCCACATGCGCGTCAGCGCGCCGCCGTTTGTCTCCGAGTGCTACTACGGCACGGACATCGACGACAAAAATAACCTCATCGCCACGCACCACACGGTCGATGAGATCGCGAAGATCATCGGCGTCAACTCGCTCGGCTACTTAAGCATCGAGGACGTCGTCAAGCTCGCCGACAACACCGAAAACGGCTTCTGCACGGCCTGCTTCGGCGGCGGCTATCCCACCTCTATCCCGAAAGACGGCGGCAAGGACCGCTTTGAGTGCAAAATCAGTGAAGGGGAGAAAAAGAAGAATGCGTAGTTTTTCCGAGAGCTACCGTGACGCCGGCGTGAATATCGAGGCCGGCTACGAGGGCGTCAAGCTGATGAAAAAGCACGTCCAGCGCACCATGATCCCAGGCGTTGTGTCCGATATCGGCGGCTTTGGCGGCCTGTTCGCACCCGATCTCACCGGTATGAGCGAGCCCGTGCTCGTTTCGGGCACGGACGGCGTGGGCACGAAGCAGCGCATCGCGCAGCTGATGAACAAGCACGACTCCGTCGGCATCGACTGCGTCGCCATGTGCGTCAACGACATCATCTGCTGCGGCGCAAAGCCCATCTTCTTCCTCGACTACATCGCCATCGGCAAGAACGAGCCGGAGAAGGTCGCGACGCTCGTCTCCGGCGTGGCCGAAGGCTGCGTGCAGTCCGGCTGCGCGCTCATCGGCGGCGAGACCGCCGAACACCCCGGCACCATGTCTGCCGACGACTACGACCTTGCGGGCTTCGCCGTCGGCATTGTCGACCGCGCGAAGATCATCGACCACGACCGCATGCGTCCGGGCGACGTTGTGATCGCGCTTACCTCGAGCGGCATCCACTCCAACGGCTATTCCCTCGTGCGCAAGGTCTTTAATGTCGAGCACGCGGACCTCGGCGCATATGTCGACGAGCTCGGCTGCACGCTGGGCGAAGAGCTGCTGCGCCCGACGAAGATCTACGTGAAGCCCGTTCTCGCCGCGATGGACGTGGCCGATGTCCACGGCGTCAGCCACATCACAGGCGGCGGCTTCTATGAAAATATCCCCCGCTGCATCCCCGACGGCCTGTGCGCGAAGATCGACAAATCCGCTCTCCGCACGCCGCCGATCTTCTCAATGCTCCAGCGCATGGGCAGCATCCCCGAGCACGACATGTTCAACACCTACAACATGGGCGTCGGCATGACGATGATCGTCGCCAAAGATGACGCCGACAAGGCGCTTGCCGCCCTCAAGGAAAACGGCCAGGACGCCTACGTGATCGGCGAGGTCGTGAGCGGGGAAGAGAAGGTCGCACTATGCTGAAAAGCGCGCGCATCGCGGTGTTCGTCTCGGGCGGCGGCACGAATTTACAAGCCTTGCTCGACGCGCAGAGAGACGGCAAAATTCCACACGGCGAGATCGCGCTCGTCATTTCCTCTCAGGCATGCGCCTACGCGCTCGAACGCGCGGAAAAGGCGAACGTCCCCGCACACACCGTGCCGTCGAGCCTCATCCAGCACGACTTTGAGGCGGCCATCGAGCTTCTGCTCGAGCAGTACAAGATCGACGTCATCGTCCTCGCGGGCTTTTTGAGCATCCTGAGCGAGAACTTCACGAAAAAGTGGCCGCGCCGCATTCTGAATATCCATCCGTCGCTGATCCCGTCGTTCTGCGGCAGGGGCATGTACGGCTTAAAGGTGCACGAGGCTGCGCTCGCGCGCGGCGTGAAGGTCACGGGCGCGACGGTGCACTTTGTCAACGAAATTCCCGACGGCGGCGAGATCGTCCTGCAAAAAGCGGTCGAGATCGAAGAGGGCGACACGCCCGAGACCTTACAGCGCCGCGTGATGGAGCAGGCCGAATGGAAGCTCCTGCCGCGCGCGACGGAGCTTGTCTGCCGCGCCATCACAGAAGAGGAGAACTGAAATGGTCGACTTTCTGCACTTTCTGAAAAATACGTCTTATCCCGGCCGCGGCATTTTAGTCGGCAAGGACCGCGTCTATTATTTCATCATGGGCCGCAGCGAGAACAGCCGCAACCGCGTCTTTGTCAAGACCGACGACGGCATCCGCACCGAGGCCTTTGACCCCGCCAAGCTCGCCGACCCGAGCCTCATCATCTATCACCCCGTCCGCACGATGGGCAGCGACCTCGTTGTGACGAACGGCGACCAGACCGACACGATCTGCGAGCACGGCGACTTCCGCCGCGGCCTGATGACGCGTGAGTACGAGCCCGACGAGCCGAACTGGACGCCGCGTATTTCCACCATCGTGCATGAGGACGGCTCGTTCGAGATGTCCATCCTCAAGCATAACAACGGCCGGTGCCTGCGCGAGTTCTTCTGCTACGAGGGCTGCGACGCGGACAAGGCCTACTTCATCAGCACCTATCAGGGCGACGGCACGCCGCTGCCGACATTTGCGGGCGAGCCGATGGAGGTGAGCGTCCCCAGCCCCGAAGAGGTCTGGGACGCGCTCAACGCGGACAACAAGGTGTCCCTTTACGCGAACGTGAACGGCGAAGTCAAGCTGTTCAACAAGAATTTAGGCGATTGAGGAGAACGATATGAACGAGCTCGAACTCAAATATGGCTGCAACCCCAACCAGAAGCCTGCGCGCGTCTTTATGAAAGACGGCGGCGACCTGCCGTTCACCGTGCTGAACGGCAAGCCAGGCTACATCAATCTGCTCGATGCCTTCAACTCCTTCCAGCTCGTGCGCGAGCTGAAGGAGGCCACGGGCCTGCCCGCCGCGGCGAGCTTCAAGCACGTCTCTCCCGCGGGCGCGGCGCTCGGCCTGCCGCTCGACGAGGTGGACAAGCAGATTTACTTTGTTGAGCCTGACGAGGCCCTTTCGCCCATCGCCTGCGCCTACATCCGCGCCCGCGGCGCGGACCGCCTCTGCTCCTATGGTGACTGGGCGGCGCTCTCCGACGAGTGCGACGCCGCGACGGCGGAATATCTGAAAGGCGAGGTCTCCGACGGCATCATCGCCCCCTCGTTCAGCGAGGAGGCGCTTGCCATCCTAAAGACGAAAAAGGGCGGCAAGTACAACATCGTGCAGATGGATCCCGCCTACATTCCCGCACCGCAGGAGCAGAAGGACGTCTTCGGCGTCACGTTCGAGCAGGGCCGCAACAACTGCAAGATCGACGAGTCGCTGCTTGCGAACATCGTCACCGAAAATAAGAATCTTCCCGATGACGCGAAGCGCGACATGATCGTTTCGCTCATTACGCTCAAATACACGCAGTCGAACTCCGTCTGCTACGCCAAGGACGGCCAGACCATCGGCGTCGGCGCCGGCCAGCAGAGCCGCATCCACTGTACGCGCCTTGCCGGCTGCAAGGCGGACAACTGGTATCTCCGCCGCCACCCGAAGGTGCTTGCGCTGCCGTTTGTGGACGGTATCCGCCGCCCTGACCGCGACAACGCCATTGATGTTTATATTTCCGACGAGTGTGACGACGTTTTGGCCGACGGTGCATGGCAGCGCGTCTTCAAGGAGCGCCCCGAGCCGCTGACGGTGCAGGAGCGCAAGGATTGGGTCGCCCGCCAGAGCGGCGTGACCGTCGGCTCCGACGCGTTCTTCCCGTTCGGCGACAATGTTGAGCGCGCGAGAAAGAGCGGCGTTACCTACATCGCGGAACCCGGCGGCTCGATCCGCGACGACAACGTCATCGAGACCGCGAATAAATACGGCATCACCATGGCCTTTACCGGACAGAGATTGTTCCATCACTAAAAGGAGGAACGAAACGAATGAAACTCATGGTCATCGGCGGCGGAGGCCGCGAACACGCCATTATCAAGAAGTTAAAAGAAAATCCCGCAGTTGAGGAAATTTACTGCCTGCCCGGTAACGGCGGCATCGCCGCCGACGCGGTCTGCGTGCCGGAGATCGGCGCAAAGGACATCCCCGCGCAGGTCGAATTTGCGAAAGTGCACCGGATCGACTACGCCGTCGTCGCGCCGGACGATCCACTGGCCCTCGGCGCGGTGGACGCGCTGACCGAGGCGGGCATCCCGTGCTTCGGCCCCGACAAAAAGGCCGCCGTCATCGAGGCGAGCAAGGCCTTTTCCAAGGATCTGATGAAAAAGTACGGCATCCCCACGGCGAAGTACGAGCTCTTCACCGACGCGGACGCCGCCTGCGCCTATATTGAGGCGCAGGGCGCGCCCATCGTCGTCAAGGCGGACGGCCTGGCGCTCGGCAAGGGCGTCGTCGTCGCGCAGACGGTCGAGGAGGCGAAAGCCGCCGTCCGCTCCATGATCGAGGACAAGGCCTTCGGTCAGAGCGGCGCGCGCGTCGTCATCGAGGAGTTCATGGAGGGGCCCGAGGTCTCCGTTCTGAGCTTTACCGACGGCGAAACCGTTGTTCCCATGGTGTCTTCCATGGACCACAAGTGCGCGCTGGACGGCGACAAGGGCCCGAACACCGGCGGCATGGGCACGATCGCCCCAAATCCCTGCTACACGGAAAAGATCGCGGACGAGTGCATGCAGACGATCTTCCTGCCCACGATCCGCGCGATGAAGGCCGAGGGCCGCCCCTTCAAGGGCTGCCTGTACTTCGGCCTGATGCTTACAAAGGACGGCCCGAAGGTCGTGGAGTACAACTGCCGCTTCGGCGATCCCGAAACGCAGGTCGTGCTGCCGCTTCTCAAATCCGATCTGCTCACGGTCATGCAGGCCACGACGAACGGTACGCTCAAGGACGTCCCCGTCGAATTTTCGACCGATTCCGCCTGCTGTGTCGTCCTCGCCTCGAACGGGTACCCCAAGAAGTACGAGAGCGGCTTCGCCATCACGATGAGCGAAGAGGTCGCTGCGCACACCTACGTCGCGGGCGCGAAGAAAGACGGAGACAGGCTCCTGACCGCGGGCGGCCGCGTGCTCGGCGTTACCGCTGTCGCCCCCACGCTCGAGGAGGCCGTGAAGGAGGCCTACCGTTTATCGTCCGAGGTCGATTTTGCCAACAAATACTGCCGCAGCGACATTGGCCGCCGAGCCCTCGCCGCGCAAAAGGAGAGAGAGTAAATGGTCTATCGCGTCTGTGTTGAAAAAAAGCCCGGCCTTGCGCCCGAGTGCGCGAGCCTTCTTTCCGACTGCCGCTCGTTTCTGGACCTCAAGAGTCTTGAAAATGTGCGCATCTGGAGCCGCTACGACGTCGAGGGCATCGACGAGACTCTGTTTGCCTATGCCACAAATACCGTTTTCTCCGAGCCGCAGCTCGACCTGACGAGCGGGGAGATCGACGCGAGCGGCGCTGCCGCCGTCTTTGCTGTCGAGCCGCTGCCCGGCCAGTTCGACCAGCGCGCGGACAGCGCGGCGCAGTGCATCCAGCTCCTCAGCCAGGGCGAGCGCCCGCGCATCCGCACGGCGAAGGTCTACGCGCTCTACGGCACGCTCTCTGAAAAGGACGTCGAGGCCGTCAAGCACCACGTCATCAACCCTGTCGAGAGCCGCGAGGCCTCGCTTGCAAAGCCCGAGACGCTTGCCGAAAACCTGACGGAGCCCAAGCCCGTCGCATCGGTCGACGGCTTTACCGGGATGGATGAATCGGCGCTCTCGGCGCTTCTTTCGTCCATGGGCCTTGCGATGGACTTAGACGACCTCAAGACCTTGCAGGCCTATTTCCGCGACGAAGAGCACCGCGACCCCACCGTGACCGAGGTGCGCGTCGTCGACACCTACTGGTCCGATCACTGCCGCCACACGACGTTCTCTACGCATTTGGACGAGGTCAGCATCGAGAATCCCGCCGTCAAGGATGCGTATGACCGCTACCTCGCCGCGCGCGAGGAGGTCTACGGCCTCGAGAAGGCTGCCAAGCGCCCCCAGACGCTCATGGACATCGCGACCATCGGCACCAAGACGCTCAAGAAACGCGGCCTTCTCCCCGAGCTCGACGAGAGCGAGGAGATCAACGCCTGCTCTATCCACGTTCCCGCCAAGGTGAACGGCGAGGAGCAGGACTGGCTGCTGATGTTCAAAAACGAGACCCACAACCACCCCACCGAAATTGAACCCTTCGGCGGCGCGGCCACCTGCATCGGAGGCTGCATCCGCGACCCGCTCTCCGGCCGCGCTTATGTCCATCAGGCGATGCGCGTCACCGGCGGCGGCGACCCGCGAAAGACGCTCGCGGAGACGCTTCCCGGAAAGCTCCCCCAGCGCAAGCTGGCGCAGACCGCGGCGGCGGGATATTCGTCCTACGGCAACCAGATCGGCCTTGCCACGGGCCATGTCGCCGAGCTCTACCACGAGGGCTACATTGCCAAACGCCTTGAGTGCGGCGCGGTCGTCGCCGCGGCGCCCGCCAAGAACGTTGTGCGCGAGCGTCCCGCCCCGGGCGACGTCGTTATCTTGCTCGGCGGCCGCACGGGCCGTGACGGCATCGGCGGCGCGACCGGTTCGTCGAAGAGCCACGATATGAAGTCCCTCACCACCATGGCGAGCGAGGTCCAGAAGGGCAACGCGCCCGAAGAGCGCAAGATCCAGCGCTTGTTCCGAAACGGCGAGGTCACCCGCCTCATCAAGCGCTGCAACGACTTCGGCGCGGGCGGTGTGTCTGTCGCCATCGGCGAGCTGGCCGACGGCCTCGAGATCGAGCTCGACGCCGTGCGCAAGAAGTATGAGGGCCTCGACGGTACCGAGCTTGCGATCTCCGAATCGCAGGAGCGCATGGCCGTCGTCGTCGCGCCGGAGGATGAGGCGAAGTTCATCGCCGCCGCGCAGGCCGAAAACCTGGAGGCCTACCGCGTGCCGGCTGTCGAACTTCAGCCAGTTGACCTTCCGCGCCGAACGGCGGGCGGTCACGGACAGTCTGCTGGCCTACGTCGGCGCGCGCGACGCAATTAGCGGGAAACATTGGGGCTGCTGCGCAGCCGCATCCCCAGCAGGGAAGCCACCAGCGCCCCTGTCCAGGCCCCCGTCCCCGGCAGGGGGATGGCCACGAACAGCATCAGCCCCAGCAGACGGTATTTCCGCACCAGACGCCCCTTCAGGTGGGCACGGCGCTCCAAGGCATCGATCTTCGGAGCGAAGAAGGCGTGCTTCCGCAGCCGGTCAAAGACCTGACGCACCAGCAGGATGATAAAGGGCACTGGCAGCAGGTTGCCGAAGATGGCAGCGCCGCAGCCGATGAGGACAA
>OGXW01002165.1_pt1 | contig 14185 bp, 25 predicted proteins | sample 1576341 | NCBI WGS metagenome assembly OGXW01 (sample SAMEA3541592, study PRJEB24748) | human gut metagenome | biome: human gut; feature: human-associated habitat; material: faeces | place: China | collected 2012
CAACGTTTTTCTTTACACGCTTTTTAGTTGTTTTCTTTGCAACATTCTTAGCCATTTTTAAACTAACCTACTTTCTCAAATAATAAACGAAGTAAAACAATTACTTCTTCTTGTTTGCTACTGTTCTCTTTGGACCCTTACGAGTTCTGGCATTAGTCTTTGTCTTCTGTCCACGAACTGGAAGTCCTTTTCTATGACGGATACCACGATAGCATCCAATCTCCTGAAGTCTCTTAATATTTAAAGCAATTTCTCTACGAAGATCACCCTCAACTGTCTGAGTCTCGTCTATAACTGCAGAGATTCTCTTAACCTCATCGTCAGTTAAATCTCTTACACGAGTATTTGGATCTACGCCAGCTGCTTCAAGGATACGATTTGAGCTTACTCTACCAATTCCGTAGATGTAAGTTAAACCGATTTCTACACGTTTTTCTCTTGGTAAATCTACACCTGCAATACGAGCCATGTGTGTTTACACCTCCATAAATATTTTTCCTAATCAATATTGTAGCGACGTGTCTGCAACAACACCTCTATAACCGAAAAACACTCTCCTACAGCTACGGTTGCACGTCCTGAAATGTGTGTGCTCAAGTGCTTTCCCATATTTTGCATTTTCGTTATACGCCACTCGGTATTATAGCGCATAGCCAGACTGCTCTCTGTTTATTATGAACAGCGTCAAATTGAATTTGCGCTGCAGCCGCACATAATTTGTTTGAAAAGGTTACTGCACAAATAACAGGGTTTTATTTATAATTAACCCTGTCTCTGTTTATGCTTAGGATTTTCGCAGATAATTCTGATGCTTCCTTTTCTTTTAATAACTTTGCACTTTTCGCACATTGGTTTAACTGATGATCTAACCTTCACAGCAAATCCTCCTTTCTCAATGAAAGTCCCTTGTCAGGGATACTTTTCCAAAAGTGTCCGAGTAGTATTATACACGGACACTTTCAAGAAGTCAATACATTTTCTTATTTATCTCTCCAAATAATTCTGCCCTTTGTAAGGTCATATGGAGACATCTCAATTGTAACTTTATCCCCTGGTAAAATTCTGATAAAGTTCATTCTGAGTTTTCCGCTGATTGTAGCTAAAATCTGATGTCCATTCTCAAGCTCTACCTTAAAAAATGCGTTTGGTAATTTTTCAACTACAACTCCTTCAACTTCTATAACATCTGCCTTTGACATTTATATATCCTCCTGTCATAAATCTGTCTCATTTGGTCTAAAATAACTCCAGGAATCCAGCTTTTTTCTCATCCTCAGTCAAGGATAGGATTTCCGGCTTATTGTCTGTTATAAGTATTGTATTTTCATAGTGGGCTGACAGTGAATGATCCTCTGTTACAACTGTCCATTCATCATCCATCCACACAACATCAGGGGTTCCCATGTTAATCATTGGCTCAATGGCTAAAGTCATTCCCGGCTGAAGCTTAATGCCCCTGTGAGGCCATCTCTGCCTGAAATTAGGAATTTCCGGCTCCTCATGGAGATTTGAACCGATGCCATGACCTACCAGGTCATATACCACACCATATCCAAAGCTCTCCGCGAAGTCGCCTATTGCTCCTGATATATCAAACAGCCTGTTTCCTGCCTTTGCGTTTTTAATGCCCTGAAAGAAGCTTAAGCGCGTTCTTTCTATTAGATACTGTGCTTCTTTACTTATCTCTCCAACCCCGACTGTCCTGGCTGCATCTGAGTGATATCCCTTGTAGATAACTCCTGCATCCAGACTGACGATATCGCCTTCTTTTATGATACGATCTGCTCTTGGAATTCCATGCACTACCTCATCATTTACGGACACACAGATTGATGCCGGATATCCGCAGTAATTTAAAAATGAAGGCTCGCACCCATAACTTCGAATTATTTCTTCACCCAAACGGTCCACATCCAGTGTAGACATCCCAGGTTTAATTGCTTTTCCAAGCTCCTGATGTACTGCAGCAAGTATTCTTCCTGCCTCTCTCATCAATTCTATTTCCTGAGCTGATTTAATCGTTACAGACATTATTATTCACCTAATATTGCAACGATAGCGGCAAATACGTCGTCCATCGGTTTTGTTCCATCTACTGACTTTAAAATACCCTGAGCATTGTAGTACTCAATAAGTGGCTGTGTCTGATCATGATATACTGTAAGACGCTTCTGAACTGTCTCCGGCTTATCATCATCACGAAGCACTGTCTCACTTCCACATGCATCACATCTGCCCTCAACCTTAGTTGGGTTGAATACGATGTGGTAAGTTGCTCCACAATTTAAGCATGCTCTTCTTCCACCCATACGCTTTACAATGTTCTCGTCCGGAACATCTACGTCAATTGCAAAATCCATAGTCTGATTAATTTTCTTTAATGCAGCATCAAGTGCCTCAGCCTGTGGAATTGTTCTTGGGAAGCCATCCAATACAAATCCGTTCTTGCAGTCATCCTGCTGGATTCTATCCATTACCAGGTCACATGTAAGCTCATCCGGAACTAATGCTCCCTGATCCATATATGTTTTTGCTTTTTTACCTAACTCTGTTCCGTTCTTGATATTTGCACGGAAAATATCTCCTGTTGAGATATGTGGAATATTGTACTTTGCAGCAATCTGCTTAGCCTGTGTTCCTTTTCCAGCACCAGGTGCTCCTAACATAATAATTTTCATAGTCTTCTCCTTATTCTCTATTATGCACAATAGGAGATACTGAAAACAGTATCTCCATATAGTACATTACTCATTTAAAAATCCTTTATAGTAACGAACTCTCATCTGTGATTCAACCTGTTTAAGTGTCTCAACTACAACACCTACAACAATGATAATTGATGTACCGCCAAATGATACGTTTGCGTTGAATACACCGTTGAAGAAGATAGGAATCACTGCAACGATTGTAAGTCCAACTGCACCTATAAATACGATATAATTCAATATTTGATTTAAGTAATCACTGGTTGGTTTTCCAGGTCTGATACCAGGAACAAATCCTCCAGCTCGCTTCATATTATTCGCAACTTCTAATGGATTAAAGGTAATCTGTGTATAGAAATATGCAAATGCTATTACTAATGCGATATAAACAACAAGTCCAATTGAATATACAGGATTCTCAGGATCACACCAGTTAGACTGAGATAATCCTCTTAAAATCTTGCTTCCAATTCCTGTTCCATTACCCTTGCCAAGTACACCAGCAATAATTACAGGTGTGTACATTAATGACTGGGCAAAAATTACAGGGATAACACCACTTGTGTTTACCTTAAGTGGAATATGTGTCTGCTGACCACTAACCTGCTTATTTCCACGAATTTTGCTTGAGTACTGAACCGGGATACGTCTCTCAGCTCCCTGAAGCACGATAACAAACATAACCATTACAACAATAATTGCAACGATAACAAGTGCTGCAACAACAGCCTTTGCTGTATTTGTCTGAGATGCAATAAACTGCTCCCAGAGTGCTCCTAAATCCTCAGGCATACGAGAAATGATGTTAATTGTCAAAACAATTGATATACCGTTTCCAATTCCCTTCTCTGTTATACGCTCACCAATCCACATAAGCACAGCAGAACCTGCTGTGAGCGAGGTAATGACCATTATAACTGTAAGTGGGCTCTTATCATCAAGATAATTGTTTCTGTAGAAACCAATTGTCATTGCAACTGACTCAATCAGTCCAAGTGCAATTGTAAGATAACGAGTTATCTCAACAATCTTTTTCCTACCCTCTTCACCATCACGCTGCAGCTCTTCAAGCTTTGGAATCGCTATTGTGAGCAGCTGCATGATAATTGAAGCTGTAATATATGGAGTAATGTTCAGTGCAAACACAGACATGTTCAAAAATGATCCACCGGTAATCGCATCAACAAATCCTAATCCATCAGAGGAATTGTTAGAAAACCAATCCTGAAATACAGATCCGTTTACACCCGGTATCGGAAGCTCACTTCCGATACGGATGACAATAAGCATCAGGAAAGTAAAGAGAATTCTATTTCGAATATCTTTAATCTTAAATGCATTACGGAGTGTCTCGAACATTAGATCACCTCTGTTTTTCCACCAAGAGCTTCAATCTTTTCCTTTGCGCTTGCGCTGAATGCGTTAGCTGAAACTGTAAGCTTCTTAGTAAGTTCACCATTTCCGAGAATCTTTACGCCATCTCTTGGGTTCTTTACGATACCAGCTTCAACTAATGTATCTACAGTCACTACTGTATCATTGTCGAAACGCTCAAGAGTTGAAATATTAATTGCTACGATTGTCTTTGTGTTTCTATTCTTGAAACCTCTCTTAGGCAATCTTCTGTATAATGGCATCTGTCCACCTTCGAAACCAATTCTAGGTGCTCCAGAACGAGCCTTCTGACCCTTATGACCCTTACCAGCAGTCTTACCGTTTCCTGAGCCGTGTCCACGGCCTCTTCTGAAATTATCACTATGCACTGAACCTTCAGCTGCTTTTAAATTAGATAAATCCATCACGGTACCTCCTTGTCTTATTCTTAAACTTCTTCTACCTTAACGTATGGTGCTACTTTGCGTACAGCTCCCTGTGTAGCTGCATTGTTTGGTAACTCTACTGTCTTTCCTAACTTAGTAAGACCAAGAGCTTCAATAGTCTTCTTGTTCTTTGGAACAGCACCAATTGTAGATTTAATTAATGTTACTTTAACTTTATCTGCCATTTTGCGTTCCTCCTTAACCTAAGATATCTTCTACAGATTTACCACGAAGCTTTGCAACCTCTTCTGGGCTTCTTAACTGTGAAAGAGCCTCGATTGTAGCAAGTACTACGTTCTGCTTGTTATTTGATCCTAAAGATTTTGTACGGATATTCTGGATACCTGCAAGCTCACATACTGAACGAGCTGGACCACCAGCGATAATACCAGTACCTTCAGGAGACTTCTTTAATAATACGGAAGCACCTGTAAATTTACCTGTTACATCATGTGTGATTGAGTTGTTCTCATCTAACTTAATGCTGATCATGCTCTTGATTGCATCTTCTTTACCTTTGCGGATAGCTTCAGGAATTTCAGCTGCCTTTCCAAGTCCTGCACCAACATGGCCGTTCTTGTCACCAACAACAACAAGTGCTGTGAAACGCATGTTACGTCCACCCTTAACAACCTTTGTTACACGCTTGATGTCAACTACCTGGTCAACTAATTCTAATTGACTAGCGTCAATGATTTCACGTTTCATGTTTGTCTCCTCCTAAAAATCTAAGCCAGCTTCTCTTGCTGCTTCAGCTAATGCTTTAACTTTTCCTGCGTAAATGAATCCGCCTCTATCGAAGACAACAGTTGTAATATTCTTATCTAATGCTTTCTTTGCGATTACAGTACCAAGCTTTGCTGCTGCATCTAAGTTATTAGTTTTCTCGATCTCTGCCTTTACATCCTTGTCGAGTGTAGATGCAGAAACGAGTGTATTTCCAACTGTATCATCAATAATCTGAGCATACATATGGTTATTACTTCTGAATACAGCTAAACGAGGACGCTGTGCTGTACCAGCAAGATGATTACGCATTCTGTTATGTTTCTTTACACGAACTTCTGTTCTTGATTTCTTACTAACCATTACTTGTCCACTCCTTTAATTATTTTTTACCAGTCTTACCAACTTTACGTCTAATAACCTCATCAGCATATTTGATTCCCTTGCCCTTATATGGCTCAGGTCTTCTCTTATCTCTGATCTCAGCTGCGTACTGGCCGACTTTTTCTTTATCAATACCCTTAACAATGATCTTGTTATCCTGAACTTCTGACTCGATTCCTTCTGGATCTGTCATCTCAACTGGATGAGAATATCCTAAGTTAAGTGTAAGAACCTTTCCAGACTTAGAAGCTCTGTAACCAACACCATTAACCTCAAGTGTCTTTGTGTAGCCTTCTGTTACACCAACTACCATGTTGTTAATAAGTGTTCTTGTTAATCCATGTAAGGACTTCATTTTCTTCAAATCATTAGGTCTTGTAACGATTACTTCGCTACCTTCTAATTTGATGTCCATCTCTGATGGGAGAGTTCTCTCAAGAGTACCCTTTGGACCTTTTACAGTCACATGATTATTTTCTGCAATTACAACTTCTACTCCAGCTGGAACTGCGATTGGCATTCTTCCTATACGTGACATGCCCGTACCTCCTTAATTTTTCTCCGCTTGTGGCGGGGTGCGTTTTAGGTTTCTATATTATTTGGTTTGCGGTAACCCGCAGGTTGTAGGTTTGCAAGTAGATTAAACTTGCTGCACGCGACTCGACTAAGGAGCCAGCTTCGCTTATGCTCGCTGCCTCTAAGTCTCCCTGCGGGCCTCGCACTAAGTTCATCCTTCGCTTACAGCTCGGATTCACTAAGTTGCTTTCGGCCTACCAAACAAATGCGATTACTTCTCCACCAACCTGAAGCTTTCTAGCCTCTTTGTCAGTGATGATTCCTTGGTTTGTAGAAAGAATAGCAATTCCTAATCCACCAAGTACTGAAGGAATCTCGTCCTTACCAGCGTATACACGAAGACCTGGCTTAGAGATTCTCTTGATGCCTGTAATAACTTTTTCGTTCTTATCAGCACCATATTTTAATGTAATACGGATAACTTTGAAATTTCCATCTTCAACAATGTCATATTTCTCGATGAATCCTTCATCTACAAGGATGCCAGCGATTGCGATCTTGATCTTAGAAGCTGGAACATCTACTGTATCATGCTTTGCAGTGTTCGCATTACGAATTCTTGTAAGCATATCTGCGATTGGATCACTTGTCATCATCATGATATATATTTCCTCCTTAATTATCTGACGGTCTACCAAGAAGCTTTCTTAACGCCTGGGATCTGACCTTTATATGCTAATTCACGGAAACATACTCTACAGATTCCGTATTTTCTTAAAACTGAATGTGGACGTCCACAAATTCTGCAACGTGTGTAAGCTCTTGTAGAGAACTTAGGCTGACGCTGCTGTTTGATTTTCATACTTGTCTTAGCCATTAGAATCCCTCCTGATTATTTAGCGAATGGCATATTGAACTGTGTCAATAACTCGCGAGCTTCTTCATCTGTCTTTGCAGTTGTAACAAAGATGATATCCATTCCACGAACCTTGTCTACCTTATCGTATTCAATTTCAGGGAAGATAATCTGCTCTTTAATTCCAAGTGCATAGTTTCCACGGCCATCAAATGCGTTAGGATTAACACCTCTAAAGTCACGTACACGAGGTAAAGCTAAGTTGATGAGACGATCTGCGAACTCATACATCTTCTCTCCACGTAATGTAACCTTACATCCGATAGGCATTCCTTCTCTAATCTTGAAGTTAGCTACGGCATTCTTTGCCTTTGTTGTAACTGCCTTCTGTCCTGTGATAGCTTCCATATCTTTTACAGCAGCCTCAAGGATCTTTGCGTTTTCCTTAGCTTCGCCAACACCCATGTTAACTACGATCTTGTCAAGCTTTGGAATCTCCATTGTGTTTTTATATCCGAATTTTTTGACCATTGCGTCTTTGATCTCATTTTCGTACTGTTCTCTAAGTCTACTCAATGTTTAAATCCTCCTCTCTTGATTAATCGATAACCTTGCCTGTTGCCTTTGCAAAACGAACTTTCTTATCTCCGTCCATCTTGAAACCAACACGTGTTGTCTTTCCGTCAACAACGAGCATTACGTTTGAAGCATCAATAGCAGCTTCCTGGTGAAGGATTCCACCCTGCTGGTTAGCCATGCTTGGTTTAGCATGCTTTGTAACCATGTTTACTCCCTCAACAAGAAGTGTGTTATTCTTTGTATTTACGGCAATAACCTTGCCCTCTTTGTCTTTGTCTTTTCCAGCGATAACTTTTACTAAATCGCCTTTTTTGATTTTCATACTTGCCATCTTAGTCCTCCTATAATACTTCTGGAGCCAGAGATACAATCTTCATGAACTGCTTATCACGAAGCTCACGAGCTACTGGTCCAAAGATACGAGTTCCTTTTGGAGTTTTGTCATCTTTGATAATAACTGCTGCGTTTTCATCAAATTTAATATATGATCCGTCTTTACGACGAGCACCTTTTACTGAACGAACTACAACGGCCTTTACTACGTCACCTTTTTTAACAACACCGCCTGGTGTTGCATCTTTAACAGTAGCAACGATTACATCACCGATGTTCGCATATCTTCTGGTAGATCCACCCATAACGCGGATAACAAGTAACTCTTTAGCGCCTGTATTATCAGCGACTTTGAGTCTGCTTTCCTGCTGTACCATGCTTGTAGCCTCCTTTAATTATTTTGCTCTTTCCATAACTTCAACAAGTCTCCATCTCTTATCCTTAGATAATGGTCTTGTTTCCATAACTCTAACTGTATCACCGATCTTTGCATCGTTGTTCTCGTCATGAGCTTTTAATTTATATGTCTTCTTAACGATCTTGTTGTAAAGTGGATGTCTTACGTTATCTCTTACAGCTACAACGATTGTCTTATCCATCTTATCGCTTACAACAACACCAACACGTGTTTTTCTAAGATTTCTTTCTTCCACGGTCTAAAATCTCCTTTCTGATAGGATAAACTATTCTGCAGCCTTTGCAGTGATAACAGTCTGAATTCTAGCGATGTTCTTACGAACCTCTTTGATTCTTGCTGTGTTATCTAACTGGTTAGTTGCATTCTGGAATCTTAAATTGAAAAGTTCTTTCTTAGCGTCAACAAGCTGAGCTTTAAGATCAGCAACTGACTGTGATTTTAATTCTTTAACAAATTCACTAGTTTTCATTTGATACACCGCCTTCTAAATCCGCACGAGAAACCACTTTACATTTGCAAGGTAATTTGTGTGTAGCAAGACGTAAAGCTTCACGAGCAACGTCTTCCGGTACTCCGGAGATTTCAAATAATACTCTACCTGGTTTAACTACTGCTACCCAGTACTCTAAAGATCCTTTTCCAGAACCCATTCGAGTCTCAGCTGGCTTAGCTGTTACTGGCTTATCAGGGAAGATCTTAATCCAAACCTTACCACCACGCTTTACGTAACGTGTCATAGCGATACGGGCAGCCTCAATCTGGTTAGATCTAATCCAACATGGCTCTGTTGCAACGATACCATACTCACCATTAGTGATTCTGTTACCTCTGCTTGCCTTTCCTGTCATAGAACCACGGAACTGTTTACGATGTTTTACTCTCTTTGGCATTAACATAATTACTGAGCTCCTCCTTCCTTGTTACCCTTTGTAGGAAGCACTTCGCCTTTGTAGATCCAAACCTTAACACCTACTTTACCGTAAGTTGTATCTGCCTCAGCGAATCCATAGTCAATATCTGCTCTAAGTGTCTGAAGAGGTGTTGTTCCCTCATTGTATGTCTCTGTACGAGCCATATCAGCTCCACCAAGACGGCCTGAACAAGAAGTCTTAATACCCTTTGCTCCTGCCTTCATAGCACGACCCATGCAAGACTTCATAGCACGACGGAAAGAAACACGGTTCTCTAACTGAAGTGCAATGTTCTCAGCTACTAACTGAGCGTCCTTGTCTGGTCTCTTTACTTCTTTAATATCTACAACAAGCTTCTTGTCTGTAAGCTTCTGAACTTCTGCTTTAATCTTCTCGATTTCAGCTCCGCCCTTACCGATTACAACGCCTGGCTTTGCTGTGTAGATAATAACCTTAACTCTGTCTGATGCTCTCTCGATTTCAATCTTTGAAACACCAGCAGCATATAATTTTTTCTTTAAAAATGTTCTGATATTATAATCTTCTACTAAGTAGTCAGCAAAATCGTTTCCAGCATACCATTTGGAATCCCAATCTTTGATTACGCCAACTCTTATGCCATGAGGATTAACTTTCTGTCCCATGATTGCCTCCTATCTCTCATCAAGCACGATTGTAATGTGGCTCATTCTCTTCTCGATTCTATAAGCTCTACCCTGTGCTCTAGGATGAATTCTCTTCATTGTTGGTCCCTTATTTGCGTAGCACTCTGCTACATAAAGGTTCTCTGCCTTGTAATTCTTCTCTGGGTAATTATTCTCAGCATTTGCGATTGCTGACTCTAATAATTTCTTTACTAAGCTTGAAGCGTATCTTGGATTGTATGTTACGATAGCAAGTGCTGTGTTAACATCCTTTCCACGAATAGCATCTAATACGAAACAAGCTTTCTGAACAGACACTCTAGCATAAGATAACTTTGCTGAAGGTCTTGTATCTCTAACTTCATTTCTCTCTCTCTTGATTTTGGATCTATGTCCCTTTGCCATGGATGAAACCTCCTTTCAATAAATCTTATCTTACGCCTGATTTCTTCTCGTCTTTTCCATGTCCTCTGTAAGTTCTTGTTGCAACGAACTCACCGAGCTTATGTCCAACCATATCCTCTGTCACATATACTGGAACATGCTTTCTTCCGTCGTGAACAGCGATTGTGCGTCCTACGAATGAAGGGAAGATTGTTGAACGACGTGACCAAGTCTTAATTACTGAATTGTCACCTGAAGCATTCAAAGCGTCTACTTTTTTAAGTAAGCTCTCATCAGCGAATGGTCCTTTTTTTAATGAACGTGCCATTTTTTCTTCCTCCTAATTATTTGATTGCACGACCGTCTCTTCTACGTACGATCATCTTGTTAGACTGTTTATTCTTCTTTCTAGTCTTAAGTCCAAGTGCAGGCTTGCCCCATGGAGTACATGGTCCTGGACGTCCAACTGGAGCTTTTCCTTCTCCACCACCGTGTGGATGGTCGTTAGGGTTCATAACAGAACCACGAACTGTTGGGCGGATACCCATATGTCTCTTACGTCCTGCCTTACCAATATTAACGAGGTTGTGATCTCCATTTCCGATAACACCGATTGTTGCACGGCACTGGATTGGAACCATTCTCATTTCGCCTGAAGGAAGACGAAGTGTTGCATACTTTCCTTCTTTAGCCATTAACTGAGCTGAAAGTCCAGCAGAACGTACTAACTGTCCGCCCTTTCCTGGGATGAGCTCGATGTTGTGGATCTGTGTACCAACTGGAATCTTCTCAAGTGGTAAGCAGTTTCCAACTCTTACCTCTGCGTCTGGTCCGTTCATGACTTTCATGCCATCTGTAAGACCTGCTGGAGCTAAGATGTAAGACTTTGTACCATCTGCATAGCAGATAAGTGCGATATTTGCTGTTCTGTTTGGATCGTACTCGATTCCAATAACAGTTGCTGGAATACCATCTTTATTTCTCTTGAAATCGATGATTCTGTATTTTCTTCTGTTTCCACCACCCTGGTGTCTAACTGTGATTTTACCCTGATTGTTACGACCAGCGTTCTTCTTTAAAGAAGTTGTAAGTGATTTCTCAGGAGTTGTCTTTGTAATCTCTGCGAAATCTGAACCAGTCATATTTCTTCTAGAAGGTGTATATGGGTTATACTTCTTGATTCCCATTTTGTTTCTCCTTTCGAGTGTTTTTAATCTCACGTCTTGACTTGACGTATATTACAATGAAGTTGCTTTCGGCCGGTCTAGAGTCCTGCGAAGATTTCGATATCCTTGCTGTCCTCTGTAAGCTGTACGATAGCTTTCTTTGTCTTAGCAGTCTTTCCTGTTACCATTCCACGACGCTTGTTCTTTCCGTCGCAGTTCATTGTGTTAACCTTAGCAACCTTTGTTCCTTCGAACATTCTCTCAACTGCTTCTTTAATCATGGTCTTGTTTGCTTCTGGATGAACTAAGAATGTGTACTTCTTCTCAGCCATTGCAGCCATGCTCTTCTCAGTTACTACTGGTTTGAGGATTACATCATAGTATTGTACGTTTGCCATTATGCATATACCTCCTCGATTGTTGCTACAGCAGCCTTTGTAACTACTACTGTGTCATACTTTAATACATCAAATACATTAAGCTCGTTTGTCTGAGCTGTCTTTACTGTAGGGATGTTTGCAGCAGATGCGATTACGTTCTTGTCCATATCGTTTAATACTACAAGAGCCTTCTCAACCTTAAGGTTGTTTAATACCTCTGCAAATTTCTTTGTCTTGATTTCATCAAGCTTTAACTCATCAACTACAACAAGCTTGTTCTCAACAACTCTTGATGTAAGAGCAGACTTTAATGCAGCTCTCTTCTCTTTCTTGTTGAGCTTGAATGAATAATCTCTTGGTACTGGAGCGAATACAACTCCGCCACCTGTCCACTGTGGAGCTCTTGTAGAACCCTGACGTGCATGTCCTGTTCCCTTCTGTCTCCATGGTTTTCTTCCGCCTCCGCGAACTTCAGAACGTGTCTTAGCCTTCTGTGTTCCCTGACGGTTATTTGCAAGCTGCTGAAGAACAGCCATATGAACTAAATGCTCATTTACCTCTACGCCGAAAATGGAATCGTTTAACTCGATCTTGTCGACTTCTTTACCTTCCATATTATAAACAGCTACCTTAGCCATCGTAAAGTTCCTCCTTTCTTAACTGTGCCTATTTAGATTTTACCGACTCTTTTACTGTAATAAGGGCTTTCTTAGCTCCTGGAACTGCACCCTTAATTAAAAGTAAGTTCTTCTCAGCGTCAACTCTTACAACCTCAAGGTTCTGTGTTGTAACCTTTACGCTTCCCATATGACCAGGCATTCCTTTTCCCTTGAATACACGGCTTGGTGAAGAACAAGCACCATTGGAACCCTGATGACGATGGAACTTAGAACCATGAGCCATAGGTCCTCTGTGCTGACCTAATCTCTTAATAGCACCCTGGAAACCTTTACCTTTTGAAATAGCAGTTACATCAACCTTATCTCCTTCTGCGAAGATGTCAGCCTTGATTTCATCTGCTAAGTTGTACTCATCTGCGTTCTCGAATTTGAACTCGCGAACGAATCTCTTTCCTGAAACACCAGCCTTTGCAAAGTGTCCCATCTCTGCTTTGTTAACGCCATGTCTGTGCGCTACACTCTTCTTTCCGTTGGCATCCTTGTTGACAACCTTTGCAGCCTTGTCAGCAAATCCAACCTGAACTGCGCTGTAACCATCATTCTCAACTGTCTTAATCTGTGTTACAACACATGGACCAGCCTCTAATACAGTAACTGGAACTAATACGCCATCTGCATTGAAGATCTGTGTCATTCCGACTTTTGTTGCTAAAATCGCTTTCTTCATTTCTTTACCTCCTGTTTTCTACAGCGGAACGCCTCTTGCCTGTTAACCCAACCCGCGAAGAATTAGTTGGAACAAGTAGCGGAACCGTTCATCCTAGAGCAGTTTATATATATAAACCATTCGGGGATATACTTAATTAATTATGAAAGATTTATTTCTCTTTCATTTTGATATCAATGTAAACACCAGCTGGCATCTCAAGACGTGATAAAGCATCAACTGTCTTCTGTGTTGGTGTAATGATATCGATGAGTCTCTTATGAGTTCTCTGCTCGAACTGTTCTCTTGAATCTTTGTACTTGTGAGTAGCTCTTAAGATAGTAACTACTTCCTTCTTAGTTGGAAGTGGCACTGGTCCGCTCACCTGTGATCCATTCTTCTTTACAGTCTCGATGATTTTCTTTGCGCTTGAATCTACTAATTCGTGATCATACGCTTTGAGAGTGATTCTCATTACTTGACTTGCCATAAAAAAAGTCGCCTCCTTTTCGCACTTTAATTTCAGTACGACAAGCGGTGACTGTACACATCTCCGTGTGTGTCCTTGAACTTACACACGTTGTTTCTACCTTTTGTAGACTCTGTTGTTTGTACAGTGACTTGTCGTCAGTTTCCTAACTTGACATTCGCTCCGCCGAATTCTCTGCCTTGCAGGCAGTAACTTCAAACTTCATAGCTATCATGCCACAGCAAGAGATATTATACATGACGAATTACAGAAAGGCAATACTTTATTTCAAAAAAACTTGCACAAAGTTCTAGCCCATTTCTGTCTTCTTTCGTACATTTTTACAATACTCTTCGGTCGCAGGTTATGGCACCGCGACCGACTTTTATATTAGCACCTTTTTCCTATGGATGCAAGTGATTTTACACTATTGTTTCTATAACAAGAGCATCAGGATATCCCCCCTCTTCCAGCACCGACAATATAAGCATGTCTGTTTGTCCTAATTGCTTTGTTTCTTTTTCAAATAAACTTCTCCTTTCTTTCAGTAGATAATCTATATAGGCAA
>OGXW01002170.1_pt1 | contig 14159 bp, 7 predicted proteins | sample 1576341 | NCBI WGS metagenome assembly OGXW01 (sample SAMEA3541592, study PRJEB24748) | human gut metagenome | biome: human gut; feature: human-associated habitat; material: faeces | place: China | collected 2012
TATGTTAAACTGAAAATGAGGGTTAAGCTGCGATTGAAGATATTTCACCTGTGATTTAGTGGCTAATAACTGCTTTTCATATACCTCTGTGATCAAATACTTGATTCGATCTGCCATCTCATTAAACACTTGTCCCATATCATGAAATTCCTGTATTGTGGAATCCTCCATTCTCACATCCAGGTTCTGATTTCCAAATGCACGAATATTGGAAATCATTCTCGTTACTGGCTTTGAAAATCGATTACTAAGTCCATAAGAAACACAAAATGTAAAAAATAATACAATAACAAGTCCTGCCCAAAAGATAAATAACGTTGGTCGTAAAATTTCTAAAACATTGCTCTGTCCTACAGCAATGACAGTTCTTGTTCCAAATCCACTCGAATCTGCACTCCCAATTACTTTTTTTCCTTCGATTTTCTTATTTCCCACCCAGGATACGGATGTTTCTTTCATCAGCTCATTTTGTTTCTCATCTCCACCGGATACTAACAGCAAATCATTATTAGATAATACAATCCAAGAAGAATCCTGATAGTCTTCTATCTCCTTAAATATTTCTCGAATTGCATCACAACTAATTTGTGCTATGCCGATTCCTTTCTCTTTCATATTGTCATCATAAATACGAAAAAGAATATTCAAATTCTCTCTATCCGCAACACATGCATACCGATTTTTTTCTAATTTAAACCACTGTTGCATATTTTGATAATATACTTCCTGTTCCTTCTCAGCGCTCAGCGTTATAGCATAATAGTGCTCTTTCACACACTGATCCTGATTATTAAACAGATACATACTCGTAACGAATGGATATTGCTGATTGACTCTATTTCTTTGCGCAAATAGTTCCATGCTATATACTAATTGTTTTTTAGCTTCTTCTGAATCATAATTATCACATTGAAAAAAACTATCCAGCAGACTATTATGCCTTATAGCAATCGCCCCATCCTCTATAAATTGCATATGTGACTGGTACTGCTGTGTTGTATTATTGAGTACATATTCTATATCTTCCTGCGTATTTTCGAAAAAAAAATGAGAAAAAGACATAACACACCGCCAGCACAACCAGCATTAATGTAACTACTGATGCAAGTGACATAAATACTGTTAACTCTTTCTTTAAAGTATGTCTTTTTCTCATTTTTTCTTTCCCCATTTTAATAAGTTTATTTTTATATATACTAACACACCTAGTATAAATAGTCGAGTGATTTTCCGTTCTGTGTATTACACTCTCATTCTTACTATTTGTTTAAAAAGTGTTCCCTATTCGGATATTCCTGACGATACGCTCGGAGGGCAGCTTCCTGGAGCAGGGAGAATTCTTTTTCCATTCGGAGCAAGCGTGGTGCTTTGAAGGCAATCGCGCTGATCTGTTCGGCGATTTTTTTTGCAATTCCTTCTTCGGATAACTGTCCCATGCCAAATACCAAGAAGGTGAATCCTCTGCCCCCTCTGCTAACCTGAATAAATTTTAAGAATACATTGTACAGCTCTTCTAAAAGGATTTGTCGGTAGCCCTCCTCTAACTGCATGGCTTCTGTCAAACATAACGTGGAAAGTATTTGAGCACCCATCTTTTTTCTGTCGCCTCCCAGATTCAGAGTTGTTCCTTCCGCCAAGTATTTCAATTCCATTAAGCATCTGACAAATTCATCCTTCTGTAGCCTGCGTTTTCCGTAACGGGCTGTCCAAAGCTGGTTGCGATATTCTTCTGCCCAGTCTTCCTCCTCTCCTGTATGCTCTTTTAAAATCTGCTGCCGTTTCACCGGATCTGTCTCCTGATAAAAATCTTTGGTCCATATATTTTCCAATTGCTGCTAATGCTTTTCTTTTCATTTTTTTCCTCCTGTTTTTCCTTTTGGTAATATTGCTAGTTTTTCGTCCTAACCAGCTGATAAATTCATTATAATCACAAAATAGGTTATAAGAAATAGAATTTTTTTTGATTAGTTATCGAATTTTTTAGTTATTTTATAATTTTTTAAGATTTTACGGTAATCCAATATATTTTCCTTTCATCTCGGAAATTCCAGTAATAAAACCAAAGATTACTTTTCTAAAATTATTAAAATCATCCTCAAATAGCTGCGTTCCTTTTTGGGGAAACAGCTATTTATAGTAAAAAGCAGTATTTTTCTAGTAAAAATAAAAAAGTTGAGTTAAATGGTTGTATAAGCCCCTTGAAACGTTTCTACATATGGAGGCCTTAAACCTATATGTCAATATCAAAAAGTCGAAATGAGGTGAAGAATTGAATTATAAATACATAACCAAGGAAGAAATTTCGGTTGCATACTTTCAGTTCCCTAAGTTCCTGTTGAAGTATCCGATTTCACAGAACGGGAAGGTGGTGTATATGCTGCTGTATGACCGGGCACGACTCTCACAAATGAATAACTGGTTGGATGAAAATGGCCGGATCTATGTGATCTATCCGATTACGGAATTAATAAAACATATAGGGAAATGTAGGTCATCTATAAAGTCTGCATTAAAGGAATTGGACGAAGCCGGACTACTGGTAAGAAGATCTGGTGGGTTTTCTAAGCCAAACCACTTGTATATAAAGATTCCCGCAGAAGAGATTTATCAGAAGGACAGAAATTCAACCCGGTTAGAAAATGGACGATCATATAAACAACCACTGCATAGCCAGAATACTGGCCCCATGAGGGTCAAAAAGTCGGCGCCTAATAAAGTAATAAGAAATAAGAATAACATTAGTAATAAAGAGCTGAACTATGAATGTCAGGAAGGAGAGAGTTTATGATGGATAAAGAAAAAACATTTATAGGAGAAGACGGACTGATATATTGTTCTGTTTGCAAGGAACCTAAGCAAGCATGGTTGCCAGAGAATAATCTATTAGGAGTCAGGATACGTTACCGGCAGTGTGCCTGTGAAAGGGATGCAAATGCGATGAAAAAGGCTGAACAAGAAGAAAAGGAACGCAGAGTACAAATTGCTAGAAACAGAAGAATTTGTTTTGATGAGGTTGCAATGAAAAACTGTACCTTTGCGAACGCAGAAGAGATGACCCCTGTTATAGATAAAGCAAAAAAATACGTTGATAACTGGGATAAAATGAAACAGAAATCCAAGGGACTTTTGTTCTGGGGACCATTAGGAACAGGAAAAAGTTACGTGGCGACCTGCATTGCTAATGCCCTTTTGGAAAGAAACGTCACCGTAAAAATGACAAACTTTAATACGATTGTCGATACAATGTTCAGAGCCGAAAATAAGGCAGAATATATGAATGAACTATCCTGCTGTTCATTATTGATTATTGATGAGCTTGGTCTTGAAAGAAGCAGTGAATATGCGCTTGGTATTATATTTGATATAATTGATCATAGATATCGCTCTGGAAAACCATTGATTACGACAACAAATCTTCCTCTGAAAGAGATAAAAGGAGAACCTAATATTGATAAGAGAAGAATCTATGACCGGATTCTGGAGCAGTGTACACCGATCTTAGTGGACGGTAAAAACAAACGGGAAAAGACTGTCAAAGAAAACATGTCTTATTTTAAAAAATTATTCGGCGATAAGGAATAAAAGGAAATACTTGTGACCACGCTTCTATCTACAGAGAGAAGCACAGTACATGGCATTGCATTTCCTAAAAATTTTAAAACAGAAGGACTGCCCGTCATTGAAAGATTAATGATAGGTAGTCCTCTCTTTTAACAATATAAAACCCACTATAAACCTACTTTTTTAGTATATTTTGGTTGCCACTATGGTTACCTGGGCATGATGATGTGCGGAAAGCCCCTTTCTATCAGTGTTTCCGACGCGGCACAGGGTTCAAGTCTCCTCTTCCGCATTGATGAAATGCAAGAGAAACCTTTGATTTTCAAGGGGTTCTCTTTTTTGTTATCTGAAATTTGCCCATTTTTGGTTACCTCTGTTTTTTCTTCTCCTTACATAACATCTTTGCATTAATCTTTACTTGCGCAAATGGATTGGAATTGATAAAAGCAACAATCTCACATGCGAGACACTTTCCATTTATGTAATTTTTCCTCATCGTCCAGGACTTCTCCTCAGAAAACGCTCTATAAAATTTATGAATTTATCGTAAATTTATATATTTTTTTGTGTGTTTTTCTTATATTTGTGTTATAATAGATTTTAATTTGGTTTATCTTTCACTTAATTATGGAGGCATAAATTTATGACAAAAAATCATACTGAACAAACTGGATCGAATCTTCTGGCTCACCCCGGTAGGACTTCCGACTCTTCCCCCAAAAATACTGTTTCTAAACAGATGTCTCTATCTGATTCTATTTTATCGGGAGCAGTTGTGTCGTATCGAAAGGCAGGTTATACATTCGGTCGACACTTACATACTAATATTGAGATTTATCGAATTCTTTCCGGAGAATGTTATATGGATATTCAATCAGAAACCCTGCATTGTACAAAAGGTGACTTTATTATGATCCTTCCTGATATAGTGCATTCTTTTTATCTGAATGATACTTCAGATTGCGAGTTTCAGCATATACATTTCAACCCTGATATGTTTTCAACTATCATTCTTGATAATGATGGAATATTCCCGATTACGCTTCTTCATGCTGTATTATTTTCTTCACATTTTTATTATCGACTCATCTCTGATGAAACGATTGATAAGCATCTTCAGAAATTGATTGATTTGCGTACTTCCTCTGACAGTCTGTTTACAGCCGCTAATCTTAATGTTGCTCTTATGAACCTGATGCTCTATATTCTTGATCACACAGAGCTTGTACATGAACGTGAACATGCAGAGCCTCAACTTCAAAACAGTTATGTAGCTTATACATTGAATTATATTCAAACTCATTACGCTACAAAAATCTTACAAGAAGACATTGCACAACAATTGCATATTTCCGTCCGTTATCTCAGTAAACTTTTCAAGAGTTATATGGGCGTCACATTATCAAACTATATTAATATTTATCGTATCAATCGCTCCATTGAGCTAATGCAGGATACCAATTTAACCTTAACGGAAATTGCACTGCAGGTTGGATTTAAAGACTCGCAGCACTATTCCAAAGTCTTTGGAAGCGTTATTAATGCAACACCTTCTCAATACAGGAAAACGTTTTTAATAAAATAACTAATCAGAAACCCAGAATTTTACTCCTGGGTTTCTCTGATTAGTTATTTCTTTTGTACCAATTTTCTTTTTTACAGTTCTATGCTTTCTTCTAAATCATAACCGCACTGTTCATTACGCCAGTTTATCGATTCTTTACATAAACACATAATAACTACTGCGCTTAGCAGAAATGATAGAATCATAATAAGACTTATAACTACAATCATTTTATCTTATTCTCTTTCTTTTAATCAGTACAACAACAATTCCTGTTGCCAGACAGAGGATTGCAACTCCTGCTACACCTGCTACATTTGCTGCATCACCTGTTTTTACTGCATTTGATTTTGATGTCTTATTTGCAGTGCTTGTAGTATTCTTGTTGGATGATCCGTTATTGTTTGATCCGCCATTAGATGAACCATTGTTGGATGTTCCGCTGTTGCTGTCATCCTTTTTATTGTCATCTTTCTTGTCATCATCCTTCTTGTCGTCGCCCTTATTGTTGTCGTCTTTCTTGTCTTCTTTTACTTTCAGAGCTTCTTTTGCTTCTTTTACTGCCTTCACTGCTGCATCGATCTCAGCCTGTGTTGCTTCTGGATTCTGAAGAACTGCATTGGCTGCATCAATTGCTGACTGAAGGGCTGCAAGGGACTCTTCTGTATACTGCTCTGTATCTCCTACAACCTTTGTTGCATCTTCTACAGCAGCTTTCAGTTCATCCTTCTTAACAGGTGCTTCCGGCTTCGGTGTCTCTTTCTCAACAAGAGCTTTCTGTGCTGCCTGGACTGCTTTCTCTGCTGCGTCTACTTCTTCCTGTGATGCATTCTCATCAGCTAATACTTCTTTCGCTGCTTTGATTTCTTTCTGAAGCTTCTCGATAGACTCTTCTGTGTATTTGTCAACTAATGCGGCATCGCCTTCTGCTGCTATAATTGCAAGGTTCAGAGCATCTTTCTTTGCTTTCGCTTTCAGAGCTGCAAGCTTAGCCTCTACATTTGCCTTTGCTTTATCTACTTTATCCTGATCAGCATTTGGATCGTCGTAAATAGCCTGTGCAGCTTTGACTGCATCTTCAAGATCTTTCAAAGATGACGGTGTGTATTGCTCTGTCTCTGCAAGTTTTTTGTTTGCTGTATTAATTGTTGCTAACAGATTTTCTTTCGCAATTGTAAGCTCATCTTTTGCAAATGTTACTTCAATTGTATGATTTGCAACAATATCTTCGAAAGCATACTCTGTTGCAATAGTTTCTACATTTTCTCCGTCCACTGTAATACTTTCAATATGGTATCCCTTGTCCGGAGTGATCGTGAATACTTTGGATGTTCCCTTATAAACTGTTGTTGTGGCTTCCGGTGCAATCTTTCCGCCTTCACCTGCTGTTGCTGTGATTGTAAACTGTGTCTGGATATCAGCAATCTTTGCTTTGATTTCGGCTTTCTTTTCATCTACATCTGCCTGAGATGTGTTTTCTGTGAATGCCTTTCCAGCGTTTACCATCTCCTGAAGTTCTACAAGAGCTGTTGCTGAATATTTATCTTTGTCTTCTGCGTTAAGAATTTCTTCTGCCTCAGCAATCGTTGCTTTAAGGTCTGTAAGGTCTGCTTCACTTGCAGTTCTTATCAATTGAATATCCAGTTTATCAAGCTGTGGAGCTTTGTTTGTGTCCGGTGCTGTAAGAACCAAAGTTCCTGCTCCTGCAGTTTTTACTTCAATGTTAAGTTCGAATGTCTTCACAGTTAAGTTGTTACCTTCTTTTGTTGACGGACAATCTACCTGCGCTGCCTCAATCTTACTTCCTTCCTCAGAAAATGCAAGTTTATTCAGTGCTCCTGCACGATAAGTACCTGTTACTTTATAAATTCCAGGAACGTTTGCTGTATAAGCGTACTTAGCATAATCTTTGTATGCCATACAGTTCAGGAATTTTCCATTACTTGCCCAGCCCTCAGAAGTAATTGTAAGCGGCCAGTTCGGATCAGAATCTGAATCATTGCTATTGATCAATTCTGTAGCATGTTCTGCTTCCAGTGTGCTTGTTACGCCCTTTGTTTCTGGGAATTTAAATGGATTTTCTGCTGTATAATTTGCAAATGCAAATGTTGCCTCAATTTTATGTGCTTTATCCACATCACTAAATGTGTAAGAAGTTTTCTTTCCTACGGAATTTCCATCAACTTTTACATCTGCGATTTCATATCCTGAATTCGGAGTAATTGTAAATGTTGCGCTTTCGCCTTCTGTTACGTCTACTTTGCCTTCTGTAAGACTCTCAGCTGTGATAGTTCCACCTTCGCCGGCTGTAGCTGTGATGGCAAATTTTTCTAATTTAACACTCTTCGGGCTAATGATGAAGTAGTCGATTCCAGGACCTTTATTGGTATTCGGTGCTGTAATAGAGATCATTCCATCTCCAGGTGTTGTTACTTCAATATCAAATTCTACAGTTCCAAAAACAACGTTTCCGTTATTCTTTGTCGGATCAACTACAACTGTTTTCTCTGCGATCTTTCCATCTGCTTCTGTAATCTTGATACCATTTTTCTCATTTTCAGCAGATCCACTGCGATATCTCATAACCACATGATAGGTGCCTGCTTTGTCTGCATGATAAGCATATTTCAAAACATCTTTGAATGCCATATCTGTGACAAATTTTCCATTACTTGCATCGCTATTATCTGCAATCTTCATCGGCCACTTCGGATCAGAATCTGAATCATTGCTATTATTTAACTCTGTCGTAAATTCCGCTTCCAGCTTAGCACTTGTTCCTGTTTTCCATAAGAAGTTGAATCTGTCTGCTTCTGTATATTTTTCACGTGCTACTAATGCATTTTTTGCACTTTCCAGTTCTGCGTATGCGCTTCTGATTGTTGCATCTGTTGCACTCTCATTTTCCACTACTTCCTGAGCTGTCTTCAGTGCTTTAGCAAATGCGTCCCATCCTTCTGAATAAAGATGTTCTTCCAACGCCGCTGAATTCGTAACCAATGTCTGAAGTTTATCTTTTGTAATTCCATCTGCATCTTTGATTGTGATTCTTGCAGAACCGTTGAATCCGATAATTGCATTTTTCGGTTTTTTTTCTGTCAGCTCAATTGAGAATACACGGTCACCAGTCAGATTGGTATTTCGTCTTGTCTCTGCTACTTTAACAATTTTTTCTGATACGCCATCCTCTAATGTAACGGTTGGCGAGAACTCGGTATTAAAGTCATCCTGGATTGCACTTCCTGGGTTTGGCTGGATCTTAGCTGTGATGATTCCTTTTGTTCCACCTACACGTTTGATTTTTACATCCAGTGAAGATTCTTCATTCATTGTGTATGCAGAATTCTCAAGTTCGATCATTCCTACGCCACCATTGTTGATTACGTAAGCCGCTTCTACACCGATTGCAGCATTTGTCTTTGCTACAAGTCTTAATGTATGCTCTTTATCCTCTAAATCTTTAGATTCGAAGATTTTTGCTCCTGTGGATCTGCTTTCTGCATGTGTATTAATTGTTTCTACTAGCTTACCATCAATATAAACATCCGCTTGTCCATGACCTGGATCTGTTGTACCCATCAGATATACTTTTGTTCCGCTAAATTTGTAAGTAAACTCTGCACCTGCTTTATTGGACCATGTATTCTGTCCGTTGATGTACTGGCTTCCTGTCTGAGGATTCCATCCTGTGGAGCTAAATTTAAACTTACTTGTCTCATTAACACTTGTTGTATCCATGCCTTCCGGCGCTGCTCCTGCCAGCTGGAATCCTTCGCTTGCTTTGTATACACCAACTTCACTCAACATCGGTACTTTTCCGTTTGATGTTCCTACTGTAATCTTCACCTGAGTTGCTGATACCGGAGCTGTTCTAACCAGTCTCTTTGCACCAACAGTTACTCCACTTTTCAGTGTCTGCCACTGTGCATCGTCAGACGCTTTGTACTCAACTTTATAGCTGTTGATGTGCTGTCCTTTCTGAATTGCTTCTTCGAATGAAACCACATCAAACTTTTTCGCTGTATTCCACTTAATAGTAAGACTTCCGCTTGTTTTACCATCATTTGTTGTCCAGTAAGTAGAATCGTCACTGTCTACCACATTGCCCGGTTTAAATTTCGCATCATTGCCACGAACATCAGATGCTACAATTGTGGTTCCTTCTGCTTTTGCCAGATTGGTTCTGAAAGACTCTTCCACATTCTGACCAAATTCCTCTATTCTTTTCAGAATCGGCTGATCCACTGTACCTTGGTTATTCGGCGGTACATTCAGAAGCATGGTTGCATTATGTCCTACAGAATCAAAGTACATGTTAGCAAGCTGTGTAATTGTTTTCGGAGTCTTCTTTTGAGTTCCCCAGAACCATCCGGATGTAATACGTCCGTCACACTCCGGAACTGTCCATTTATTACCATTTTCATATCCTTTGGAATAAGGTGTACTTCCATTGCTGTCAATAGTATTATTGTCATAATTGACATTTGACTTTGCCCAGGTATCCTCAAAAGCTACACCGTCTTCATTTCCAATCCAGCGAACGGTTGTATATGCCTGAGCTCCGAATAACATACAGTCAGCATCCTTGCCTGCCTTTATTCCCTGGTGTTTCTGGATTGTATCAAACCATTTTGTAAACTCATAGTCCTGTGCATTGGCACCGCTTCCTTTGGCTCCATCCATCCATACTTCAACAAAATGTCCGTTATTGCCGTACTTTTGATTTCCAAGAATTTCTTCTAATTGATTATTATAGTATTCGTTATAATCATCAACGTCATTTTCCTTGGTTGTCGGTTTACGATTCTCATCATAATATCCATAAGATGGCTCGTGAATATCCCACGGAGACAGGTAAAGTCCCATGTCCATATTATAGGTTGTACACGCAGCAGATATCTCCGCAAGAATATCTCCTTTATACCCTGCTGCCTCTGCATCATAATCTGTATATTTACTCGGCCAGATACAGAAACCATCATGATGCTTCGCTGTTATAATGAGTTTCTTGAATCCTGCATTCTTTAGTGTACGTACGAGTGTGTCTGCATCAAAGTTCTCTTTCAATGTAAAGATTTCACTCGGCTTTCTATCTCCGTAATGCTCTCCCCACTCAATTTCATTGAACGTATTCGGACCGAAGTGGCAGAATGCTGCCAGTTCATCTTTCTGATATTTGTACTGGTTCGCATCCGGTACAACTTTATCTGATTCTGGTTCTTTTGTACTCTTATCAGTACAGTCAGAATCTGTCACTCCGCTTTCAGCAGCTGATACAGTAACAACTGCCGGTCCAATTGAACTAAATACAGTTGTCACTCCAAGAACAAGGCCCATAAACATTGATACGGTCTTTTTCCTCATTTCGTTCCTCCTCGTTATCATTATGGGTAGGAATCAGTAACTCCTGATTCCCACCTGATCTAACTAATTCTTTCCTCTTTTAAAGTCGAGGTTATAAATTTCTTAATCCTCTTTTTTACGTTTTACTACACCCAGTCCTGCAGCTGCAGATGCTGCTAATGCAAACAACCAGGTTACTACATTTGTTGTATCTCCAGTCTTAACTGCATGTGATGTAGTACTTCCAGTACTTGTAGTACCCTTGTTGCCTGATCCGGTATTTGTAGATCCTGTATTGGATGATCCGTTATTGTTTGATCCGCCATTAGATGAACCATTGTTGGATGCTCCGCTGTTGCCATCATCCTTCTTATTGTCACCCTTATTGCTGTCGTCGCCCTTATTGTTGTCGTCTTTCTTGTCTTCTTTTACTTTCAGGGCTTCTTTTGCTTCTTTTACAGCTTTCACTGCTGCGTCGATCTCAGCCTGTGTTGCTTCTGGATTATCCAGTACTGCATTCGCTTTATCAATTGCTGACTGAAGTGCTGCAAGAGACTCTTCTGTATACTGCTCTTTATCTCCTACAACCTTTGTTGCATCTTCTACTGCAACTTTCAGTTCATCTTTCTTAACAGGTGCTTCCGGCTTCGGTGTCTCTTTCTTAACAAGAGCCTTCTGTGCTTCCTGGACTGCTTTCTCTGCTGCGTCTACTTCTTCCTTAGTAGAATCTTCCTTATCATAAACTTTCTGTGCAGCTTCTACAGCTTCTTCAAGTTCTTTTACAGATTCTGGAGTATAAGCATCTTTCTCTGCAAGTTTTTCTTTTGCTGTATTAATTGTTGCAAGCAGGTTTTCTTTTGCTACTGTAAGTCCATCTTTTGCAAATGTTACAGCAATTGTGTGGTCTTCTGTTATATCTTTGAAAGTATACTCTTTTACAATATCTTTTACGTCTGTCTCATCCACTGTAATACTTTCAATATGATATCCCTTGTCAGGAGTGATTGTGAACACTTTGGATGTTCCCTTATAAGCTTTTGTTTCGTAACTTGTTTCGTCTTTTGCTTTCTCTTTGATCTCGTCTTTCAGTTCAATCTTTCCGCCTTCACCTGCTGTTGCTGTGATTGTAAACTGTGTCTGGATGTCAGCAAGTTTTGCTTGGATCTCATCTTTCTTCGCATCTACAGCTTCCTGAGTAGATGTTGCTGTTAACTGCTTTCCTGCTTCTACAAGTTCCTTAAGTTCTACAAGAGCTGCTTCAGAATATTTATCTTTGTCTTCTGCTGTAAGAACTTTTTCTGCCTCAGTAATCGTTGTTGTAAGTTCTGTAAGGTCTGCTTCCTTCAGTGTTGTAAATGTCGCTGCTTCTGATTTTTCAGACTCATTTCCTGCAGCATCCACTGCTGTTACTGTTACGTTGTACTCAGTATTTGCTGTAAGGGCTGCCAGATCATACTCTGTTCCTGTGATAAGTTCATCATTTACTTTCTCATCGTTCAGGTATACATTGTATCCGGCTACTTCTACGTTATCTTTAGATGCTGTCCAAGTGAGCTTTGCTCCTGTATGAGCAATCTCAGATGCTTTCACATCTGCCGGAACTGTTGGGGCTTCTTTATCTGCAGCAGCTTTATCTACGTAAGTAATAATCGGTGTAATATGAGCAGATGGTTTGCTTGGGTTTCCGTTACATTTTGCTACTACACGGATGATGTCACCCCGAGTCACTTCGATTTCTTCTGCCTTTTCCCAGTTTCCTTCTTTCTTTTTACTGGTTTCAAGTGTCAAGTTCTTCTTCTCTGTTCCATTTACATAGAGGCTTAAGGTAACTGTTCCGCCTTCGTTCGGAGACTGACGAAGATATGGCTCTCCATCTCTAACTTTGAATGATACTGTTCCGCTCTTAGGTACTCTGTATGCCATTGCTGTTGAGATATTTGTGCTTGGCGGTGCAGAAAGTAAACCGTGTTTGTCTGGACTGCTTGCTGTAGTTACATGCTGATCATCATCAATACCAGGTCCATAATATGTATGAGTAGCCCAGTTTGGCCAGCCATCTTTATCAACAGATGTCATATTCGCCCAGTCACCGGATCCGTCCTTCATCTGTCCGAACCAGACATTTCCCTGCTGTCCGTTTATAAAATCCTTCGTCCAGTTGTATTCATTTTTCTGCTTGATCGCATAGTCATTTGTAGTTCCATCTTCCGCTGTGATACGAAGTGTCATTCCGTCTGCTACTGCATCCTTATCTGCCAGTTCTTTTTCAGCATTTACTACAGAAACAGTTGCTGTATCAGCTACCGTAAGATTCGCCTTCAATTCCTTCACTGTTGTTGGATTTTTCTCTGTATAAGGAACTTGTACCTCTGTTCCTCTCACTTCATAGTAAGAAGCTTTCAGTTCTTTATCAGAACTTGCAACGACTGTATACGTTACATCTGTTTTTCCTTCATATGAAAGAACAATTGTTGCTCCTCCCTTTACAACATCTGTTCCTTCAAGTACTTTCTCACCGTCTTTAACAGTAACTTTGACGCCTGTATCTACGATGATATTTTTAAGAAATGCATCTACTGTCGTATTCTTCGGAAGCTCACTTACGTTTGTTCCATCAACTTTATATACGTTAGATCTCAGGATAAGAGTGTCTGCTACTACATCACTCTCTGCTGCTCCGATCTCCGGTACTGCTGTGATCGCATGTCCGAAGAAGTCGTGATCGATCGTATAACCATTTCTGTCAACCACTACTTTACCCTTATTGATTGCAGGAGAGTTTTCTGCAAGTTTGTATCCATCAAATACTGTTTTTTCAGTTGGATTTTCGTGTTTTCTTGCTGCTTTGTCTACTGCTACAGAATCCGGACCAGAACCTGGATTCACAAGTACTTCTGTCCCTGCATTCACTTTTACAGCATTTGCATCATTCGGATAGGTGCTTACGTTGTAAAATAAGTTATTGCTGAAGGTCTTATTTCCGCTAGGATTCCAGTCGTTTACTGTAACCGGTGTATTACCTGCGAAGTAGAAAATATTATTTTCCATATCTACAGGACCGCCATTGCCATGGCTTCTGTGCCAGATGGTATTGAGACCTTCTTTGATATAGAACGTATTGTTGTAAACCTGGCAGTTTCCAGAGTTACCAGCCGGATCCAGAGGTCCCATATCTTCATACTGACTGATATTATAACGGAATGTATTATTGATGGACTCTGGACCACAGAACATGATGCTACTTGCTGTATTACCATGGCTGTAGTTGTACTGGTAGTTTGTTCCGTCGCCATAGTCAGCATCCCATGGCTGTCCATCGCCATTTCCTTTTGATGCATTCAATGTTGTAAAACATTCATTATACTGGAAAATCGCATTTTTACATTTCCATGGCCAGATACCTGCTGCCACACGTCCTGCCCCAACATTCTGTTTTCCGATTTCATTACCATTTGCATCCAATCTTGGCTGCTGCTGTGAATAATCAGTAGTATTAATCTGCTCTGAACCATTCTCAGACACATTATACTGAATCAACGGTCTGTCAAGATACATTGTTGTGATTGCATCACCACCTACATGATTTAAGTAGTTGTTCTCAATTACTACATTAGAGGACGCATATTTGTCCATCACTGCATCTGACAATGCACCTGTTGTGAACTGTCTCCACTGATAGGTATATCCAACT
>OGXW01002174.1_pt1 | contig 14134 bp, 11 predicted proteins | sample 1576341 | NCBI WGS metagenome assembly OGXW01 (sample SAMEA3541592, study PRJEB24748) | human gut metagenome | biome: human gut; feature: human-associated habitat; material: faeces | place: China | collected 2012
CTCCTCCCGGCTGTTCACCCGGTGAATCTGACTGTCCAGGTGCCAGGCGGCGTCAATAGAGATGAAGGGGTCGCAGCCGTAAACCTGCATTCCCAGCTTCCTGGCGGCGTTGGCAAAGGGGCCGCCCACAGCGCCCAGGCCGATGACGCCCAAAGACTTGCCCAGAATTTCGTGACCCGCAAATTGGGATTTACCCTTCTCCACCTGCTTTGCCACATCCGGAGTACCGGCAATGGATTTGACCCACTCCACGCCGCCCATCACATCTCGGCTGCCCAGCAGCAGGCCGCAGAGCGTCAGCTCCATGACGCTGCGGGCGTTGGCCCCGGGAGTGTTGAACACCACAATGCCCTGCTCCGCGCAGCGGTCCAGGGGAATATTATTCACCCCCGCACCGGCTCTGGCCACGGCCAGAAGCTTATTGGAAAAGGTAAAATCCTGCATGGCCGCGCTGCGCACCAGCAGGGCATCCGCATCCTCGATTTTTTCGGAAACCTGATAATTTTCCGTCCAAAGGGCCGTGCCCTTTGGGGATATTTTATTGAGATAGTTTACCTGAAACACGGTCGATCCTCTCTTTTCTCCCATTCCTACAGCTTCTGCTCAAAATCCGCCATGAATTCCGTCAGCTTCTTCACGCCCTCAATAGGCATGGCATTGTAGATGCTGGCCCGCATGCCGCCGACGCTGCGGTGGCCCTTCAGGTTCACAAAGCCCGCCTGAGCGGCCTCGGCCACAAACCGGGCGTCCAGCTCCGGATTTCCCGTCACAAAGGTGGCGTTCATCAGGGAGCGGTCCTTTTTGACCACCTGATTGTGGAAGACCTTGCTGGAATCCAGATAGTCATAGAGGATAGCGGCCTTTTCCTGATTGCGCCTGCCCATAGCCTCCAGGCCGCCCAGGCCCAGCAGCCACTTGAAGACCTTACCGCAGATATAGATGCCGTAAGCCGGAGGTGTATTGTACATGGAGCCCGCGTCGGCGTGGATCTTATATCGCAGCATGGTAGGGGTGCCGGGCAGCACATCCTCCCGGATCAGATCCTCCCGGATAATGGCGATGACCACCCCCGCCGGGCCTACGTTCTTCTGCGCACCGCCGTAGAGCATTCCGTAGTCCGTCACCTTCACCGGCTCGCTGAGAAAGCAGGAGGACACATCGGCAACCAGCGGCTTTCCCTTGGTATTGGGCAGGGTTTTGAACTTGGTGCCGTAGATGGTGTTGTTCTCGCAGATGTACACATAGTCGCTGTTTTCCCCAATGGGCAGGTCTGAGCAGTCGGGAATATAGGTGAAATTCTTATCCTCTGAGGAGGCGACCTTAGTGGCCTGACCGAACAGCTGCGCTTCCTTCCAGGCCTTCTTGGCAAACTGGCCGGTGACGATATAGTCCGCAGCCTTATTTTGCATCAGGTTCATGGGCACCATGGCGAACTGCTGGCTGGCACCCCCCTGCAAAAACAGGACCTTGTAGTTCTCCGGAATGCCCATAAGGGTGCGAAGGTCCGCCTCTGCCTCCTCGATGATCCGCTCATAGGGCTTGGACCGGTGGCTCATCTCCATAACGGACATGCCGGTACCCCGGTAGTCCATCATCTCGGCGGCAGCCTCCTGCAAAACAGGTTCCGGCAGCACGCCGGGGCCTGCGGAAAAATTATAGACTCTTGCCATAGGGCATTCTCCTTTATTTCAGAATCAGACGGTCGATCAGGCGGTAGCCCTGGGGCTCCATGTCCCCGGTCTGGGCTGCCTCGGCCTCGGTGTATCTCGCGATTTTCTTTTCCTGGCAGGTGGAATCGTACAGCAGGAAGGGCACGGGATCCCCTGTGTGGGTGCGCAGACGGATGGGGGTGGGATGGTCCGGCAGAATCAGCATCCTGTAGTCCTCCCCGGAGGCATCCAGGGCCTTTTTCAGCCTTGCAATCAGGCGGCTGTCCAGGTACTCAATGGACTTGACCTTGGCATTCACGTCTCCCTGGTGGCCCATTTCGTCCGGGGCCTCCACATGGACATAGACGAAGTCGCAGCCGTCCCCCAGCAGGGCCTTGGCGGCTGCATCCGCCTTGCCCTCGTAATTGGTATCCAGGGAGCCGGTGGCACCGGGAACCTGATAAACCTCCATCCCTGCCCCCACGGCAATGCCTTTCAGAAGGTCCACCGCAGAGATCATGGCCCCCTTCAATCCGGTCTTCTCCCGGAAAGAACGCAGGCTGGGCTTGGTGCCCGCCCCCCAGAACCAGAGGGAATTGGCCTTGTGCTTCCCCGCTGCCGCCCGTTCCAGGTTCAGGGGGTGCTCGTTGAGAACGGGGAAGCTCTTTTCCATCATCTTCCTGAGCATGGGCTCCTTGGGAAGCCAGGGGCCGATCTTCGTGCCCAGATGGTCATGGGGCGGCTCCAGGGGCACCACACGGCCATGCTTCCATACCATAATATGCCGGTAGCTGGTGCCGGTGTAAAAGCGGACGCTGTCGGAATTGAATTGCGCCCGGATGGCATCCATAAGAACATCTGCATCCTTCGTGGCGATTTCTCCGGAGCTGTGGTCCAGGATGGTTTTCTCTTCGTAGGGCTCCCCCTCCGTCAGGGTTACGATGTTGCAGCGGAAAATCACATCGTCCGGCTCCATGGAAACGCCCACGCTCAGAGCTTCCAGAGGAGATCGTCCTGAATAACACTCCGCCGGGTTATAGCCCAGCACGGATAGATTGGCCACGTCTGAGCCGGGTGCCATGCCTTCCGGCACATTCTGGGTCAGGCCCATGTGGCCCATACCCGCCATGGCATCCATACAGGGAGTCTTGGCATAGTCCAGGGGTGTCTTGCCGCCCAGGGTCGCAATGGGTTCGTCCGCCATGCCGTCTCCCAAAATGACAACATACTTCAAGATGATCGCGCTCCTCTCTTCCACGGACAAATGTCCATAGGGTTGTTCTCCCTATCATACCACTAGACAATTCAGAATGCAATATGAATTTTTGGCGAAATCATCTTTCATTTCATATGGAAATCTGTACAAATTGTTGTGATTTTCTTAGCAATACGGATTCAGTTTTACAAGGCTGTGATTTTTTGTTTCTTTTTGGCACAAAAATGTCCCTTCCGAAAGAGAATTCGGAAGGGACAGATCTGTAAAGAAAAAGAGACCTGAAACAGGTCTCTTTGGAGCGGGTGACGAGGCTCGAACTCGCTACCTCCACCTTGGCAAGGTGGCGCTCTACCGGATGAGCTACACCCGCGGAACGTGTTGTATTATAGCAGATATTTTCAGAATGTCAAGATGTTTTTGTAATTCCTGAAAATTTTTTCTTTTTTTCCAGATTTGTCTTGACCGCGTTCGATGTATATGCTAATATTCTACTTGGAACCACTTCTACTTTCACTTGAGAGTAAGACATGTTCGATTCATAAAGGGAGGAATGATTACCATGAACGGAAAGAGAATCGTCTCCGCAGCCCTGGCCCTGCTGCTCACGGCAGGAATTCCTATGGCCGCTCTGGCGGAGGAATATGATCTGGCCAACGGAAATATCACCGTGTCGGCCGACAACTCCGGCCAGTACGTCTCTCAGGCGGGCGGCGTGACCAACGAAAAGCAGACAACCGAAACCGTTATAAAGCAGGCAGACAATACCGCTGCCACAGGAAATACCATCACCGTCGAGACCTCCGGCGGCGCAAAGGCCGAGCTGACCATTGAGGACCTCAACGTCAGCTCCGGCAACACCTCCGCCATCGATGTGAAGGGCTCCTCAGAGGCAGAAATCACGCTGAATGGCGACAATAAACTGGAAACCGATGACGCCTCGGTCGTTCATGTTTCCGAAGGCCACGTAACCATTACCGGCGACGGAACCCTCTATGCCGACAATGACCCTGACAGCGATCACGCAAAGATCGGCAGCAACGTCAGGGAGGATATGTCCGGCAGCATCCATATCACCGGGAATGCTCAGGTGACAACCGGCAACGACCGGCACGATGCCGGCTCCGGAGACGGCGCGGCCATCGGTTCCGGTTGGGAAGGCAATATGTCCGGTGACATTGTCATAGATGAAAATGCCAACGTCACCGTATCCAGCAGTGAATGCGGCGCAGGCATCGGCTCCGGTGAAGATGGCGAAATAAGCAGCACTGGCAATATTACCATTACAGATAACGCAGAGGTCGTAAGCACCAGCGGCTACGATGGCGCGGGCATCGGCTCCGGTGAAGATGGCAAAATGAGCGGCAATATTACCATTGACGGCAACGCCAAGGTAACGGCCTGGAGCGAAAAGGAGGGGGCCGGTATCGGAGCCGGAGAGAATGGCGGCGTCTCCGGGACGATCCGGATCGGCGGCAACGCCTCGGTAAAGGCGGGCTCCGCCTGTGACGGCACCGGAATCGGCGGCGGCGGCGACGAAGACGGTCATATTCTGAAAGGCGGAAAGATCATCATCTGCGGCAACGCAGAGGTCATCGCCATCGGCGAGGATGAAGGCAGCGGCATTGGCAGCGGTGAAGACGCCAAAATGAAAGGCATGATTCTTATCTGCGACAACGCAAACGTTACCGCCATCGGAGGAGATCGCGCCGCTGCCATCGGAACCGATGACTCCGATGATTTGTCCGGTTCCATTCTGATCCTGGGCAACGCCAGCGTCACCACCGGCGTTGAAGACGGCATCCACTTTGATTATGACACAAAGCAAATCATCTACACGCTGGATGAAAGCGCGGTGGGTATCATCGGCGACGGTCAATCCAATCATCACTACAGCACGGACGGATTTTATATTCTCAGCCCGGATGTATCCATCAACGGCCTCAAGGGCAGCGATACCGAAAGCCTGAAACAGTACATCAACCTGCTCCTCAGTGGAGAAAACAACGACGGGGAGCCGGAAAACCTGACGATGCTGGCTGTCCGGCAGGAAAACGGCGTCTATTCCGTTGAGACCAGCGGCCAGGGAACCCTGGAGCAGGTCCTTTACAACGGCAGCAGTCAGGCGCCCTCTGCCCCGGCCGCTACACCGTCAAATGCGTACTGCGGCTGAGCCAGGACAAGACCATTTCCTTCGAATTTGAGCTTATCATCCCTGACTCCGCCTCCAGGGAAGCCTCTGAGGCTGCCAGCGCAGAAGCGCTGTTCCGTGTTACGGATGCCGACGGGCGGGACATCCCCTACACCCAGGCCCGGGAGGGCAGCACCCTGACCATTGCGGCTGAACAGGATTTCGCCATTCTGACCGGCACGCTGCACGGGATCGCCGTACTCCAAGCTCAGGGCGTAGAAAAAATCGTCTTCAAAACCAATGGCGCGTCTTCCTCCTTCCAGCCGGAGCAGCTGCTTGCGGAGGGCAGGATCAGCGACCGCTACACACTGACCCATGACGGCTCCACGGTGACCTTCCTTCTGGGACAGCAGAAAACAGACATTCAAAAACTTCTGGGATAATATTCTCAAGGGGGCTGTTGCGGGCTTTTGCGACAGCCCCCCTATCTAATGTCTGCTGAATAAGCCGCTTTGCGGCTTATTCACCCACCGTCAGGTGCTTTGCCCGCATATGCAAAAAGAGACCTGCAAAAGCAGATCTCTTTTTATGGAGCGGGTGACGAGGCTCGAACTCGCTACCTCCACCTTGGCAAGGTGGCGCTCTACCGGATGAGCTACACCCGCGGAACAGAGCTTATTATAGCAGAGTTTTCCAAAATGTCAAGCCTTTTTTACGGCTCCTCGGAAATTTCTCTTGCGGCTGTTCCGCAGGCTGGGAAAGCGGAATAATCCCAGACATAGCCGCTCATGGCATCGTCCGTCCGCTCGTGAAAGAAGCCGTCTTCCTTGCACTGGGTCAGATCCAAATGGTAATACCGCTCTCCGTCCAGGACGATGTTCCAGGTCCAGGGCTCCGCATTCTTTGTGCCTGTGACCATAAGGCATTCCAGCCCGGCATCCCGGCACATGGCAGAAAACACCATAGCAAAGGCCCGACTGTCCCCTACCCCATGGCGCAGCAGGCTGTAGGATGGGGTGATGGAGGTATCCATAGTATAGTTGAAACGATCCATCAGAAAGGAATAGAGCTGGCTTAGCTTCTGATGGTCATCTCCGTCCCCACTGACATAAAGAGAAGCGGAGTCGAACACGTTGCGCACCTGGGCCTGCATCTGCTGCAAAACGTCCTTTCTGTTTTCATAGGAAAAGGTAAGCTCTACCAGGCGGGTCGCTCCACGCCCGTAGGCATCCGCAGTGACCTGAGGACATTCCATAATGCTCTTTGGGTTGGCCTGGGCAAGCTTCTGAACCATCTGCCCGAAATCCGTATCCTTATAGCCGTGGACCAGTACCACGTGACGGGATTCGATCTGTTCCATTGCCTGAAGCACAGAGGTTTCCAGCTCGTCTGCGCTCTCCAGCTCCACAATGCCGCGAATATCCGATTGGCTATGCCGATAGCTGATGGTGACTGCAACGGCAGTCTGGCCGCCCTTGGTGCCGATCTCATAGGTCAGGTCCTCTACGGCATAGGCACCGATGGGGTCGAAGGTGCAGGCATAGAGCTTTGCGCTCTCCATATTTTCTTCCAGAAGAAGCTCCGGGTAATCCTGGGTAAGCAGCACCATGCTCTCCCGGCCAGCTGCCGTCATCTCCGTCAGTGCGGCGCGGAGCTCTGCATAGGTCCGAATCCCTGCAGATTCCTGCTGTCCCTGGCTGGACTGCACCGCATGGGGGGTCACGCGGACATACTGCCCGTCAAATACACTGCATCCGCCAAGCAGCAGCCCCAGAAGCAGGAGTGAAGGCATCAAGCAAAATTTTTTCATAAATACTCCTTACAGCTCGTCAGGGGAATAATGGGAGAAGCCGTCTCCCAGAACCTGGTGGGCCTCCTGGACAATGACAAAGGCATTTTCATCGATGTTCATGACCAGCTCTTTCAGCTCAGCCAGCTGCCCCTTACGGACCACCGCGAGGACCACTTCCATATCCTTGCGGGAATAGGAGCCTGCTCCGTGGAGATAGGTAGCACCCCGGTCCAGCTTTTCACCGATGGCCTGAGCAATGGCCTCGTGCTCCGGAGAGATGATCAGGGCCACCCGGGAGTAGTCGAATCGGTACACCACCGCATCGATGACCTGCCCGCAGACGAACACCACCACGCCGCTGTAAAGCGCCTTGCTGATGTCCCGGAAAACAACACCCGTCAGCAGAACCACAGCGGTATCGAAGAAAATGGAAATGCGTCCAATGGGCACATTGCGATAGCGCTTTTTCATCAGGCGAACCAGGATGTCCGAGCCGCCGGTGGAGGCCCCCGCCACAAATACAAGCCCCAGCCCCGCACCGCAGAGCACGCCGCCATAAAGGGCGCTGACCAGGGGCTCCGGGGCCTGCCAGGGGATCATGGCGAACACATCGATCAGCACAGAGCTGAGCACCATGCCAATAAAAGACCCCACGAAAAATTTCTTGCCGATCTTGGCCCCGCCCACCAGAAACAGCGGGATATTGATCAGCATGGTCAGCGTACCAACGCTGCCAAAGCCCAGCAGCTGCCGCAGGACCATGGCAAGGCCCGATACGCCGCCGGTATTGATATCATTGGGGTCCAGAAACAGAGCAAAACCCAGCGCAAAGGCCGCGCTGCCCAGGACCGTTCCTGCGATCCAGTCGATTTTCTGCCAGAGCTTTTTCATGGTGCTGCCTCCCACCTTCTTTTAGACTTCAAACGTGGCCTGTTTTTCCCGGGTATCCTCTTCCCGCAGCAGCGCACCTGCCGCCGGGATTGTCTTCATGCGATAGCGGGCCTGATTCTCAATGCCGCTTTGCTCCAGAGGCAGCGCATTTTGCAGCACCGCCTTTTTCTTCAGGCTCATAACCGCCACGCCGATGGTATTCCGGGTGGTCTTGGGCAGCAGGTCCGCCGTAGAGAAAATCATGGCTCTGCCGTCAGAGGAATACATGGCGATCTGCGCATCCGCGCCCAGGGAGAGAATTTTTACCACCGGGCTCTTGTCCGAGAATGCGCCGGTGAGCTTTTTCCGGTTGGTCTTGGTCTCATAGGCGCTGAGGGGCACCTTGGCTACCTTGCCGTTTTCAAAGAAGAACAGCACAAAGCCCCTGCCGTCTCCCGGGAAAATCACCTGCAATACGTTTTCCCCGGCATCCATGCCCAGCTTCTGGGGAAGATAATCGCCCAGGAGGGACGCCTTGCTGTCCTCAAAGTCGCTGAGCCTGGACTTGTAGCACTGGAACTTGTCCGTAAACACCAGCATTTCCGCCCGGTTGGTAGTCTCCACAGCGTAGGCCAGGCTGTCGCCCTCCTTGAACTTCTGCTCGCCGCTCATGCGCAGAGACTGGGCGGTGATCTTCTTGAGATAGCCCCCATTGGAGATGAAAGCGGTGACAGGATAGTCCGGCGTTTCGTCCTCCTCCTTCTCCGGCTCGGCCTCCTCCACATGGTAGAGGATTTCTGTCTTTCTGGGCTGACCGTACTTCTCGGACACCTGCTGCAGCTCCTTGATGATAACGTTTTTCAGCTTGCGGGGGCTGCCCAGGGTCTCCTCCATCTCCGCAATCTCCTGCTCCAGCTGAGAGGTGGCCTTGGTCTGCTTGAGAATGTATTCCTTATTGATATTGCGCAGCTTGATCTCCGCAACGAAGTTGGCCTGAATCTCATCAATGCCGAAGCCGATCATCAGATTGGGCACCACCTCGCTGTCCAGCTCCGTCTCCCGGATGATGGCAATGGCCTTGTCGATGTCCATCAGGATCCGCTCCAGACCCTTGAGCAGATGCAGCCGCTCCCGTTTCTTCTGCACCTGGAAATAGAGCCGCCGCTTCACGCAGTCCATGCGCCAGGCAGTCCATTCGCTCAGAATTTCCCCAATGCCCATGACCCGGGGCATTCCGGCAATCAGAATGTTGAAATTGCAGGCAAAGCTGTCCTGCAGCGGGGTCATGCGGAAGAGCTTCTGCATGAGCTTGTCCGGGTCTACACCCCGTTTCAGATCGATGGTCAGCTTCAGGCCGCCAAGGTCTGTCTCGTCACGCATATCGGCGATTTCCCGAATCTTTCCGGCCTTGATGAGCTCCGCCACTTTGTCCATAATGACCTCGGTTGCGGTGCTGTAGGGAATCTCCGTAATTTCAATGAGGCTGCCCTCCTTCACATAGCGCCACTTGGCGCGCAGACGGAAGCTGCCCCGGCCGGTGGAATAGATCTCCCGGGTGGTGGCCTCATCGTACAGCAGCTCTGCACCGGTGGAGAAATCCGGCCCCGGCAGGGTCTCCAGAATATCGTGGTCCGGATTCTTCATCAGCGCGATGGTGGTATCGCAGACCTCTTTCAGGTTAAAGGAGCAGATATTGCTGGCCATGCCAACAGCAATGCCCTGGTTTGCTGACACCAGCACATTGGGGAATGTTGTGGGCAGAAGGCTGGGCTCCTTCATCGTCGCGTCGTAGTTGTCCACCATGTCCACGGTGTCGGAATCGATGTCCCGGAACAGCTCGGCACAGATGGGGTCCAGCTTGGCCTCCGTATATCGGGAAGCAGCATAGGCCATGTCCCGGGAATAGACCTTGCCGAAGTTGCCCTTGGAATCCACAAAGGGGTGCAGCAACGTCTCGTTGCCCCGGGCAAGGCGGACCATGGTCTCATAAATGGCCGCATCGCCATGGGGGTTCAGGCGCATGGTCTGGCCTACGATGTTGGCGGATTTGGTCCGGCCGCCGGTGAGCAGGCCCATCTTGTACATGGTGTACAAAAGCTTTCTGTGGGAGGGCTTGAAGCCGTCGATCTCCGGAATGGCCCGGGATACGATGACGGACATGGCGTAGGGCATATAGTTGACTTCCAGGGTCTCGGAAACCGCCTGCTCTGTAGTAGAGCCCACCAGGCCAACTACGCCATCCAGATTCACTTTCTTTTCTTCTTTTTCTTGCTTCTTCTTTGCCATATCGGGCTCCTATCAGGAAATATCCGCAAGCTCCAGATATCTGGAGCCGTTTTCCGCAATAAAATTCTTTCGCTCCTGGAGGCCGTCGCCCAGCAGCACATTAAAGTAATGGGCCGTGCGCTCGGCATCCTCCGGCATGACCTTGATCAGTCGCCGGGTCTCCGGGTTCATGGTGGTCATCCACATCATGGCCGGGTCGTTTTCGCCGAGACCTTTGGACCGCTGGATGGTGACCTTCTTTCCCTCCAGATCCTTGAGGATTTTCACCTTTTCCTGCTCGTTATAGGCAAACCAGGTCTTATCCTTGCAATTGATTTCAAACAGGGGGGATTCTGCAATATAGACATAGCCATCCCGAATCAGCGTGGGGCAGAGCCTGTAGAGCATGGTCAGAATCAGGGTACGGATCTGGAAGCCGTCCACATCCGCATCGGTGCAGATGACCACCTTGTTCCAGCGCAGAGAGGAAATATCAAAGCTGTTCAGATCCTTCGCCCGCTTACCCTGGACCTCCACGCCGCAGCCCAGAACCTTGATCAGGTCCGTAATAATAGGAGAGGCAAAAATCTTGCTGTAATCCGCTTTCAGGCAGTTCAGAATTTTGCCACGGACGGGCATAATGCCCTGGAACTCCGCATCCCGGCCCATTTTGACGGAGCCCAGTGCGGAGTCGCCCTCCACGATGTAGAGCTCCCGCACAGCGGGGTCCTTGCTGCGGCAGTCCACGAATTTCTGGACACGGTTGGAAATGTCCACGTTGCCGGAGAGCTTCTTTTTCACGCTGGACTTGGTCTTTTCGGCGGACTCTCTGGCCCGCTTGTTGACCAGGATCTGGTCTGCTGCCCGGTCTGCCTCCTGCTTGTTTTCGATAAACCAGACCTGAAGCTGTTCCTTGAAGAAGGCGGTCATAGCCTCCTGGGTGAACTTGGAGTTCACGGATTTCTTGGTCTGATTCTCAAAGCAGCCAATGGTGGAGAAGCAGTTGGTCACCAGCACCAGACTGTCCTGGATATCCTGGAAGATGATTTTACTCTCTGTCTTGGTGTATTTGTTGTTGTCCTTCAAATACTTATCAAAGGCCGCCGTAAAGCCGCTGCGGACTGCCTTATCCGGGCTGCCGCCGTATTCCAGCCAGGAGGAATTGTGATAGAACTCAATGTGGGACAGCTGCTTGCTGAAGCAGAAGGAAGCGGTGATTTTCAGCTTCATCTCCGGCCGATTCTCCGCATCCCGGCCCCGGCGCTCGGTCTCCCAGTACACGGGCATGGTAAAGGCATTGTCCCCTACCAGCTCCTCCACATACTGCCGAATGCCATCGGCATAGCAGAATTCCTCGGTCTCAAACTTGCCCCCCACCTGATTGCGGAAGCGGAAGGTAATGCCCTTGTTGACCACGGCCTGACGGCGCAGGACATCCCGGAAATACTCCACAGGAATGTCGATCTCCGTAAAGACCTCCTTGTCCGGCTTCCAGTGGAAGAGAGAGCCGGTCTTTTTCCGGTCCGTGGGCTCCTTTTTCAGGCCGCCCACGTTCCGGCCCTTTTCAAAATGGAGATCATACCGGTAGCCGTCCCGGCGGATGGTGGCGTCAAAAAATTCAGAGGCGTACTGGGTGGCGCAGGAGCCCAGACCGTTCAAGCCCAGGGAATACTCGTAGTTTTCGCCATTCTCACCGTATTTGCCGCCGGCGTACATCTCGCAGAACACCAGCTCCCAGTTGTAGCGCTTCTCCCGTTCATTATAATCCACGGGGCAGCCACGGCCGAAGTCCTCCACCTCCACGCTGAGGTCCTGATAGCGGGTGACAATGATGGTGTCACCATAGCCCTCTCTGGCCTCATCGATGGCGTTGGAGAGAATCTCAAAAACCGCGTGCTTGCAGCCCTCCAGGTCATCCGAGCCAAAAATAACCGCCGGGCGCTTGCGCACCCGTTCCTCATCCTTCAGCGAGGATATGCTGGTATTGCCGTATGCTTCTTGCTGTTTTTTTGCCATAATCATTTACCTGCCATATTAAGCCTATTTTATCCTGGGTATTATACCCGCTTTCTGCCGCAAAGTCAACCTTGGGCCGGTTTTTCAGCGGTTTCCCCCATTCTATAACAGAATATGTCCAATAAATCGGAGTTTCGAAAATAGCTCTTGTATTTTTCTCTCACAGCGGTTATAATAGGGAAACACAGATTACAGGAGGTCATTTTCATGGCTGTTAAAATTGAAAAAGAAACCATCATCGGCGATATTCTGGATGTAGCCCCTCAGGCTGCGCCTCTGTTCTTTGCCATCGGTATGCACTGCCTGGGCTGCCCCTCTTCCCGGGGCGAGACCGTTGAAGAGGCCTGCATGGTCCACGGCGTGGACTGCGAGCCCTTCCTGGCTCAGCTGAACCAGTTTCTGGAGGCCTACGAGGCCAACAACGTGGGTCAGAACTGATACGAACAACGCCGAGGGGAGCCATGCAGGCTCCCCTCTTTTTTGGGAGGAAACCATGAAACTGCCGATCTCTCATCGTCTGCTGAGCCTCTGCGACTACATTACCCCCGGTGCCCGGGTGGCGGACGTGGGCTGCGACCACGGCTATCTTGCCATCCATCTGGTGCAAACGAGGCTTGCCTCCCAGGTGTACGCCTCGGACATTCGCCCCGCCCCTCTGGACAGCGCCAGGAAAAACGGCGAAAAATACGGCGTTGCCGATAAAATCGCCTACTTTCTCTCCGACGGTGTAAAAAGCGTTCCCAGAGACTTCGATACCCTGGTCTGCGCCGGAATGGGGGCAGACGTGATGATCTCCATTCTGGAGGCCGCTCCCTGGCTGCAAGGGGAACACTACAAGCTCATTTTGCAGTGCCAGTCCAAAACGCCGGCGCTGCGGAAATTTTTAAGCGAGACCGGCTGGGTCATCCGCCGGGAGCAGGTTTTAAAGGACGGGCGTTTTCTCTATACCGTAATGGAGGCTGTGTGGTCCCCCGGCGTTTTCTTGACCCCCGGGGAATGCTGCGTCTCCCCTGCTCTGCGGCAGGCCAATGACCCGCTGCTGCCGGACTATATCCGCTGGGTGAGGGACCACCTGGCTCTCTCCGTGCGCAACCGGCCGAAGCTCTCCCAATGGGAAAAGGACGCTTATCAAGAACTGCTGGAGGTATCCCTATGACCCTTTCCTCTGAAATTTTCGACTATCTGGACACCCTGTCCTCCGCCGCTCTGGCTCTGGACTGGGACAACAGCGGCTTGCAGGTGGGCTCCCGGAATGCGCCTGTCCGGAGAATTCTGGTGGCGCTAGACCCCTTCGAGGACGTATGCCGGGAGGCCGCAGCCATGGGGGCCGAGCTGGTGATCACCCACCACCCGCTGTTTTTCAACCCAATAAAATCCCTGACGGACGAAAGCGCCGTTGGCCGGGCAGCGGCCACCCTGATTCAGAACGGCATCGGCCTTTTCAGCTGCCACACCAACCTGGACATTGCCCCCGGGGGCGTCAACGACTGTCTGGCCCGGGCGCTGGGCCTGGAGAATCCCACGGTCTTTGGCAGCGAGCAGCTGCTGCGCAAGGGGAAAATTCAGGAACAGCCCTTGGAGCAGTTCCTGGAAGCGGTAAAATCCAATCTGGGCTGCCCGGGGCTCCGGTATGTCAGCGCCGGGAAGCCCTGCCGCAGCATTGCCGTAGGCGGCGGGGCCTGCGCAGACTTTCTTGCCGAAGTCGCTGCCGCCGGTTGCGACACCTTTGTGACCTCGGATGTCAAGTACAACGGCTTCTGGGACGCCCAGGACCTGGGGCTGAATCTGATTGATGCCGGCCATTTTTACACGGAAAATCCGGTGTGCGCCTATCTGGCGGAAAAAATCCGGGGGCAATTTCCGGATTTGGCGGTGCAGATCTCCAAAAATCACGCTGACTGCATGAAATTCTTCTGATTACCCGTTGATTTTTCCGGAAAACAGCGCTATAATAGTGTGAACATTTTTTGAAAACATTCCAGAAAGGGAAGATTACAATATGTCCGGACATTCCAAATGGCATAACATTCAGAAAACCAAGGGCGCACAGGACGCCAAGCGTGCCGCCTCCTTCACCAAAATTGCGAAGGAAATGATCGTGGCCGTGAAGGAGGGCGGCGGCTCTGCCGATCCCGCCTATAACTCCCGGCTGGCCACCGTCATCACCAAGGCCAAGGCCGCCAATATGCCCAACGACA
>OGXW01002184.1_pt1 | contig 14088 bp, 11 predicted proteins | sample 1576341 | NCBI WGS metagenome assembly OGXW01 (sample SAMEA3541592, study PRJEB24748) | human gut metagenome | biome: human gut; feature: human-associated habitat; material: faeces | place: China | collected 2012
ACAATCTACGAACTGTAAGTCATATCCGTTTGCCTCGCTAAATACTGTCTGGCAAGAGTTTGTAGATGCTGTACGCCAGTCAGACTCATGTCCAACCTGTGCAAAACCAATCTTGATTAAGTCTCCAGATGCTGTATCTCCTGCTCCATCATCTGTTGCTGTATCACTTGTTGCTGCATCGCTTGTTGATGCATCAGATGTTCCTGTGTCAGATGATCCACATCCTGCTAACATTGTTGCTCCAAGAGCTGCACACATTAAAATACTTACTACCTTCTTTTTCATTTAAAAACCCTCCATAAAATTTTTATTATTTAACAAGTTCCTCTCTTGTTATGAGTACATTATAGTTCTCAGCATAATAAAAAAATACGGAGGGTTATTGGAAATATGTTTAATTTTTTATCATATTTTTTAATTTTTAGGACATATTTGCCATAAGTATTTTCGAAAAGTTTAATATTTTATTTATAAAGTTTGTTTTTTTACGGCGGGTATCTTTACCCTTATTGTAGTGCCTACATTGTATGTACTCTCTATGTTGAGTCCGTACTCTTTGCCATAGTTGAGCTCAAGTCTCTGGTTTACATTAAAGAGTCCAAATCCACCGCCGCTTCTGTCATCGCTGATCAGACCTGATATGACATTTCTTAAGTGCTCTGCCTCTTCCTCTCTCATTCCGATTCCATTGTCGGATACGATAAATTCAATATTGTCCCCAGCCATTCTTCCGTCAATCTGTATATGTCCCATACCACGCTTATTCTTGATGCCGTGATATAAGGCATTTTCCACAATCGGTTGAAGTGTAAGCTTCAAAATACTGTGGTCAAGTATCTTATCTTCAAAATCTATATCATAGGACAAGATATCCCTGTATCTGAATTTCTGAATGGACAGATAGCTCTCAATGTGCTCCCGCTCCTCAGCTATAGTGATATAGTCCCTGCCCTTGCTTAAGGTGGTTCTGAAAAAGCTGGATAAGGACGAAACCATCTTTACGACCTCTTCATCCTCCCCCGACTCTGCAAGCCAGATGATATTGTCCAGAGTATTATATAGAAAGTGGGGATTAATCTGCTCCTGCAAAAGTCTAAGCTCTGCTGCACGCAGGTTGATTTCCTCCACCCTTATGTCATCAACAAGCTGACCGATTTTTTTAATCATCTGATTGACACTTGTGTTAAGTTTTTGTATCTCGACTATGGAATTATCTCCCTTGGTACGGATTTCAAAGTCTCCTTCTCCCGCTGTGGCAGCCACGTCACACAGTTCCGATATAGGCTCTGCAATATTTTTTGTAATCCTTCTGGCAAAAAATACAACGCTTATAAGAATCAGTCCAAGCAGCAGGCTCATTATAAGAATCGCGCGCTGCACTTCCCTGTGCACGCCCTGACGCAAGCCTTCGAGATTCTGGCTCTGCTCATAGATGTATTCCTGAATCTGCTCCTGAATCAGCTCGGTCAAAACTCTTACATCCAAATCAAGCCTGTCCATATTAGTCTCATACATGCCGGGAACCAGAGCATCCTTCTCTATTTCCACCACATGGGTCTCAAGAGTATCCAGACAGGCAAGTATTCTGTCAAGCTTGGTCTTTGTAGAATTATTTTCAGCCTCATCATACAGGTTCTGAAAGACCTCTCTCGCCTCATCTATCATCCTCTGTGGCTCCTCGGTATCTACCAGTTCCTCTGCTCTGGCTGAATTTACGACTATGATGTACATCACATAGTCCACATCCTCTTTGAAATTGATATTGTAGGTATTCGCCCTGGTAATCTGCTCTACGATATTGTCATACTTGGATGACAGCGTATAGGTGAGCACCAGAAGGTATACCAGTAACGAAGTCAATGGAATAACACATAAAACAATCAGGATATTTAGTCTGTTGCTGAGTGACACTCCCCTTTTTTTCATAGCTTTTTCCTCTGCTAATTAGCTGCTCTGTACTCTCTAGGTGTCATGTTCTGGTTCTTTTTGAATAGAGAACTAAAATAATGTGAGTCATGATAGCCCACCTCAAAAGCAATGTCACTGGTTCTCATATTCGTGGTTCTAAGTAGGATTTTTGCCTGCTCCATCCTGACATCTGTCAGATACTCCACAAATGTCTTGTTCATATTCTGGGCAAACATCGTGCTGAAATGGTTAGGACTGACTCCCACATATTTTGCCACCATATTGAGGGATATATCCTCGTTTGAGTAATTCTCCCCTATGTATGTACAAGCCTTTTTTATTAAATCATCTTTTTTGTCTGACACAGCCTCATCCCTGTACTCCATAGCCCTCTTTATGCAGGATATAATGTACTTTTTGGTAGGTTCTGTGCCATTATATATCTGTGACAAATTCTCTGTTTTTCCAAAATCAGCCACCAGTTCTTCCTTGGAATAGCCCATCTCCTGCAGGGTTCCCATGATAATTATGGACATATCCATGATCACATACTGCCTGAAGAGTGTGGACTGCATGTTCTTTGTGCCTATTTTTTCAAAATAATTGTCTACAAACTGCTGAACCCCGCTCTTTAAGCCTGTCTCTATAAATTTTGACAGCCTGCCTGAATCTGCCTGGGATAAATTCATTGTCATAAAGTCAACAGACGCCTCTGATTCGCCCAGGTCTTCCTTCTGGCAGTGCACAGTCTGATTTCTCTCCCTCAGATACCTATGGGCAAAATGCTCATTTGCCTCTTTAAAACACTTCTTTATGTCACCGATTCTCCCAACCGGATTACCTATAACAGCATAATATTCCAGTTTTTCTCCCTGCAGCTCACCCTTGAGTTTTTTCTCACAGAGCTCTAGAGTTTCATCAATTGAGCAGTCATCTGTCTCTTTTATAATGGCTGCATATTCCTCTTTGTTTTTCTCTACCACAAATATTTGTGGAAACTCACGCGATATCTCCTGTATGGTTTTCTCAACGCTCTTACGGATATCAGTCTCATTCTCCACATCAGTGTCAAAGAAAAACTGCAGCAGGGCTATGTTGTAGCTTGGAGCCACAAACTCTATTCCAAATTTTTCTCCCTCTTCATATATCTGTGATATAGAGAGTTCTCCACCGGTGAGCTTTCTGAAAAATCCCAGCCTTTTTGCCCTGGTCTTCTCCCACTCTTCACTGCTGTCTGATGGCAGACTTTTTTTCCTCTCTTCCAGTATTGATGCTTCTACCTCGTGCAATACCTCAATCAGCTGCGCACTTGTTATAGGCTTAAGCAGGTACTCTGCCACGCCTATACTTATCGCTTCCTTGGCATAAGCAAATTCATCATACCCGGTCAAAAATATAATTTTTATATCCGGCATATCTTTCTTCACCAGCCGGCTCAGTTCTATTCCATCCATGAAGGGCATTTTAATATCTGTAATTAAAATGTCCGGCTTACTCTTTTGTATAAGCGGATATGCAAGCTCACCATCGCTTGCATCCCCCACAAATTCAAAGCCTTCCCTTTCCCATGGAATATTTTTCTTTATGCCCTCACGCATTACTATCTCATCTTCAACTAAAAAAACCTTAATCATAATACCTTCCCAAAAAACACCAGACCGCAAGGTCTGGTGCTTGTAAATTCCTATCTAATCTTAAATCATTGTTCTGACTGTCTTTGGTTTGTACCCTGCCTTTTCCAAAGCGTCCATTATCTGCTTTTTGTGCTCAGTTCCAAAACATTCAAGTGTGATGCGGAGCTCAACTGCTGCGCTTCGGTTAGTGCTGACAAACTGGTTGTGCTCAAGCTTTATAACATTTCCCTGCTGCTTTGCAAGAGTAGCGGAAACCTTTGCAAGCTCTCCCGGCTTATCAGGAAGCAGAACTGAAACAGTAAAGATTCTGTCTCTGAAAATAAGTCCCTGCTGGACAACAGATGACATTGTGATAACATCCATGTTGCCACCACTTAAAATTGAAACTACACGCTTGTCCTTCACATTCAGGTGCTTTAAAGCTGCAACTGTGAGAAGTCCTGAGTTCTCAACAACCATCTTATGATTTTCCACCATATCCAGGAAGGCTCCAATCAGCTCATCATCCTCAACTGTGATAATCTCATCCAGATTCTGCTGGATATATGGGAATATATTGCTCCCCGGTGTCTTTACCGCTGTTCCGTCAGCAATTGTGTTTACAGTCTTAAGTGTTGTTACCTTACCCTTCTTAAAGCTCTCCTGCATACAGTTAGCCCCAGCTGGTTCTACTCCGATGACCTTAATCTTAGGATTAAGGAGCTTTGCAAGTGTAGACACACCTGTTGCAAGCCCTCCACCTCCGATCGGCACAAGTATATACTCTACCAGAGGAAGCTCCTTGAATATCTCCATTGCGATAGTTCCCTGTCCTGTTGCAACTGCCAAATCATCAAATGGATGGATAAAAGTATATCCATTCTGCTCCGCCAGTTCATAAGCCTTGGCGCAGGCCTCATCATATACGTCTCCGTAAAGCACTACCTCAGCTCCGTAGTTCTTGGTACGATTAACCTTGATAAGTGGTGTTGTGGTAGGCATAACAATTACAGCCTTACAGCCATAGCACTTTGCTGCATAGGCAACACCCTGCGCATGGTTTCCTGCTGATGCTGTAATAAGTCCCTTGTTTCTCTCCTCATCGGATAAGGTGCTTATTTTGTAATATGCACCCCTTACCTTATAGGCACCTGTAAATTGCATATTTTCAGGCTTTAAATATACTTTATTGCCTGTCTGTTCACTAAAATAATCACTATAAACCAGCTTAGTCTCAAGAGTTACCTCTTTTACTTTCTCACTAGCCTCTTCAAATTTGTCAAGTGTTAACATAATCTATTTCCTTCCCTGCTGGTAAAATATTAATTGTTCATATTTTATTACAAGAGACAAATATCTGCAATACCTACTCTTGTGTATTAAACAATGCATTTACAAATTCATCTGGGTTAAATTTCTGTAAATCGTCTATAGTCTCGCCAACTCCGATGTATTTTACCGGAACCGAAAGCTCAGACTGGATAGCAACTGCTATTCCTCCCTTGGCTGTTCCGTCCATCTTGGTAAGAACAATTCCTGAGATTTTTGCCACATCTGAAAATTCCTTTGCCTGTACCAGAGCATTCTGTCCTGTGGTTGCATCCAACACCACAAGTGTTTCCTTATATGCATCCGGATATTCATTTTCAAGAATCTTGTTGATTTTGCCAAGCTCATTCATGAGATTTTTCTTGTTGTGGAGACGTCCTGCTGTGTCCACCAAAAGCACATCGGCATTTCTAGCCTTTGCAGCAGCTGTGGCATCATAAACAACAGAGCCCGGGTCTGCACCCTCTGCTCCACCAATCATATCAACTCCTGAGCGGTCTGCCCACTCCTTAAGCTGGTCTCCTGCTGCTGCCCTGAAGGTATCTGCTCCTGCTATCACAACCTTCTTACCCTGACTCTTGAGCTTGCCTGCAAGTTTTCCTACTGTGGTTGTCTTTCCAACTCCATTTACGCCGATTACAAGCACCACTGATTTCTCATTTTCAAATCTGTAGGCTGCATCCTCAACCTTCATCTGCTCCCTGATACTGTCAATCAGAAGCTGCTTGCAGTCCATCGGCTGCTTGATATGCTGCTCCTTTACCTTTGCTCGTAAATCATCAAGAATAGCCTCTGTAGCCCTGACGCCCAGGTCGCCCATTATAAGAGTCTCCTCCAGCTCCTCATAGAAATCCTCATCTATGCTTGAGAAGCCTGAAAAAATAGAGTCAATACCTGATACAATATTATCTCTTGTCTTTGTAAGTCCAGATACTAGCCTCTTAAAAAAGCCTACCTTTTCCGGTTTCTCCTCTGCATTTTCCTGCTCTGCCTTAAATTCTTCTGACATATACATATCCTTCCTGCTTTTAGCATCAATTTATTCTGTCAAATCATTCTCAATCAGGTTTACAGATACAAGAGTAGATACACCCTTCTCCTGCATTGTTATACCATAAAGTCTGTCTGCCGCTGTCATAGTGCCTCGTCTGTGGGTAATTACGATAAACTGGGTATTTTCTGTAAGCTTATTTAAGTAGCTTGCGAATCTTGTGACATTGGAATCATCAAGAGCCGCCTCAATCTCGTCCAGCAGACAGAATGGCGATGGCTTTAAGGACTGGATTGCAAAAAGCAGCGCAATCGCTGTAAGTGCCTTTTCTCCACCAGAAAGCTGCATCATGTTCTGTAATTTTTTTCCAGGTGGCTGGGCGATAATCCTGATTCCACATTCCAGAATATCCTCGTCCTCAACCAGCTCAAGTGTGCCATGTCCGCCTCCAAAGAGCAGCTTAAAGGTCTTGTCAAACTCTCTCTGAATCTCAGCAAACTTCTCTGTAAACTGCCTGCGCATGCCAGCGTCAAGCTCCTCGATTATACCCATAAGAGTCTGCTCTGCCTCAATTAAATCGTCATGCTGTCCCTTAAGAAACTGGTATCTCTCAGATACCTCCTTGTACTCTTCGATGGCATTTACATTTACATCTCCAAGCTTTCTGATGTCATCCTTTATCTGGATTATAAGCTTCTTTAAGGCACTCAGATCATTATAGGCATCATTCCTTAACTCATGGGCTGCATGTGGTGTAAGCTCATATTCTTCCCACATATAGTTTGTCTGGTATTCCTCAGCCTCCTTGAGCTTTTCTCTCTGGCTGTTAAGTCTGAAGATTTCCTTATCCAAATCGTTGAGCTTTTTGGAGATTTCTTCCTGCTTCTGGAAAAAGCCTCTGTAATCCTCATTCATCTTGTCCTTCTGGGCAAGACTTTCCTTTAACTCATCATCAAGCTTTGTATTTGTAGACTGGGATGCAATAATTGTCTTCTCAATCTCCTCTATATCCTTCTGCTTCTTTTCCATGTCTTCCCTGGCATGGGAAGCATTTTCCACAAGTGCCACTCGTTCTGTATCAAATTTCTCGATTTCAGCCTTTAATCTGTTGATATTTTCAACAACAAATTCTACAGTCTTTGTAACTCCAGCCAGCTCCAGATTGATTTTGGATACAGCATCCATGGCTTCCTGCTCCTTAGAAGCATTCTCTTCCAGCGTCTTCTGGAAGACCTTTGCCTCCGCCTCAATCTCTGTCTCTCGATTTTTAGTGAACTCGATTTCATCCAAAATCTTCTGCTTATTGGTATTAATTTCAAGAATCTGGCTCTCGATTTCCTCACCTTCGCCCTTTAATCCCTTAAATACATTCTCGCTCTCGGTTCTCTGCTGGGCAGCCCTGTCCACATTGAGTCTTGCTGTATTCTGGGCTATGTATTTTTCCTGTAAATCAGCCTTGACAGCCACAAGCTCCTCGTCGTTTAATGCCATGGCTGTGGCTATATCATCCTTACGCTGCTTCAATTCTTCCAGCTTGTCCGATACCGCCTTCACCCTCTTTTCAAGTTCTTCAATTTCACGATTTCTCGCCAGTAGATTTGAAGAATTCTTAAAGGCTCCACCAGTCATTGAACCACCCGGAGCCAGATACTCTCCTGATAAGGTGACAATGTGAAGCGAATAATGATTTCTCTTTGCAAGCGCGACAGCATTGTCGATACTATCCACTACAAGGACTCGTCCCAAGAGATAGGCTGCGATTTCATCATATTTAGGGTCACATTTTACCAGCCTGTTAGCAAGGTTTATCACACCCTTTTCGCTTAAAGCAGCCTCGTTTTTAGGATTGCTTCTTGCACTGACACTGGTCAGTGGCAGGAATGTAGCTCGTCCAAAATGATTTTCCTTAAGGTAGGCAATCATCTTCTTTGCTGTCTCTTCATCCTCTGTGACGATGTTCTGTATATTTCCTGCCAGAGCTGTCTCTATAGCTGTCTCATACTTCTTCTCCACCTGTAAGAGGTCTGACACAACTCCACATATTCCCTTCTGGGAATTCTTATGCTCCATGACTCTTCTTATACTGTTGCCATAGCCGTCATATCTCTCTGCTATATTCTTGAGAGACTCAAGTCTGGACTCCTGCTTGTGGTACTCAGTCTGAGCCTCATCTATAAGTCTTGCATTCTCTCTGGTCTTGAACTTCCAGTCCTTATCCAGCTTGTCCAGTTCTGCTTCCTTCTGCTTCAGTCCACTTATCTCTGCGTCAACTGCCATCAAGCTCTTCTGGGCTTCCTCGAGAGCATTGTTTAAACCTGCTTCTCTGGTCTTTCTGTCCAAAAGTCTCTTGTTTAACTCTGACTTGCGGATATTAATCTGCTCCAGCATAGTATCATATTTCTGCTGTCTGGACTGGATAGAAGCCTTGTTCTGGAGCAGCTTAATGAGCTCGTTCTGCCCATTTTCTATTCCGGTGCTGCATTTAGAAATTTCTCCCTGAATCTGCTCAAGCTTCTCCTGGGCTGTCTTTCTGTGCTCGTCAATCTCAAGCACCTGGGCATCATATTCCTTTTTCTGGGTCTCATACTGCTCCATAGAAGCATTGCGTTCTGCCTTTTCACTGTCAATAGAATTCAGACGGCTCTGTAAGTGCTCATCTGTCATCTCGGCAGTATGAATCTGCTCCTTTAAAACCTGTATCTGGCTCTCAAGCTTCTGTCTGGTAGATGAAGTATTGGAGATATTCTCCCTGATGGAATTAATCTTTTCATCCATCTCCCTCATATTCTCGCCCAGAGTCTCATATTCATTCTTTATATGCTCATAAGAAGCATTTGCCTCCTTGAGCTCCTCATCTGCAACTGCATATTTCTGCTCTACATCCTTCTGGGACTCTCTTATCCGCTCAGTCTCAAGCAAAAACATATTTACATCATAGGATTTCAGCTCTTCTTTTTTCTTTAAATAGGTCTTAGCCTTCTCCGACTGTCTCTCAAGAGGTCCTACCTGTCTCTCAAGCTCAGCTAAGATGTCATTTACCCTGACCAGATTATCCCTTTCATTCTCAAGCTTTTTCTGGGCAGTATTCTTTCTTTTTTTAAACTTTACAATACCGGCTGCCTCATCAAATAACTCTCGGCGCTCCTCTGGCTTACCATTGAGGATTCTGTCAATCTGACCCTGTCCAATAATGGAATAGCCCTCCTTACCAATACCGGTATCATAGAAAAGCTCTGATACTTCCTTTAATCTGCAGGGTGTGCCATTAATCAAATACTCACTCTCACCGGAACGGTATACTCTTCTTGCAATAGTTACCTCTTCGTAATCCACGGCAAGCTTGTGGTCTGAGTTATCTAATGTTATCGCAACATAAGCATAGCTTAAGGGCTTTCGGTTCTCTGTACCGGCAAAAATAACATCCTGCATAGATGCACCTCTAAGCTGCTTGGCGCTCTGCTCTCCAAGCACCCATCTGACTGCATCTGCAACATTACTTTTTCCGCTTCCATTTGGTCCAACGATACCGGTTATGCCCTTATGAAAGTCAAATGTAATCTTGTTTGCAAATGACTTAAAACCATGTACTTCTAAACTCTTTAAATACATTCCTTACTCCTCAACTTTTTTAAGAATCAGGAGAGCCTTGTATGCAGCCTCCTGCTCTGCGGCTTTTTTGGTATGCCCGGCACCAGTACTTATAACCTCATCATCCACACATACCTCTACGGAAAAGCTCTTGTCGTGGTCTGGTCCACTCTCCCCGATTAATCTGTAGGAAAGCTGCCTGCGCTCTCCCTGAACAAGCTCCTGTAAAATAGTCTTGCTATCATAAAAGAGCTGCTTGTGCTCTATATCTGTCATAATATATTTTAACACAAACTCTTTTGCATTAGCAAAACCACCATCTAAATATATGGCACCGATTACAGCCTCAAGTGCATCTGACAAAATAGATTTTCTCTTTCTGCCACCTGTATGGTCTTCTCCTTTGCCCAGGTAAATATATCTGCCTAAATCCATTTCCTTGGTGCACAAAGCCAGTGTAGGCTCACATACAATGCTTGCCCTGAGCTTTGTCAGCTCTCCCTCCGGCACATCAGTATAATTTTGATATAAAAATTCACTGGATACCACCTCAAGTACAGCATCTCCCAGAAACTCAAGTCTCTCATTGTCTGACAGCTTCTTCATATGCTTTTCGTTAGCATATGAGCTGTGGGTAAGGGCTTGTCTCAAGAGATTGATATTATTAAATTCATAGCCTATCCTTGCCTGAAATTCTTTTAAATCAGCCATATTCTCTCCCTCAAAAAGTAAAAGCCCTTTTTACAAGGGCTTTTATCTTCAAACTTTCATTGCATCTTACTGATTGACAGCGTTTTTAATCTGCTCAACCGCATCTCCAACAGTTACGATTTTCTCTGCTTCCTCGTTAGGAATCTCAATATCAAATTCTTCTTCAAGTCCCATAATAATCTGGAATACATCAAGAGAATCTGCTCCAAGATCATCAACAAATGTTGAGTCCATCTTTACTTCGCTCTCATCAACATTAAGAACCTCCACTATAATGTCTCTAAGTTTTTCAAATTCCATAATTGTTTCCTCTCTATCTTATTATAAAATATTTTCTTTTATCTTATCGTTTATTGCATTCTCCTTGAACGCAACGCACTGATAAATAGCATTGGTTATCTCTTTTGCCTTGGAGCTTCCATGTGTCTTGACTACAAGACCATTGAGTCCCAGTAATGGTGCTCCTCCATATTCGCTGGCATCAAAGGCCTTCAAAGTCTTTTTGAGTGCTGGCAGCGCAAGTGCCGCACCTATTTTGCTTTTCAGGGTGCTCATAAGCCCCTTCTTAATCACCCCGACCAATGTAGAACTCAGTCCCTCATACAATTTCAGGATGACGTTTCCCACAAAGGCTTCACAGACGATTACATCCACATCTCCCTTTGGAATATCCCTTGCTTCTATGCTTCCCACAAAGTTGATTCCTGTGCACTCTCTGAGCATTGGAAGAGTTTCCTTGACAAGGGCATTGCCCTTCTCGTCCTCAGCTCCTATATTTACGATTGCGACTTTTGGTTTCTTAACTCCTAATACATGTTCCATATAAATAGAGCCCATCTTTGCGAACTGAACCAGATGGTCTGCTCTCGCATCAACATTAGCGCCACAATCTATAAGAAGTGACACTCCTTTTTCTGTTGGAATAAGAGGGGCAAGTGGTGGTCTCTGAATCCCTTTTATCCTGCCAACTATAACCTGTCCTCCAACTAAAATAGCTCCTGAGCTGCCGGCCGAAACAAATGCATCTGCTTCTCTATTTTTAACCATATTCATTCCGACTACAATTGATGACTGTTTCTTTTTTCTGATTGCCTCAACCGGAGGCTCAGCCATCTCTATAACCTCTGGAGCATCTACTACTTCAATCCTTTCCTTTGGAAAAGAATACTGTGAAAGCTCTTTTGCAACCACATCCTCCTGCCCTACCAAAAAGATTTTGATATCATCTCTTCCTGATATAGCATCCACTGCACCCCTAACAATTTCGGCAGGTGCATTATCACCACCCATTGCATCAAGCGCAACCTTAGTAAAAGTTTGCATAGATTACCTCCTTATTTACCTAATAGAGAATATACTATAAACAAGTCCATAAATCAATTATAAATATTACAAATATTACAAGAAAAGAGACAGCAAAAAAGCCCTCCTCGACGGGAGAGCTTCTTTGACAGGAATTAATCCTGAGCGATAATCTCTTTCTTGTTGTAAGATCCGCAGTTCTTGCAAACTCTATGAGGCATCATTAATTCACCACATTTGCTGCATTTTACTAAAGTTGGAGCAGACATTTTCCAGTTTGCTCTTCTCTTATCTCTTCTTCCCTTAGAAGATTTATTCTTTGGACAAATTGACATTTGTTTACACCTCCTTATACTGGTTAAATATATCTTGGATTGCTGCCATTCTTGGATCCAGTGCTGAACTCTCACAATCGCAGGTGCCCTTATTCAAGTTCATCCCGCAGACCTTACAAATGCCTTTGCAATCGTCCTTGCACAGAACTCTCATTGGCCAGTTCACCAAAATCTCGGCGTAGACAAGTTTATCTACATCAAGCTCAAACCCAATCAGGTAGTCAGTTTCCTCCATATCTTCATCAATAATGCCATCATCTGTAATCGACAAGGTCTTATCAACTCGGAAATGGATTGGTGTAGGAACTTCTTCCAGACACCTGCCACACGGTATACCAAGTTTCACATCAACATCACCCTGGATAAGCAGCCGCTTGTTCTCCTGGTTTGCAATATGAAGAGTAATCGGTGACTTTTCAAGAATAGGATAATCTCCTAATCGTGACTCAAAGGCAGAAAGCGAAAGCTCTACGACCTCATCTGTCTCCTTATTAATAGATTTTACAATGGTTGAAATATCAATCATCACATCTCTCCTACTCACACCTAAACAATTATACATATGGGTATATTGTTTGTCAACATTTTTTCGACGAATATTCTGTAAAAATTACACTAATCGTACAGTCTCCCTGCAAATAGCTAATTCCTCATTTGTAGGCATAACGATAACCTTCACCTTTGAATCTGCCGTTGAGATAATTCCCTCTTCTCCTCTTGCAGCTTCGTTTGCTTCCTTGTTGATTTCAATTCCAAGGTAGCCAAGGTAAGACATGATGTTCTCTCTTACATGGGTAACATTTTCTCCGATGCCTGCTGTAAATGCAATTGCATCCACACCATTCATGGCTGCTGCATAAGAACCTATGTACTTAGCTACTCTGTAGCAGAATACGTCTATTGCGTTTGCAGCCTTCTCATTTCCCTCTGCTCTTGCTGCTGTGAGGTCACGGAAGTCACTTGATACTCCTGACATACCAGCGACACCAGACTTCTTGTTGAGCACGTTCATCACTCCATCAATGTCAAGGTTCTCTTTCTTTGCGATAAACTCCATGATTGAAGGGTCAATATCTCCAGAACGGGTTCCCATTACAAGTCCCTCAAGCGGAGTAAGTCCCATTGAAGTATCTACACATTTTCCATTTAACACTGCACTTACAGAAGCACCATTTCCAAGATGGGCTACTATAATCTTTGAATTATTTAAATCCAGTCCAAGATACTCTGCTGTTGCCTTTGATACGAAATCATGGCTTGTACCATGAAAGCCGTATCTTCTCACTTTATATTTCTCATAATACTCATATGGAAGTCCGTATAAGTAAGCCTTTGCCGGCATTGTCTGATGGAAAGCTGTATCAAATACACCTACCATTGGAACATCTGGCATAAGTGCCTGACATGCGTGGATTCCGATGATATTTGCCGGATTGTGAAGTGGTGCAAGGTCATTGCATTCCTCAACAGCCTTGATAACCTCCTCTGTAATCACAACAGAGCTTGCAAACTTTTCTCCACCATGAACGATACGGTGTCCTACAGCATCAATTTCCGAAAGAGCCTTGATTGCTCCTGTTTTATCATTTACAAGGGCATCAAGAACCATCTGGATTGCTTCCTTATGTGTTGGCATAGCTGCCTCTGTAATCTCTTTATCAAGACCAGCCTTCTGGTAGGTAAGTCTTCCATCAATTCCAATTCTCTCGCAAAGGCCCTTTGCAAGGACTTCTTCTGACTCAGAGTTAATCAACTGATATTTCAGTGATGAACTTCCGCAGTTAATCACAAGTACATTCATTTTAAATATCTCCTTCTATAAAAATTTACATACTGTATTGATTATAAACCGATTTTTTCAAGCATACAAGGGTAAAATATGTTATTATGTATAAACAACCCTATGGAGGTGCCTGCAATGAAGGTTTCAGGAGTTATAACCGAATACAATCCTTTTCATAATGGACATAAATATCAACTGGATAAAATCAGGGAAGAAAACCATGCCGACTACATTATCGTGGCTATGAGCGGCAATTTTGTGCAGCGGGGAACTCCTGCCTTTATTGACAAATACACAAGGGCTGAAATGGCGTTAAATTGTGGAGCAGATCTGATTCTTGAAATCCCAGTCCTTGGTGCGACAGCCTCCGCAGAGGGCTTTGCAAGAGCAGGGGTTTTAACTCTTGCTTCAACCGGCATCCTCTCCACACTCTGCTATGGCGTGGAGAAAAAGTCAGGACTCTTATCTGAGCTTGCCGATTTTCTAATCTCTCCTTGTGAAGAATTTAACGATGCCTTGACCTCCTGT
>OGXW01002190.1_pt1 | contig 14056 bp, 13 predicted proteins | sample 1576341 | NCBI WGS metagenome assembly OGXW01 (sample SAMEA3541592, study PRJEB24748) | human gut metagenome | biome: human gut; feature: human-associated habitat; material: faeces | place: China | collected 2012
CTGCAGGAGACCAGCAGGCTGCCCTTTTCGGACAGACATGCTTCGAGGCAGGAGAGGCAAAGAACACCTATGGTACAGGCTGCTTCCTTCTTATGAATACAGGTGAGAAGCCAGTGTTCTCAAACAACGGACTGGTTACAACTATTGCATGGGGTCTTGATGGCAAAGTCAATTACGCCCTTGAAGGTTCTATTTTCGTAGCCGGTGCATCTATCCAGTGGCTGCGTGATGAGATGAAATTCATTGATTCATCACCAGATTCAGAATATATGGCAAGAAAAGTAAAGGATACCAACGGCTGTTATGTTGTGCCTGCATTTACAGGACTCGGCGCTCCATACTGGGATCAGTACGCTCGTGGAACAATCGTAGGTATCACAAGAGGTGTGAATAAGTATCACATCATCAGAGCAACCCTTGAATCACTTGCATATCAGGTTAATGACGTACTCGAAGCCATGAAGGCTGACTCAGGCATCAACCTCGCCGCACTCAAAGTCGATGGTGGTGCTAGTGCCAACAACCTTTTAATGCAGATGCAGGCTGATATCAGCAATGCTCCTGTAAACCGTCCTATGTGTGTAGAGACAACAGCAATGGGAGCAGCATACCTTGCAGGTCTTGCTGTAGGCTACTGGTCAAGTAAAGATGATGTCAGAAATAACTGGGCTATTGACCGCACATTTGAAGCTGAAATTTCAGAAGAGGAAAGAAGTAAAAAGATCAAATTGTGGAAAAAAGCAGTTACATACGCATTTAACTGGGCAAAAGAAGACTAGGAGGGTTTCATATGACAGCATATATTGCAGAGTTCGTCGGAACTATGATGCTTATTATTTTAGGAGATGGTGTTGTTGCCAATGTTAACCTGAACAAGTCAGGAATGAAGGGCGCAGGTGCAGTTCAGATTACACTTGCCTGGGGACTTGCAGTTCTTGTACCAGCCTTTATATTTGGTGCTGCTTCAGGAGCAAGCTTTAACCCGGCTCTAACATTGGCACTGGCTGCGGACGGCAGCTTTGAATGGGCAATGGTGCCTGGATATATTATCGCCCAGCTTGCAGGAGCTTTCTGTGGTGCATGTATTGTTTATGCCTTATTTAAGGATCAGTTTGACGCTACAGACGATGAAGCCACAAAGCGAGGCGTATTCTGTACAGCTCCTTCAATCAGAAATATTCCAAGAAATATTTTAAGTGAGGCTGTAGGAACATTTGTCCTTGTATTTGCAATAAAAGGCCTTGCACAGGTACCTGATTTGGCTGATGGTACAGGAAAATTCCTTGTATTCGCCATAATCGTATCTGTTGGTATGTCACTTGGCGGTCTTACAGGATATGCAATCAATCCTGCCAGAGATTTGGGACCACGTCTGGCACATGCTGTATTACCTATTAAGGGCAAGGGTTCATCTGATTTCGGATACGGACTTGTTGTTCCGGTAATCGGACCAATCATAGGAGCACTTTTAGCAGTGTGGGTATACGGATTAATTTTTTAATTAAATAATGTATGTCAGAGAGAGGAGCCAGACAGTACACATCTTAGAGATGTCTATTTTGTATGGCTCCTTTTAAATAACAGGAGGAAAGAACATGTATGATGTAGTAATTATCGGAGCAGGTGTATCAGGCAGTGCCTGTGCCAGGGAATTGTCCAGATACAAATTATCGGTTTGTGTTGTGGAAAAGGAAGAGGATGTCTGTTGTGGCACATCAAAGGCGAACAGTGCCATCGTCCACTCTGGAATCGACTGCAAACCGGGCACACTCATGGCACAGATGAATGTCCGTGGCAACAAGCTTATGGGAGTATTGGCAAATGAGCTGGATTTTGAATTCAGGAGAAATGGCTCATTAATAGTATGCTTCAGCGAGGAGGACATGCCAAAGCTTCATGCCCTCTATGAGCAGGGACTTCAAAATGGCATCCCTGATATAAAAATTCTTGATTCAAAAGAAGTTCACGAGATGGAGCCTAACCTCTCAGATGAAGTGGTAGCAGCAATTTTCTGCCCTACAGGCGGTATTGTCTGCCCATTTGGACTCAATATTGCTTTGGCTGAAAACGCAGCAACAAATGGTGTTGAGTTTAAATTCAACACAGAAGTTATAACAATTGATAAGGAATGCCATGGCTATACACTTGTGACAAATAAGGGCGAAATCCAGACCCGGTGTGTGGTAAATGCCGCTGGCGTATACGCAGATGTATTTCACAATATGGTTAGTGCCAGAAAAATCCATATCACACCAAGAAAGGGTGAGTACTGCCTGCTTGATAAGGCAACAGGAGGTATCGTAGACAAGACCATATTCCAGCTTCCGGGAAAATATGGAAAAGGAATCCTTGTAACCCCTACTGTTCATGGAAATACACTTATCGGGCCAACTGCCGATGACCATGACGACAAGGAAGGCACCAACACAACAAGAGAGGGCTTAGACCATGTATGCACAGCCGCAAAGCGTTCTGTTCCTACAGTTCCGGTGCGTCAGGTTATTACCTCCTTCGCCGGAAACCGTGCCCACGAGGACAATCACGAATTTATTATAGAAGAGTTAAGCGACGCTCCATTTTTCATCGACTGTGCAGGAATTGAGTCTCCAGGTCTGTCAAGCTGCCCTGCTATCGGCGAGAGGGTTGCCCAGATTGTCAAGACTCTGTTTAATGCACAGGATAATCCTGATTTTAACGGAAAACGCAAGGGTATACTTAATCCTAAGAATCTCTCAGAGGCTGAATATGAAGCCCTTATAAAGGAAAATCCTGCATACGGCAACATCATCTGCCGCTGTGAGATGATTACAGAGGGAGAGATTATTGATGCAGTCAACCGTCCTTTGGGTGCTAAATCCTTAGATGGCGTAAAGAGACGTACCAGAGCCGGAATGGGAAGATGTCAGGCAGGCTTCTGCTCTCCAAGAACAATGGAGATTATCTCCCGTGAACTTAATATTTCACAGCTTGATATTACAAAGAGCGGTGGCAAATCTAAGATGGTTGTTGGCTTAAGCAAGAACAGAGCATAGGGGGAAATTATGATGGATTTTTATGATATTGTAGTAGTCGGAGGTGGACCAGCAGGTCTTGCAGCGGCTATATCAGCTAAGAAAAACGGAATTGACAGAATCTTAATTCTTGAGAGAGACTGCGAATTAGGCGGTATTTTAAACCAGTGTATACACAATGGTTTTGGACTTCACACCTTTAAGGAGGAGCTCACAGGACCTGAATATGCCAGACGGTTTATCAATCAGGCATTGGAGTTGGGAATAGAATACAGATTGAGCACTATGGTTATGGACATATCTGTTGATGATAAATCCAAGGACAAGGTTGTCACAGCCATGAACCATACAGATGGACTTTTTCATATAGCAGCAAAGACAGTTATTCTGGCAATGGGCTGCAGGGAGCGTCCACGAGGAGCCTTAAACATACCGGGCTACAGACCGGCAGGAGTATACTCAGCAGGAACAGCCCAGAGACTTGTAAATATCGAGGGCTTTATGCCGGGACGCAAGGTGGTAATCCTTGGTTCAGGAGATATAGGACTTATAATGGCAAGACGTATGACATTGGAGGGAGCAAAAGTACAGGTTGTAGCCGAGCTTATGCCATATTCTGGCGGATTAAAGAGAAATATCGTCCAGTGTCTTGATGATTTTGGAATCCCATTAAAGCTGAGCCACACTGTAGTAGATGTAAAGGGCAAGGAACGTGTCGAGGGAATCACTCTTGCTCAGGTGGATGAGCACAACAAGCCTATTCCGGGAACAGAAGAGTTCTACGAGTGTGACACCCTGCTCCTTTCATGTGGTCTGATACCTGAAAATGAGATTTCAAAATCAATCGGTGTTGAGTTAAATCCGGTTACAAACGGACCAGTGGTAAATGAAAGTCTTGAGACAAACATCCCTGGAGTATTCGCCTGCGGAAATGTCCTTCATGTCCACGATTTAGTAGATTATGTATCAGAGGAAGCCTCAACTGCCGGCAAAAATGCGGCAGAATATATCAAAAATGATGGTCATTCCGGCGAGAGCAGCAAGGAAATTCCTATTATTGCAACAGATGGCGTACGCTACACTGTTCCAAAGACCCTGCATGTTTCCAATATGGCAGACGAGCTTACTGTCAGATTCAGAGTTGGCGGTGTATACAAAAATTCCTATATTTCAGCTTACCTGAATGACCAGAGGATTATATGCCGCAAGCGTCCAATCATGGCTCCTGGAGAGATGGAGCAGGTTGTATTGCAGAAGAATGTGCTTGAAGCAATGGATAATCTTGAAACAATCACCATAAAGATTGAAAAGGAGGCATAATATCATGGAAACAAGAAATTTGACCTGTATAGGCTGCCCACTGGGCTGTGCCATAACAGTTACCATAGATGATGAAGCTATATCAATAACAGGAAACACCTGTAAGCGCGGCGCAGATTACGCAGCCAAGGAAGTGACCCATCCTACAAGAATAGTGACCAGCACTGTCTGCGTAGAGGGCGGTTCAATACCAATGGTGTCTGTAAAGACAGAGCATGATATACCAAAGGAAAAAATCATGGAAGTAATGAATGACATAAATGCTGTCACAGTCAAGGCTCCTGTACATATAGGGGATGTGGTATTGAAAGATGTCGCAAAGACCGGCGTAGATGTGGTTGCTACAAAAGAAATTGTATAAATGATGTATAATTTATATCCTCCTAGATTAATATTACTCTAGGAGGATTTTCTATATATACCTAAATATACAAATGGCTTGCTTGATGACAGTTTTTGTACTATGATAAATGCTCCTGAGAGCTGGCGGGATTTTCAACAAATGGCAGCATTACATTGGTTGAATCCTCCCTGACGATTGCCTGCAGCATAAATTGTACGTCAGCTTTAACCTGCTCAATAGACAAAACTCTTTTGTGATATACAAAATCTATCATGTAATAACATATACTTGTAGCAAGAAAGCTGGTGACAGCATCCAGTTCCTGTTCTTTTCCCTCAAATATCTCACGATTCTCACATAGTAAAAGCCTTTTGATTTGAAATGACAGTGTCGGTTTGACACACCTGACTATAGAAGGCCACGCAATTTCATTTGCAAGCTTCTGGTAAAATGAGCGGTTGTTTTGCAATATAGTCATCAAATCACAAGCCCAGTCACACATGGAGTTGTAGCTTTCCCCCTCAAGCTGTTCCTTAAAATCAGTGCATCCGATCCATTCCAGTACCTCATAGATATCCTGAAAATGATAGTAGAAGCTCTGACGGCTCATGCCGGTTTCATTCATCACATCACCTATGCGGATTTTGGAAATCTCTTTCCTGCGCATAAGCTCCTTGACACATTCAGCTATTTTCATTTTAGTTGCATAACACATATACATTTCCCCTCATAAAAAAGAGCACACATTAAAGCGTACATTCTGTACGTCTACTGCCTGCTCTCCCTCTCCTGGCTCTCTCTGTTTACTTGTTCTTCTACCTAATCTTATTATAGAGTGGTGGTATGCAAAAAGCAAACACAAAAGGGGACGTTTTTGACAGAATGAAGAAATTGTCAAGTGGATGGAAGATGGCACAATTTTATTGATGAAATTGCGGGTTTGTGGCAATATAATATATATTGACTATGCGAATACAAGAGGTGATTTCATGATATTAATGTGTAAAAATACACCAGTCTATGATATAGAACAGGAAAAAGTACTAAATCAGGCTCTCCTTCCGGGATATATGCGGGAAAAAGGGGCATGCAGCCATACATTTACACAATGGATGAAATACCGCTATTCCTCTGGCACAAACACCATGGCACGCAAACTGAAAGGCATTACCTTTGGACAGGGTGCCCGGATGAAAATTAACAGGGAAACCAGAGCCTTAAGCTTTAGCGACGCTTACTGGCTGAAAGATATAGATGATTCTATCCGCTTTGAGGATATTAGTCCATATTACAAGCCCTTCTGGGATGGAAGCGATGAATTTTCCGGACAGGCAGCCCCCACATTATATGTAGGCGGAGCCTTGTCAAAGGAATGGAAGCAAGATGGCAGACTATATAAATATGGAGATGTTTCAGTTGAGCTGCAGTGTATCGAGCTATGTAAAAAATGTGATATTCCCGTTGAGACTGCCGAATTAACAGATGGCGGCATAGCCATTTATAATATTACTTCTCCTGACCTGATGCTTGAACAGGCTGATGAATCCGGCATGCTTGACCCGGATGATTTTGATGAGCAGACAATCACAGGCTTGTTTGGACTGGCTGGAGCTAAGATGCTTATTCTGGATGCGATTATTGGAAATGGCGACAGACATGCCGGAAATTTTGGCTGGTTGAGAGACACTTCCACCGGAGCATATGTCAGCATGGCACCACTTTATGATTTTGATCACGCACTGGACAGCAGCTTAGAGACTGACCGTCTGCTGACAGATGCTGTTAAATTTTGTATGCCATATGCAGATGAAGTTAAGCATATTGCAAGTATCGCTGCGATGTCAGAAAACCCAGTTTTCAGCAAACGTGCCCAGACAATTATAAATATATTAAGTAAGTAAAGGAAAAACCAATGAACTACACCCCAAGAGACATTTTAAACTATATACACAGCAGCAAGCTGGACACAGATTTTCTCTTTGCCCTGACAAATCATGTGCAAAATTTCTCAATCGGAGAGATTACCGACAAACAGATTGTCAAGCGGGACGATGATTATTATCTGGTCTCCAAAGCATACTCACTGGATATAAAACTGACTGATGATGAGATTCTTACAGCCGCAATAAACGGCTTATACATCAGTGCATTCATTTCCAGAAAGGACGATAAATACAATGTGCATTTTCTGGTACATCAATACCCGGAGAGCATGAAAGCCCAGTTTGAGGAAGAAATAATGAATGAGGTCATAAACTACATGATTTCCACTACAATCCTTGCCCTAAGGCTTGACAGCCCTGAAAAAGTCAACCTGTATATAGGCTGATAAAGGGTTGACAAACCAATTTTACGGGTCTATACTGTACCCGATTTAGAGAAAGAGGAGGCGAACTATATGGACAGTAGTGATAGTCGAAGTCGAAGTACATATGATGATGGATACAGGCTTGGATTATTTTTCAGGTGTCTGTAGTTGTGCCATTTTATATTAATTAGCCTTTATCCATCGTTGTAAGCTTTCACAACACGATGGATTTTTTATGCCCTTTTTTAGGGTAGAAGGAGGCTAATATGATGAAAGAAGTATTAAGAGAACCAATTTTTGTAAGAGAGATTATAGACATTATCAGGTCATCACACTCTGCTGATGAGCTAAGAGACAGACTTAGAGATTACCATGACAATGATATTGCACAAAGTCTTGAATTTTTAAATCAGAAGGAGAGAATTGATTTGTACAATGCACTCGGTGCTGAGTGGATGGCAGAAATCATTTCTTATCTGGATGAGCCGGCTAAGTATGTTGATGATTTAGGAACTGACAGGCTGGCAAAGGCAGTCAACGAGATGGATGCCGATGACGCTGTAGATTTCTGGGATGAGATAGACGAGAGTGTGCGGGAAAAGCTCCGTCCAATGCTGGATGAGGATGTCAAGACAGACATTAAGCTTATCAATTCCTATGATGATGATGAGATAGGAAGCCTGATTACAACAAACTTTATCTGTATCAGACAAAACCTCACCATCCGTCAGGCTATGCACGAGCTGGTGAAGCAGGCTGGCGAAAATGATAATATTTCTACTATATATGTAATTGACGAGGATGAGCATTTCTGCGGTGCCATTGATTTAAAAGACCTTATCATCGCAAGGGACAATATAGAGCTTGACACTCTGATTAGTTATGCCTACCCATATCTCTTTGATGATGAGAAAATATCAGAGAGCATAGAGAAAATCAAGGATTACGCCGAGGATTCACTACCTGTTCTCGACCACAACAAGCGGATTATCGGTATCATCACAGCCCAGGACGTCACAGAGGCTGTAGATGATGAATTAGGGGAGGACTATGCAAAGCTGGCTGGTCTGTCAGCAGAGGAGGACTTAAACGAGTCAACAGTCCAAAGCATGAAAAAACGTCTGCCATGGCTTATTATCCTGCTGTTTCTGGGCATGGGAGTGTCATCTGTTGTAGGTGCCTTTGAGGGAGTTGTGGCAGTTCTTCCTATTGTAATATGCTTCCAGTCCTTAATCCTTGACATGGCTGGAAATGTGGGCACCCAGTCACTGGCTGTCACCATCCGTGTCCTTATGGATGAAAACTTAAATGGCAGAGACAAGCTGAAGCTGATCTTTAAAGAGATGAAGGTTGGTTTTTGTAATGGTGCTTTGCTTGGAATACTTGCCCTGTTCTGCTTAGGCTTATATATCACCCTATTTAAGGGATATGGCTTTAGCCATGCACTTTTAATCTCAGGCTGTGTAGGTGCTTCACTGCTTATCGCCATAGTGATTTCAAGCCTTGTGGGTACACTGGTTCCTATATTTTTTAACAAGATTAAGGTTGACCCTGCTGTTGCATCAGGTCCACTTATCACCACGGTAAACGATTTGGTGGCAGTTGTAACCTACTATGGTTTTGCATGGATTTTCCTGATTCAGATAATGAAAATAGCATAAAAAGCAAAAATAAATACGTTGCATTATTCTATCATTAAGCTTATAATTACATTCGTAAATAGGGAGCTCATGTATCTGGGCTGAGAGTAGACAGGAAATGTCTTGACCTTTAACCTGATTTGGATAATGCCAACGTAGGAAAATACATGACACGTTTAGACTGTATATCTGTTGGTATGCAGTCTTTTTTATGCCAAAGTATGCAATAAAAGCTGCCGGTGGCAGGTTTTATGTATTACTTATTATCCCATTACTAGGGTGGACTGGGGGCACCACTTTCCACCGACATCAAAGGCGCTGTTTAGAAAAAAAGACAGAAAAGGAGACAAAATGGTTACAATTAACGGAGAACAGAAGGACCTTGCAGGTCAGAATCTGTACCAGTATCTCTCAAATGAGGGCTTCGATCTGAACAGAGTCGTTGTGGAAAGAAACCTTGAAATAATTCCAAAAGAGATATTGGCTGAGATTCAAATTGAAGAAAACGACTCAATAGAAGTGCTTAATTTTGTGGGTGGAGGCTGATAAGTTAAGCTTCATACAAGCAAACACACAATTATAATATAGGCAATATTAACTTGAGAAGGGAACAGGAAAATGGAAGACAAATTTATACTAGGTGGAAAAGAATTTAACAGCCGCTTTATTTTAGGCTCAGGGAAATACAATATCAATCTCATCAAGGCTGCGGTTGAGCAGGGAGGAGCGGAAATCATCACACTGGCACTGCGCCGTGCAAACACAAATGACAATGAAAATATTTTAGATTTTATTCCAAAGGGAGTCACCTTACTGCCAAACACATCCGGGGCAAGAAATGCAGATGAGGCTGTAAGAATAGCCAGATTAAGCCGTGCTATGGGCTGTGGTGATTTCGTCAAGGTAGAGATTATGAGAGATGCAAAATATCTTTTCCCAGATAATCAGGAAACCATAAAGGCAACTGAAATCCTGGCAAAGGAGGGCTTTGTGGTGCTCCCATATATGAACCCTGATTTGAACGTGGCAAGAGATTTACAGAGTGCAGGAGCTGCCGCCGTCATGCCTCTCGCCGCACCTATTGGAAGCAACAAAGGACTTGCAACCAAAGAAATGATTCAGGTTTTAATCGATGAAATCGACCTGCCTATCATAGTGGATGCCGGCATCGGAAAACCATCCCAGGCCTGCGAGGCTATGGAGATGGGAGCTGCCGCTGTCATGGCAAATACAGCAATTGCCACTGCCGGCGATGTTCCGGAGATGGCTGCTGCCTTTAAGCTTGCAATCGAAGCCGGCAGAAAAGCCTACCTCACCGGAATGGGCAGAGTATTAGCAAGAGGTGGCAGTGCCTCAGACCCACTCACTGGATTTTTGCGATAAGAGAAGCATAAATTATTTGATGAAGTTATTTTATTTAACATAGAAGGAATACAAAATGAACGAAGAAAATCAGGTATATTTTATAGATAGTGATGTGCTCCCTCCTGAAGCCCTTGCCCGCAAGCACAAGTTGGAGCAGGAGCCATCCTCACGAACAAACCACATGGAGTACATGCCTGGCATGCAGGTCTTATCCTCTGATATCATGGGAAAAGTCCTAGATGCCATGGATTCATACGATTATGCCTCATATACAGCAAGTGATGTACAGCGTGCCTTATCAAACCCAAGCTGTAGCATCGAGGATTTTAAGGCATTATTATCACCTGCCGCTGCACCATTTCTGGAGCAGATGGCAAGAAAAGCAGAGGAGCTTACCAAAAATCATTTTGGTAACACAGTATATATTTTCACCCCTCTGTACATAGCAAACTATTGCCAGAACTACTGTGTATACTGTGGTTTCAACTGCTATAACAACATCAGGAGAAAGAAGCTCACCTTTGAGGAAATAGAGCATGAGATGCAGGTTATTGCCAATACAGGCATGGAGGAAATCCTTATCCTGACCGGTGAGAGCCGCAAATACTCAGATGTAGAGTACATCGGTGAGGCAGTAAAAATTGCAAAGAAGTACTTTAAAAATATCGGAATAGAAATCTACCCTGTAAATGAGGATGAATACCGATATTTGCATGAGTGCGGTGTGGATTATGTCACTGTTTTTCAGGAGACCTATAATCCGGACAAGTACGAGACCCTGCACCTCCTGGGGCACAAGCGAGTATGGCCATACCGCTTTGACTCTCAGGAACGTGCCATCATGGGCGGCATGAGAGGAGCTGGATTTTCTGCCCTGCTTGGACTTGACGATTTCAGAAAGGATGCTCTGGCAACAGGACTTCATGTCTACTATATGAACCGCAAGTACCCTCATGCAGAGCTGTCTGTCAGCTGTCCAAGGCTTAGACCTATAGTAAATAATGAAAAGATTAATCCAAAGGATGTAGGCGAGAAGGAGCTTTGTCAGGTGCTATGCGCTTATCGTATTTTCCTGCCATTTGTGGGTATCACTGTTTCAAGCCGTGAAAGCCGTGAATTCAGGGATGGCATTGCCAAGATATGCGCTACCAAGGTTTCTGCCGGCGTGTCCACCGGAATAGGTGACCATGAGGAGAAATACGAGGGCAAAGAGGATGCTGATGTGGGCGATGAGCAGTTTGAAATTAATGACAGCCGTTCCTTTGAAAGTATGTATCATGACATGGAGCAGGGAGGTCTTCAGCCGGTGCTGAATGATTACATATATGTATAATGACACAATTGTGATTACAAACCGCAGGCTGGTAAAGGGCGATTATTTAGAGCAGATTGAAAGAGCCACATCCCTGCATCCATATGGGCTTATTCTCCGTGAAAAGGACTTGTCAGACGAGGAATATACTAAGCTTGCCATAGAAGTCTTAAAGATATGCCAAGCCAATGATGTGACCTGTTTTCTACATTCCAGATGCCATATTGCAAGGGAACTGGGCTGCCAAAATATCCATCTGTCTGTGAGGAGTCTTACGGAGCAGGCAGAGGAGCTTAGGTATTTTAAAAATATAAGTGTTTCCTGCCACAGCCTTAAGGATGTGCAGGAAGCCATTGCCTACGGTGCCACACAGATTGTACTTGGTACCATATTTGAGACTGAGTGTAAAAAAGGCTTAAAAGGCAGGGGCGTGGCTTTTGTCAGAGAGATTGCTGACTATTGCGGGATTCATGCTGATGTGCCTGTTTTTGCCATTGGAGGGATTACTCCTGAGAATATAGGACTGGTAAAGGAAGCTGGTGCCAAGGGTGGATGCATGATGTCTTATATGATGAGCATATGAGTTGCAATAAGTGTATACAAAAATATAATTTATGAATGATTTACAAAGGAAATGAACGCTAAAAAGAAAATAACATATGCAAAGGAATCATAAAAAAATATTTTAAAAAGGCTTACATAACAACGCATATTATGATATAATCTCCCAGCAATTAAATAGTGGTCTAAATTGGAAACGCACAATCTTTCTGGATGATAACGAACAACACATTAGAAATCATTATCACACAGGAGGATTTTTTATGCCAAAAAACAAATTTCAGGACGTAATTTTTACACTTATCATGGCTTCAGTCATGGTTTATGGGATGGTAGTCTACAATGTAGCTTTAAACACCGGAGGTGTGACAGGACAGACATTTTTACTTGCTCTTCACGAGCTTCCAATCATGGTTCCAATTGCCTTCATCTTAGAGTTTTTCATAGTTGGAAAAATCGCCAAGATGCTTGCATTTAAGGTTATGAGACCAGATGACAGACCACAGTTCATCACATATGCTATTTCCATCTGTATATGCTGTATCATGTGTCCAGTCATGAGTCTTGCAGCCACAATCCTTTTCAAAGATACAAAGACCTTTGGAACATGGGTGCAGACCTGGGCAATGAATTTTCCGATGGCATTGTTATATCAGATGTTTTATTGCGGGCCACTTGTCAGATTGATTTTCAGGACAATATTTAGAGAGAAAAAATAATATTTGTCTTCAATATAGGTATAGACATGGTCTGATTTTATGGTACAATCAAGTTAGTTGGTACTAACACAGGAAGGCATGAAGAAACTCATGCCGGTTTACCATGTGATTGGTGGGATTCCTGCGGTTAGGAATGTGTCGAATAAGATTGTGGTTATGGAGAGGAAATGATAGCAAAAACATAAAAATGTGGTTTCCTCGAAAAAATGGCTCATAAAAATGTGAATTTCCTTGAAAAGTGGCTCATAAAAATGTGAATTTCCTTGAAAAGTGGCTCATAAAAGTGTAAAAATAGTATATAATATAAATATACATGTTACGGAGGTACTTTTATGAGTTACTTAGTTCGTAAAGCCGATAATTTTCTCCTTGAGTGGAAATCAAATTCTGACAGATACCCTTTGATAATAAAAGGAGCCCGTCAGGTTGGTAAAACAGAAACTATTAGAAAATTTGCTCAAGCAAATTATAAAAATGTAATTGAGATAAATTTTATTACTGAACCAGTCTATAAATCAATTATAGAAGAGGGATTTTCAACAGACAGTATCACGAAGTTGATTAGCAGAATTGACCCATCAAAGCATTTCTCGGCGGGAGATACTTTGATATTTTTTGATGAAATTCAAGATTTTCCAGAAATAGCTACATCTCTTAAATTTTTTAAGGAAGATGGTAGATTTGACGTAATATGTTCTGGTTCTTTGCTTGGAGTTCAATATCATCGTATTGCAAGCATCAGTGTTGGATATAAAATGGATTATCAAATGTATTCTATGGACTTTGAAGAATTTCTATGGGCAAAAGGATATTCAAAAGACACAATGAATGACATGACAAGCCACATGCTGACACAGACCCCATTTTCCTCGACAGAACACAATATTTTTTCCAATCTATTCATTGAATATTGTATTTTGGGTGGGATGCCCGCGATTGTGTCTAATTATATATCAAATGGTACCTTTGAGGGCTCACTGGATTTACAGAGACAATTACTGATAGATTATGAAAATGATATAATAAAATATGCAGAAGGTCTGGATAAAGCCAAAATACTGAGTGTTTACCGCTCAATACCGGCGCAATTGGCAAAAGAAAATAAGAAATTTCAATATTCAAAAGTCACAAAGGGTGGCAGGTCAAAAGACTATATGGGATGTATTGAATGGCTAAAAGATGCCGGTCTTATTAATGTATGTGAGTGCTTACAATTTCCAGAATTGCCTTTAAAAGGGAACGTAAACGAAAATAAATATAAGGTATATACTTCCGATATTGGTTTACTTGTAGCGAATTTGGATGATGAAGCACAAATAGATTTACGGGCTAATAAAAATCTTGGGGTTTATAAAGGGGCTCTTTACGAGAACTTTGCGGCAGAAGCACTTGTTAAACAAGGTTATGGATTATATTACTACTCAAAAGAAAATTCTACTTTGGAAGAAGATTTTTTTATCCGTAGTACAAATGAATT
>OGXW01002192.1_pt1 | contig 14051 bp, 10 predicted proteins | sample 1576341 | NCBI WGS metagenome assembly OGXW01 (sample SAMEA3541592, study PRJEB24748) | human gut metagenome | biome: human gut; feature: human-associated habitat; material: faeces | place: China | collected 2012
TATTTAAATAATGTGAATAATTATTTAATAGATTATAGTATGGTATGTTTATTGAATTTTTTATATGTGAGATATTGTATGAATAGTTATCTCTAATATCAATTATAATTGGGTTAGAAATTTTTTTTAATTCACTTAATGATATTGTATTCATAACTTACACCTCACTATAATATATTAAATTATTATAATATTGGAAAGTTAATAAACACAATATTTTTTATTTTATTTTCACTTCAGATCTATGGTTCTGAAGTGTTTGTTTAAGCCTTAGATTTAAGTCTTAAACAAAGGGCTATTATATATAAGCAAAATATATATATTTAGATTATAATGGTATTTATATATTAAAAACCTTTAATAATGAAATTAAAGGTTTTATATTAGTCATCACTGAAGAAATCATCAAAGAAATCATCATCATTTGTATTATCTGTATACATATTTTGTAATTTATCTTCATTAGTATTATTTTCTTTAGGTGCTGGTATACTTTGATTACTTTGAGTTAAATCATTAAATGATACATTCTCTTTTTCAGTAGACTGAGTAACTGGTTCTGAAACTACATCTACTGGTTTTTGAACTTGTTCTGGTTCTTTTGTTTGTTCTTCTTCTTTTTCTATTTCTGCTATTTTAGCATCAATCTTCTTAACTAGATCATCTATATTGAAACTATCTTCTTCAGGTTCCTCTCTTGCTTGATTACCTAAGAAGTTAGGCATACCTCCACTAAATGGATTAGATGATGGTCCTGCAAATGGATTGGAACTACCGAATGGACTACCACCCATAAATGGATTTGAAGAACTAATAAATGGATTCGACATGTTTGGACTAAACTCTCCCATTGAAGCCATTTTTTCTTGTTTTTTGGCTTTAACAAATTCTCTTATATCAAATAATTGTAATTCTCTCTTTGGTCTAGCTTCTGGAGTGCTCTTTGGGTATGTTCTACCCCAGTCAACTTGGAAGTCTGTTTGAAACTTTGTTTTGTATGGAAACATTCTTCTTCTTAAAACAATTATTTCAAACTGGCTTAATCTTTGTAAGTCACTTACAGTTACTAATGGTGTTGATGCGGTTTTATCTTTTTCTTTTGACTTTACTTCACCACACATTTTGCTTATTTCTTCAAGGGCCGCTATTTCACTACTTATTAAGTATAATAAGTTACAATTACCACGAATGGTATCACCATTTTCTTTACCATATACTTGTGTTAATTGTGCGAAGTTCTGGATAATAAATGTAAATCTGATTAATCTACTTCTTGCGGCAGTAACCATGGTTGTAACATCTTTTAAAGGCGGCATATTAGCAAACTCATCTAGAATGAAGTTTGTTCTATATGGTAATTTTCCACCACTTTCTTGAGCAACATCTATTAATGTTTCATAACACTGTTTAATAAATATAGTAGCAAGTGGATGTAATGTTTTCTTTTCATCTTGCACTATTAAGAAAACTGCTGTTTTCTTTTTTCCAATATCGCGCATATCAAAATCACTATATGATAACATTTCTGATAAGTTTTCTCTTGATGAGAAAAGTTTTATTTTTTGTTTAAATGTTGCAATAATACCTTGCTTTGTTTCATCTGCAGTAAATACTGTACCTGATGCATTAATATAAGCTGGTTTAGAAGGATCTTTACCATTAAAGTATTCTTTTATGTAGTTATTGTTTGGTCCTCCAAATCTTTCTTCGCCTAAACTACTCATTAAGTTTATACTATTTAAGTTTACTTGTTCTGGAGTAGCATCTTCAAATAAACCTAAAGCAAGTCCTGTAAAATAGTCTGCTGCTGTTTTTTCCCAGAATGGATCACCACTACTTTTTTCTTCATATAGTATGTTTAAGGCCAAATCATCAAGTAATTCTATGGCTTTATCTGTATTACCATCTTTATATAATTGATAAGGTAAGCTCATTGGATTCCATGCATTGCCATGTTGTGGATCTCTAAAATTTAATGTAACTATATTATAGCCTTCATCTTTTAATAAGGCTGCTGTTTCTTCATACAATTCACCTTTAGGGTCAGTTAATATCATTGATTCATTATGTTTGGCTAATAATTTAATCATTGGTTTTGCTACGATTACTGTTTTACCAGAACCAGTAGCACCCATAACTAACCAGTGGTCTTCACCATTGTCAACCCACATTTTTCCTTTTTTACTATAAAGTGCTATACCTGCTGCAGGTATTGTTTGATCTTTTATATTAACTACTTCAAGGCCTTTTTTAAATTCGGCATCTGTAGCCCATCTTGAATATCCTTTTTCTTTCTTTGAACCAACACTTAGTCCAAATCCTTTTTCATGGTCAAAAATATATGATTTAACTGCAAGAAAAATTCCAACCAAACAAACTATGAATAAAAATAAAGTCATTCCTATGTATTTAGAAGTAAATGCTTTAAAAGGTAAAAAGCCATAAAATTTACTATTTGATGCTAAACTACTTACGTTTAATACTCCTATTGCACATAGATATAATAAAAATACACAAAAAATTATAAATATTATTAAATCTTTTTTTTCTACTTTAATTTTCATATAAAAATCTTTCCTTCCAATTAACTACCAATATTATAGCATTAATAATTTGAATTGTAAATAAGTTTATTGGAAAAGAAAAGGCATTCTTGTTAGAGTGCCTTTTAACTATTATATAGTTTCTTTTCTACTTTTGAAATAGTATACTGAGTATGTTAATGCTCCAATACCTGCAGTCCAAGCAATGAATATTAGTACATCACCTGTTTTACTATTTTTATTTACATCTTCATTAGTTTTATCACCTATTTTACTCCAGTAAGCATATAAACTAATATCTGATGTTACTTCTTTAGTAAAGTCATATTCTTTTCCATTTTCTTTTTTGTCATACCATCCATCAAATGTATAACCTTCTCTCGTTGGATCCTCTATTTTTACTAATTTTTCACCTTTATTTACTTTTTTAATAGTTTTTTCAGTTGTATCATCATTCATATAGAAAGTTATAGTATATTGTACTTCATCTTCATTTAACTCTTTTTCATACTGTGCATACAAAATTACATTAGCATTACTACTGTATTTTCCTCCTGCTGCATAAGCAGAACCTGTTCCATCTTTCTTTATATTCCAGTTTACAAATATATAACCTTCTTTAGTAGGTTTAATATCACTTAATACCAAGTCAGTACCTTTTGTCTTAGTTTGATTAGATGGTGCTCCAGTACCACCATTAGCATCATATTTTACTGTGTAAGTAACTGTATTTTCTTTATACTGAGCATATAGTGTAAGATCTGCATCTACAGTATATGAAGCACCTATATCATACTTTGTTCCTGTTCCATCTTTCTTTGTATTCCAACTTGTGAAAGTATAACCTGTTTTAGTTGGCTTTGCAGTACTGATAGTTAAAGATTCTCCTTGTTTTTTTGTTTGATTACTAGGTGCGCCAGTTCCTCCATTAGCATCATATTTTACTGTGTAAGTAGTAGGCGTTGGGGTCTCTCCTCCACCCGTTTCACCACCTGAAGAACTACAACTCCAATGAGCATAAAATTCCGTAGCATCGCCTGTATCAAAATATTGTCTATACACTGTTCCTGAAGCGTTAGTCATATACCAGCCATCTGCAGTACATCCTGACTTAGTTAATGTAGGTATTTCCATTTGACTAAAATAGTTTGTTGCACCGCTATAAATTGTTTTAGACCATGTTGTTGAACCATCACTGAATGTTCCACCATTAGCATAGAATGTTGCCGTATAAGTAGTTGTTGTTGGAGCTACGCAATTTGCAGCTGATGTAATTGTACTTGATTTATACCAACTACCTGAAGAACAAGATGTTGATGGTGCGCTTGTCCCCCATTTATATTCTCTATTACCACTTGAATTAGCATCACATATCCAACAACTATATGTTGGTGCTTTACAGTTTGCCGCTGATGTAATTGTATTAGATTTATACCAATTTCCACCAGTACATGTTGATGATGGTTGGCTTGATGCCCATACATACTTATTGTCAGCATCACATTTCCAACAACTATATGTTGGTGCCACGCAATTAGCTGCTGTGGTAATACTTGTCTTCTCATACCAGCCACCTCCTGAACAAGATGTTGAAGGCTTGCTTGTCGCCCACTGGTATTGACCGGTTGTATCACAAACATAGCAATGTGAAACGGCAGTGGCATATATTGCATTAACTGTACATGAATTATTTGAAGTATCATAACTTAGATACAAGTCTCCATATTTTTCTTTACACTCATCAATGTGTGAACCTTCATAACGTCCGTAATATATATAGCATTTTGTTTTACCACTAAACAGTCCAGATTCTTCAGGACAACAAATTCCTTCTTGACTATCAACTAATTTCCATCCGCTTTTGCAACTATATTCTACTGCATATGTATTACTCATACTATTAAACAATGTTACTGTTATAAATCCAAATAAAAATGCTGATAAACCTATACATACTGTTCTTAGTTTGTTTTTCTTTATCTTTTCAATCATTATTCTTTCACTCCTTATCTTACATTTTAATAATAACATTAAAGCTTGGTTTTTGCAATACTTTTTAATACTTTTTAATCCTTTATCAAAAAAAAAATAATTATCATAAATATCGATATTAAAAGATACAAAAAAGGTATCAATTTCGATACCGATTTTTTATATTTTATTTTTTCTTTTACCTTTCAATCTTATTAATAAAACTATTAACCCAAATATTATAAATACTAGTAGTATTAATAATGCTACACCAAATTCTTTTTTATGTTCTACTTTTTCTGTATTTGGTTTTAATACTATGTTTATTGACTTGTTATTAGCATTACTTTTATTTATATTCCAAGTATAAACATTATTGTTTACCTCATCTGCATTAGATGATATTACCTCAAGTTCACTATTAATATTAATAGTAACACTATCTAGTTCTTTGTATTTACTAAAGCAATTAAACTCTTTGCTTGTAGAGAGAACTATCTTTTCTTTTTCTTTAAGTAATTTATAGTTGTCATAACAGGTGGAAAATGATAATGAATTGTTATAATCATTTAAGGTATCATATGTTTTTTTATATGACATACCAAAGGTATTGTTTTTTTCTGTTATTGATTGACTATACATTCCTAAACTATTGGTAGGTCCTGTGTAACTACTTACTAAATTTTCTACTTCTTGTTTGATATTATCTTTACTAGCATTGGACATATAGACTATGTTTTTTTCGGTAATTGTGTTAGTGTTTATTTTTATGTTATATTCAAATGAACAACCTGTTAATGATAACAATATAACTACTAATAATGCTATTTTGTATTTTTTCATAATACCTCCATTATTCTATCACATAAATATATCCTACAAATGAATAACCTTTCCATATATTTGAAATTGTTCCTTCGCCACTTTCAGTATATGATACATTAGATTGATATCTAAATCCGTATGGATTTGTACTACTTCTTGCAGAATTTATATTTGCTTCAGAATAATCTATTGTACCATCTGAATTTACTGCCTCTACTACTGCTACATGTCCGAATTCGTTACTACTCCATACTATTATAGCTCCTACTTTTGGTTCTTCTACATTTGGACTATATGAGAAAGCACTCGCGCCTTGTTCTATATTATCTTGATACCAATTTTTGGCATGTGGTGCTCTTTCTAACCTTAAATCTGAATTGGCTGCGCTTAATATTTCATTGGCCCTACCAACTGCATACCATGTACATTGTCCAACTAAATCAGTATTCGATCTATATGAAACATTATTATCTGAATAATAAAATTCTATATCGTGTGTATCTTTATCACTTGGGGCTCCTGTTCTTTTAAAAAATCCATCTGCTCCTGCGGATAATCCTGATGTATAGCCACCATATCCTCTTAGGGAACTAATTTGAACACTTGGTGAATAAAAATACTTTAGTATATAATCAAACTTGTATCCTTCTTTAGCAAGTTGATATGAAGCTACTTGGCTCATACCACGACCATGACCACCAGCAATGTAACTTTTATAATCATTTGATACTGTTACTTTATGTGTTTCATTGTTAGGTAATTTTGTATACGTTACACTACATCCATCATCATCACAAGCATAATCGCCATCAGTATAAAATGAATCATATTGAGCCATTATTAATTCTGAATTATCTGTTAAAACTAAACCTTCTGTTGCCTCGGTTGCTTCTATAGCTGAATCAACAAAATCTGAAGTAAAGTTTTGAGCAGAACTACTATTTTCTATTGATGTTGTACAATTATTGGTTCTTTTTATTGCAAATGTTCTTGCCGCTATTGCTTGAGCTTTAAGAGCTTCTATTCCCTCACTAGTATAAGCTTCTGCACTTACTACTCCTTTTACATAGTCTTCAAGACTATATGCTTGATTATCAACTATTATTGATTTACATTCATCATTAACTTTTTGTAAATATGTATTAGTGGAATATCCTAGACCACTTGATCCTCCCATTCCACTTATATCAATTATTCCTAAACTCATAAGTGGTGATATTAATACTATAATAAAAACAGTACAAATTGCTAACCATATACATATACCTATTAATATTATTTTTTTCTTTTTTGGTGATAACTTATATTTGTCGGTAAATGCACTATTTAAGTCTTTTATTTGGCTACTTTTTTGTTCAGCATTTTTGCCAAATTCTCTCATTTTTTTACCGGTATTATCTACTGCTTTTCCTGATTTATCTACTGCCTCACCTGTTTTTTCAGCGGCTTTACCGGCTACTTCCGCAGTTTTTCCGGCAGCAGTAACTGCAGCTCCTGCTGCTGCAAGTGGAACACCAAGAATTGCACCATAACCACTGCTACTTAAACCTTTACCGGCTTGCATTATGCCTTTACCAGCACTTGACATGCCTTTACCAGCATAGTTAATTGCTTTACCACCATATTTACCGGCATTTCCAGCAACTCTTGCTGTTTTTCCCACTGCTGATGTTGTTGTACCTGCTACTTTACTAGCTTGTCCTACTTTTTTTACAGCATTTCCACTTTTATCGATTATTTTTTCTCTAGTACTTTGTTCATCTGCCACTGACATCACCACCTAATGAAGATTATTATAAGCCTCCACCTGAGCCAAATGACTCTAATTCATCTTCTGTTACTATTACATTTATTTGCATTCTTCTGTTACCACATACAAATAATGCTTCACCTTGGCTAAATCTCTTTATACCTTCTTTTTCATTATCATTTAAATCTATTAACATAGATAAATCTTCAACTGATTGTTTCTTTAATCCCATAACTAAATAATATGAAGAGTTATCAAAGATTGCTTTACCATGCATTAATATTCCATCTGCAACAAAGTCTGATGGCTGCTGGGTAATTATTATTGTTCCTGTATTATATTTTCTTGCTCTTCTTTGAACTTGTGCTAAGAATTCTGCACCTAGTTCATTTTTAGCGCCTAATAATACGTGAGCTTCATCTACTGATAGTACTGTATTTTTATTTGGGTTTAAACATAATCCCCAAGCAAACTTAAGAACATTAAATAATAATGCATTTCTTATGTTAGCATCAGAATTCATTAATTCTTTTATATTAAATACTAAGAAATCACTATCAGTATTTATTGAAGTATGACCATTAAAGTAATATTGTAACTCTCTTACAAATGGTCTTAATTTTAATTCTAATCTTTCCATAACATCTCTTTCATGAGTTTTCTCAGTCATTGATGTTAATTTACTAGTTACTGTTACATAAACATCACTAAATGTTGGAAATTGATTTGACGTAAACTGTGTAAAATCTGAAGTAAATGTTATACCAAATCTAGCATATGTATCTTGTACTACTTCACTAAATAATGTTAATACATCATCTTCAATATCTGGTGCATAGTACTTCATGAATGCTTTTAATGATTGTAATGTTTTATTAAGTACAGTGTATCCTAATCCTGTTTTAATTTCATTTTCATCGGCATCCATTATTATTTCAAGTGGATTTACCATTCCGTATTCTCCACCTTTACCTAAGTCTATGACATCTCCTCCATACATTCTTGTCATTTCACTTATTTCACCTTCGGGATCAACCGCTACTATTTGGTAACCATTTCTTATATGACTACGAAGTATTAATTTAGCTGCTGTTGATTTACCTGAACCTGAAGTACCTAATATGATCATATTAGCATTGTTTCTATTACTTTCTTTTCTTATTTGATATAAGAACTGATTAAATAGTACTACACCACCAGAGAAATCTACTCCAAGAAGTGTTGATAATCCATCATCTTTGATACTATCAAAGATGAATGGATACATAGCTGCCATTGTTGGAGATGGCATAGGTGTACCTATTCTAGTTTCTATTATTTGTTTATCAAATATAGGAAGTATAGATTTTAGTACTCTTTCTTGTTCAAATCTAAGAGGTATTGCTCTCATTTCCATAGCATCAAGATAGTTCTTAATACTAACTTTTTTATTTTCTAATTCTTCTTTTGTATCAGCAGTAATCATGATATGCATTTGAAAGTCAAATGTTTTTGCTTGTGAAGCAGTAAACTGCTGAATAAAATATTCTAATGAATCAACATCTTGTCTTATTCTTTCTTGAATAGTTCTATCTTTTTCTTGTTGATATCTACTTTTTAAGTCTGCTATTTCTTTATTTAACATTTTAGCAAGTACTGAAAATGGTAATGGAATATGTTTAATAACTACTTTTACACCAGACATATTAGTTAAATTAGATAAATATCCTGGACCAATTAATCTTGGATAAGATATTACTGTTAGTATTGTAGCATATCTATCACTAATAACAAAGTCTGCTGGATTAAATTGCAATCCTTTTGGAGCTAGTTCACTTTTAAAATTCATTATGCAATCACCGTCCCAAAATTAGTTGTCATTCCGCTATTAAGGAAATTATCAAGTATTATTCTTAAATCATCATTAGATACTTGCTTAGCTTCTAATCCTGCACTAGCAAGTCCTGTAATTAGAGTTCTAAGTCTTTTTTGAATTAAATCATCATTTTTATCTTTAAATAATATATAATACTCAGTATCAGTAATATTATTATTCATAAAATCATTAGCCTTGTCTATATCTTGATTAATTAATTTTCTAACAGCAGGATTAGGAGTCTGATTATATAATAATTGTAATCTAGCAAGATAATTATTTAAATCTACTGGTCTATCTGCAGATATTAACCAAAACTCAAAGTCAATTGTGTTATAGAAATTCTTTAAAGCTATTATGGTATTATCTTGAGTACCTTGATCTAGAATAAAGATATTTCTGGGTTTAATTTTGATTCCTGTTACTTTTTGTTTGTTGTCAAGTATTATTGCACCATTGGCAATACTTTTAATTGGTAACCAATCTTCAGTATACTTTGAACTATTTTTTGTCGTCGCCAAATTTTTCATAAAAACACCAACCTCTCCATATATAATTTCTTCTTTCTGTGAAAAATCTAAATATACTTTGTATAGCACATAAGACATTATGATAATTAGGTATTGGTATTACCAGTAGGCCAGTTACGCCTACTGGTAGGCATGATAACAATATCATTATAGTATTATTAGAATCCACAAGTACTAATAATAATAAAGTTACTGCCATTCCTGTACCAAACATAATTAAATCAAATGGTCTAAATATATTAAATATCAATGTACCTCTTTTAGCATTCGCAGGTACTAAAAATCCATTCACTATGTATCACACTCCTATTTGATTTTACTCTTTTTCTGTTGCATCTTTTCTTTGTTATACTCATCATTTGTAATTTTTCTAGCATTAGTTATATTTTCATTTTTTGCAGTTGTTGCAGCGGTACTTACACTATTATAATTGCTAATTGTTTTTCCTGTTTTATTTTGTATAATTTGCATTTGTTTGGCAATGTCTTTGTCTTTTGAAGCATTTGTATTTACCCAAGTTTCCTTAGCACTATCCATGTACGCTTTATAAGTGGCCTTCTGTGCAACAACATCTGCAGTTGTTATAGTTCTTCCTGTTACGGCATCTACTTTTCCTACATTCGTTTCTATATAATTAAGTCTAGCTTGTGCTGCTTGTGCTCCTGTATTTGTTTTTAATAGTTCGCTCTCAGCCCTGTCATCAATTGCTTTCTTAGCAGCAATAATTGCTTCATTATCTTGATATTCTTTATTTAACTTACTATTATCAATTTTATACATTTGCTTATCTAAAGCCCTCTGACGTGCTTGTCTTGTACTACTCATACCACCTTGTACATTTTTAAATATGTTTCCTTTTGTTTTTGCTCCACCAGCTATTCCACGATTAAACCCTCCAAATGCTCCAGCAATTTTTCCTCTTACGCCATAACCATTTTTTATACCCGATGCCATTCCAGCTGCTCCTCCTACTACTGTACCAAGACCAAATGTTGCTGCACCTTTTGCAATACCCATTCCTGGAATGTCTCCAAGCATCTTCTTAGGATTCTTAAGCCCGAAGCCAATGCTCGCGGCTCCTCCACCGAAGTTAGGGAATAGATCTTTTAATAGTTCTGGTACTCTTTTTCCAAACATAAGTAAGCCTATGATTAGGAATCGTGATACCCATTTTGCTGTTCCACTACCGGCTTCAAGACCCGTACTCTCATAAAATACGCTGTCCACCTCACTAAATGCTTGAAGTATCTGTGTACTAACTGTTATTATAAAATAGATTATAGCTAATCTTATAAATAAATCCAAATAAGTTGTCATACATTGTTTTGTCCAATTTTTAAATGATCCCTCTGGATCTGATATGTATGATAGTATTGGAACTGGAGCTATCAATTGTAAATAAGCTAATTGAATTACACGTGTTGCAACACTTATACAATATGTTATTAATATATATACCATAAACAAGCCAAAACCTATTGCAAACAGTCCATCCCATTTAATTACATATTGTCCTGCATTTGTTATTGAAATATAGTCAACTGTATCACTAAACGACATATGATCCTCTAAAATTTGAGTTTTTAAATACTCATAGTCATGAACTTCTAGCTGAACGCCACCACTATCTGGATAAGTTACTTCTAATCCTTGATTCAGTTTAAGTGGTTCATTTTCAGTATAAAAACCAAAATATAATTCTGATGCTATCACATGTCCAAAGCTTTCAGCATCTTTAGATGGCGCTTTTCCAACTATTAATTTATATATAATGTTATCTGTATTGTTTGCCGATCCAACAACTAGATTTTGTAAGTCAAATGCCATATTGAAAATGGATGGAGTAATACCCAAGAGTACTATTGAAATTACACTTCTCTTTATAATTCCGCCAAATCCCTTTTTTTCATCTGTAAACTTACTAGGATCAACAAGTGACTGTATTAAAGAAAATGACAATTTAAATACCATAAATATTCCTAGTATCATTCCTACTTTGTTGTATATACCTTGAATAAAACTGCTTTCAAGTATTTCTGCTCGTGCAGTGTACATAAAGACATTATATAAATCTACAATAAAATTATAGATAACTGCGGCGACAGTACACGAAAGAGTTCTTAATGCCTGCTTAATTGAAAATGCAACGTCAGACCAAAATGATAATACATATATCATATTATTTACCTCCTATACTTTTAAGCATTAAATATCCCACATGAACCGGGTTCAATAAAGTTCCATACCTTATTTGCAAGTCCAAGTAAAAAGTCAACAATAGTTGGAGTTAGAAAGAAGATAACAGCAATTCCTATTCTTAACAAGAAGTTTTTTTGTGCCTTTTTCATTTTATCTTCATCGCCAGCAAAGATTGCTTTAGTGAATTCTATAATTCCAAACCCAATCAATATTATTGGAACTGCAATTTTAACAATATTTAAATAACTACCTATTTTTTTTCTTAAATCTTCACCGATCAAATCTTCACAATCAATTATAACTTCCATTCCGAGATTTTTTGACATTTCGCCATACTTTTCTTCGGTTTCCTTTATTATTGCATTAGCTTCGTCATTTAATGCTTCACTTTTGTTTATATATTTAATTGCAACAGCAAATACTTTTGCATACTCTTTTGCTGTACTCTGCAATGTTTCAACCGAAATGTCTGAATTGGTATGTTTATTTAGCGCTGTGCTTAATGATGACGCTATTAACTCATTAAGCATTGCAGGATTGACTTTGTTTGTAAGCTTATTAAGCGATGACACATTAAATACTTCACAATTGAATTGTGTAGTCATTGCTCCCAAAGCATCACCAGTCTTTTCATTTGTTACTAAATTGCATTGTTCATCATAATAATTATACATCGACTCAGTGTTGCTCAATACTATTTCTAATTCTTTGTATGCTTCAGTTAAGTCTAATACCATTTGTGATGGGCTATAATCTCCAAAATTATATTTTTTCCCTTCATCTACTGCTTTATTAATTTCTGTGGCAGCTTTATAAGCTTTTTGATATTTTTCACTTTTTAAATTTTTAACTGCTTCGATTTGCTTTGATAATTCTTTATCATACTTTTCAAACCAGTCTGATACCCAATTATAAAATTTATTATTATTATCATCACTACGATACATAACATTTTTGCCATCAACAACCTCTGTTACTGTAAATTTTTGATCATCAACTGCTCCTACTATCCACGGCCTGCTGCTATCTAACAGTTTAAAATAGTCTCTGCCAAACTTATTAACCCTTCTTGCTTGTGTCATTGCAGTCCATGACATAAAATTTTTATCATATTCATCTTTGTTTATTAATTGACATCCCAAATCTACAATATTACAAGTAGAAGTATCATTGTTTAAATTTAAATTTTTTTTAAAAGATTTCCAATCTTCCCAAGTTGATGCATAACCATATAATCCAGATGATTTATATCCTTCGATCATTATGCCGGTTTCTCCATCATCATTTTCAAATCCATATATCACTAATGCAGATTCACTTAAACTCTCAGTGTATTTTGCAGGCTTTTTTCCTTCCAGCACTAGAAAATCTCCTTTTACTCCTCCACTTGTCTGCCATCCCTCCGTTTGATAGATTTTTGTTGGACAATTACCATTGAACATTTCCGTTGAATCTACATTCGGGTCCTTATTACACTTTGATATTTTATCAAATGCTTTATTATACCAGCACATATTTCCTATGACATTTACTCCATTTTTATTTGCACCGTTTTCGTGATACATTACAAAGACTGGTGCTGGATTACTATAAAACTTATTAGGATTAAAAACTAAATATCTTGAGTCAGAATTGAAAACGTCATTTATATATGCGTATGTATTATAGTATTTAAAATCACTATTGTTTGTTTCAACCTCATCTTCTGGATTATCTGTACATTGCATCCACATAACTATAGCGTTTACTTTATTTGTAAACAATACTGCTGATATTAGTATTGTTATAATAGTTAATAATACTTTTTTGTTTTTTTTCATATATAATCTACTCCTTTGAAAAGTTAATTTATCACATTTAAATTATAGCATACTAATTAGAAAAAAGAAATCATTTTTTGATTTCTTTTGTTATTTTTTTGTTTAAGAATTTCTTATTTGATTCCAACAAGAACGCCAATCAGCTTGTCCTGGATTTATTTCGCCACCTGAGGCACTATTTATGGTATCAAATACGAATGTAACTAACCATACTACTGCAAATACACCAACTGCATATAAGAATCTTTTACCAAATGCTTTAGTAGCTTTTTTTACTTCATCCTCTTTACTTGCTATTACAGCTCTACCTAGATCAACCATTCCTAGTATTATTAATAAAATTGGAACTCCTATCATTATTGCATTGATAACAACGTTAACTATTCCTAATACTGGTGCTAATCCAGCAGGACACCCATCTAAAAAATACATACTTTTTTCCTCCTTACTTATAACTATATATTACAATAAAAATAAGTAATTGTCAATTATTTGACAATTACTTATTAATTATTTTTTTTCTTTTATTAATTTTTTTGCATTGCTTTTTTTGTTTTC
>OGXW01002193.1_pt1 | contig 14048 bp, 10 predicted proteins | sample 1576341 | NCBI WGS metagenome assembly OGXW01 (sample SAMEA3541592, study PRJEB24748) | human gut metagenome | biome: human gut; feature: human-associated habitat; material: faeces | place: China | collected 2012
ATAGTGTCCTGCCCTTAACGGCAAGTATATTTGACTTTTCCGGAAATTTTCGTTACCGCGCCGCCAAGCGCATGGGCGAGCTCTGCGACCGCGACGCGCAGACCATCCACCGCATGCTCGGCATGACCTTCAACGACCAGACCGGCGAGGTGACGTTCACCAAAGGCGAAAAGGAACCGCTCGAGGCCGATGCGCTCATTGTGGACGAGACCTCGATGGTCGACCTCTCGCTGATGCGCGCGCTGCTCGCGGCGCTGCGCCCGGGCTGCCGCCTTGTGCTCGTCGGCGACCCCGACCAGCTGCCGAGCGTCGGCGCGGGCAACGTGTTTTCCGATTTGATCCGCAGCGGGCGCATCGCGACCGTCGCCCTGCGCGACATTTTCCGTCAGGCCGAGCAGTCGATGATCGTGCGCAACGCGCACCTCGTCAACACCGGCATGCCGCCCAAGCTCAAAAACGCGGCGGCGAACGACTTTTTCTTCCTCCCCCGCCGCGACAGCGTGCGATTGGTCGAAACCGTGGTCGAGCTGTGCAAAACAAGACTGCCCGACAAAATGGGCATCCCCGCGGACGAATTGCAGGTGCTCACCCCGACGCGCCGCGGCGACGCGGGGACGCGGTCGCTCAATTTCGCCCTGCAAGCCGCGCTGAACCCGCCGAAACCCGGCAAACAGGAGCGCCGCTTCGGCGAACTCGTCTTCCGCGAGGGTGACCGCGTCATGCAGACGCGCAACGACTACGACGTCGTCTGGCAGAAGGCGGACGGCACCGCCGGTACGGGCATCTTCAACGGCGACGTCGGCAAGATCGCAAAGATCGACCCGAGCGGCGAGCTTTTGGAGATCGTCTTCGACGACCGCACCGCGACCTACACGTCCGACATGCTCGCAGAGCTCGACATGGCCTACGCCATGACCGTACATAAGGCGCAGGGCAGCGAATACCGCGGCGTTGTGTTCGTCGGCGCGCCGTGTGCGCCGTCGCTGATGGTGCGCGGCGTGCTCTATACCGCCATCACCCGCGCGCGAGAGCTGCTCGTCATCGTTGGCGACGATTCCGCCGTGAACAAAATGGCGGAGAACGACCGCCGCAGCCGCCGCTACAGCGGCCTCAAGTGGCGGCTTCGGAAAGGTGGGGAGGAAAAATGAGCTTTTTGGAATCGCTCGCGTCCTTACTTTTTCCACCGCGCTGCGCGTTCTGTGGAAAACCCGGCGTTCACGGCGTGTGTTCTGAGTGCGAAAAGGCGCTCCCCTACTGCAAAACGCCGCTCCATGAGAGAGCGGAGATCGGCGCGTGCCTCGCCCCGCTCAAATACGAGGGCATCGTGCGCGAGGCGCTGCTGAACTACAAATTCCACGCGGGACAGAGCCGCTGCACGGGCTTTAGCGATGTTTTAGCGCAGGCCGCCGCCGAGCATTTCGGCGGAGAGTTCGATTTGGTTACCTATGTCCCCGTGTCGAAAAAGCGCAAACAAGAGCGCGGCTACGACCAGTCGTATCTCTTGGCGCGCGAGACCTGCCGCCACTGGAGCGTCGCGCCGGAAACGCTGCTGCAAAAGACGAAGGACAACGTCGCGCAGTCGTCGCTTTCCTCCCGTGAGGAGCGGCAGAAAAACGTCGTCGGCGCATACGTTGCCGTCAATGAGGACAAGATCAAGGGTCAGCGCATTCTGCTCATCGACGATATCCTCACCACCGGCGCCACGCTCCGCGAAGCCGCGAGAGTTTTACGGGAAGCTGGCGCGGAAAGAGTCATTTGCGCCACCCTCGCCGCGGCGGACGAAGACTAAAGTCTTCAAAAAAGAGGCGACGCCTCTTTTTTGAGAAAGTTTCGCTGCGCTTCGTGCCTCACAGGTTCGACACGCACTCCGCGCAAAGTGTTTTTACCCACGTACACGCCGCGGGTAAAAACGATTCAAATGTTTCGCGTCTGCGGACGCGAAAATCAGCGGCGCAGGGGTATGTTTTTCCTTATTTTCCCCTGATACCGTGCGGAAAATCGCGCACAATGCTATTGCAAACTCAATTTCGAGCCGTTATAATAAAAACATCATGGGAAAGTATGAGCATTGCTCATTTTAGTTTTCAGAAAAATAAGAGGTAACACGCTATGTTTTCTTTTACCAAAGACATCGGCATGGATCTGGGCACCGCGTCGGTGCTGATCTACATTAAGGATAAAGGCATCGTGCTCAACGAGCCCTCGGTCGTGGCGCTCGACAAGAACACCGGCAAGCTCTTGAAGGTCGGCGCGGATGCGCAGGCCATGCTGGGCCGCACGCCGGGCAACATCATCGCCATCCGTCCCCTGCGCGAGGGCGTCATCTCCGACTACGAGGTCACCGAGCGCATGATCAAGGAATTCCTGCATAAAGTCATGGGCTTCCAGCTCTTCAAGCCGCGCATCATCATCTGCGTTCCCTCCGGCATCACCGAGGTCGAGGAGCGCGCGGTCATCGACGCGGGCATTCAGGCCGGCGCGCGCCGCGTCTACCTCATTGAAGAGCCTGTCGCCGCCGCCATCGGTGCGGGCATCGACATCACCCAGCCCGAGGGCCACATGATCATCGACATCGGCGGCGGTACGTCCGATATCGCGGTCATTTCGCTCTCCGGCGTCGTCGAGTCGTCCTCCATCAAGATTGCGGGCGACCAGTTCAACGAGGCCGTCGTCAAGTATATGCGCCGCAAGCACAACCTGCTCGTCGGCGAGCGCACGGCCGAGCAGATGAAGATGCAGATCGGCTGCGTCTTCCCGCCGGAAGAGGAAATGACCATGGAGGTCAAGGGCAGAAGCCTTATCACGGGCCTTCCCGAGCTCATCTCCGTCTCGTCTGCGGAAATGCTCGAGGCCTTTGAAGAGCCCGTCGAGCGCATCATGGAGGAGGTCCACCTCGTGCTTGAAAAGACCCCGCCCGAGCTCGTGGCCGATATCTCGAACAACGGCATCGTCATGACCGGCGGCGGCAGCTTAGTCCGCGGCTTTGATAAGCTCGTCACCGCCCGCACCGGCATCCACGCCATGGTGGCCGAGAACGCCATCCAGTGCGTGGCCGAGGGCACGGGCAAGAGCCTCGACAGCATTCAGGACATGCAGGACGGCACGATGAACCTGAGCCGCCGCAAGCAGATCAACTAAGAAAATTCGGGAGGATATCATGGCGGTCTTATCAAATCTCCAGCCGGAAAAGGTATTCTACTATTTTGAAAAGCTCTGCTCCGTTCCCCACGGCAGCGGAAATACGAAGCAAATCAGCGACCTGTGCGTCGGCTTTGCGAAGGAATTGGGCCTTAAATACCGTCAGGAGGCGTGCAACAACGTCATTATCTGGAAGAACGGCTCTTGCGGCTATGAAAACGCCGCGCCCATCATTTTGCAGGGCCATATCGACATGGTCTGCGCCAAGACCGAGGACTGCACCAAGGACATGACGCGCGACGGGCTCGACGTCATGACCGACGGCGAATGGGTCTGGGCAGACAAGACGTCGCTTGGCGGCGACAACGGCATCGCCGTTGCGATGATCCTCGCGATTTTATCCGACGAAACGCTCCCCCATCCCCCCATCGAGGCGGTCTTCACCGTCGACGAGGAGGTCGGTATGGACGGCGCGTTCGCGCTGGACTGCTCGGACTTGAAAGGCAAAAAGCTTTTGAACCTCGACTCTGAGGAAGAGGGCGTTTTCACCGTGTCCTGCGCGGGCGGCGTGCGCCTCGACTGCGCGCTCGAACTCAAGCAGGAGCGCGCGGACGGCATGACCGGCTACCGCGTGACGATCTCGGGTCTCAAGGGCGGCCACTCCGGCATGAACATCAATCAGGGCCGCGGCAACGCCAACTGCCTGATGGCGCGCACGCTGTATAGCGCGATGGAGCGCTGCCCCTCGCTGCGCGTGCATGAGCTGACGGGCGGCGAGTTCGACAATGTCATTTGCCTGCGCGCCGACGCGCTTGCCGCAGTCTCCGCGGCTGATGCGCCCGCGTTCGAGGTGTTCATCAAGGAATTCGACGCAACGCTCAAAAATGAGTACGCCGTTACCGACGGCGGCATTTCCCTCGTGTGCGAAAAGGCTGACGTTCCGGCCGCATTCTCCGCAGCGGACACGTCGAGACTGCTGCACGTGCTCCTTGCCCTGCCGCAGGGCGTGCAGGAGATGAGCGCCGACTTCCCCGGTCTTGTGCAGACTTCTCTCAACCTCGGCGTGATGCGCACGGACGAGCACGGCGTGAAGTGCTCCTTCTCCGTCCGCTCCTGCATCGCCTCGCAGAAGGATATGCTCATTCAGCGCGTGAAGGCCATCGTCGAATTCGGCGGCGGCACCGTGGGCGAGCGCAGCAACTATCCCGGCTGGCAATATGACCGCGATTCTGCCCTCCGCAAGGAGATCGAAGCGGTCTACCGCGACCTCACCGGCCACGACGGGAAGATCGAAGCCACCCACGGCGGCCTTGAGTGCGGACTCTTCATCGAAAAGATCCCCGGCCTCGACGCGCTGTCCATGGGACCGGAGCTGCACGATGTGCATTCGGTGGAAGAACGGCTCAACGTCGCCTCCACCGCGCGCGTCTATGCGCTCGTGTGCGAGGTGCTCAAGCGCAGCAAGTAAAACCGCGAACAAAAAAATAAAAAAGGCGGAACCTCTCAAAAAGAGGTTCCGCCTTTTTGCTGCTTTGCGGCATTTAGCCGCCGTAGCCAAAGAAGTTATTGAAGAAATCCCAGGGATTGGAGTAGTAGCCGTTGCCGTAACCGCCGTTGCCGTAACCGCCGTTACCATTGTAGCTGTTGTCGGTGCTCTGGTCGGAGGAACTCGTCTCCGTCGTCTCGGGGGCTGCGTCGAAGGTGAGCTCTACCTCGATCGTCTTACCCTCGCGGTAGACGGTCAGCGTCACGGTGTCGCCCGCGCTGTAGCTCTTCTTGGCCGCGACGAGGTCTTCATAGGATGCAATATCCTTGTCGTCCATCTTCGTGATGACGTCGCCGAGCTTGAGCCCCGCCTTGGCGGCGGCGCTGTCCGGGTCAACGGAGCAGACGAAGACGCCCTCGGCCACGTCGTAGCGGTACTGCTGCGCCATCTGCGCGGTCATCGTCTGCGGCGTGATGCCCATGTAGGCCTTGTTGGTCACATAGCCGTTGGTCATGATGTCCTTGACGAGCGACACGACGTCGTTGATGGGAATGGCAAAGCCGATGCCCTCAACGGTGGTGTTGGAATAGCTCGAATACTTGGCGGACACGATGCCGATGACCTCACCGTAGCTGTTGAAGAGCGGGCCGCCGGAGTTGCCGGGGTTGATGGAGCAGTCGACCTGGATCATGTTAAAGGGCGTGCCGTCAACATTGATGGCGCGGTTGACGCAGGAGACGATGCCCTCGCTCATCGAGAACGTCAGTTCGCCGAGCGGGTTGCCGACAGCGGCGACGGATTCGCCGATGGCGACCTTGCTCGAATCGCCCAGCACCACGGGTGTCGCGCCCGTCACGTCGATCTTGAGAACGGCGATATCATAGTCCTCGTCGCTGCCGATGACGGTCGCGTCATACGTTTCGCCGTTGTAGAGCGTCACCTCCACGCTGCTCGCATCGCTCACAACATGGTGGTTCGTGAGAATGTAGCCGTCCTCCGTGATGAGAAAGCCCGTGCCGCTCGCGGCGGTCTGCACGGTCTGGCCGAAGTAGTTCGTGGTGGCGGAGACGTTGATCGAAACGACGCTGTTGACATTCGAGGCGTAGACCTCCGACATCGACATCTGCGTCTTGCCGTCGACCTTGACGGTCTGCACCTGCGCGACCTCGCGGTCGCTGACCTGAACGCTCGTCTTGTTGACCTTGGTCGTCGTGCCGCTCACGCCTGCGCCGATGAAGCCGCCGACGAGCGCGCACACCAGCGCCAGCGCCACGATCTTGCCGGAAAGACCGCTGCCGCCCTTTTTCTTCGGGCTGCCGCCGGGATTCTTATCCCACGGGTCTTCGGCGTAGTTCTTCGTGTCGATCGGGGCGTTGGGGTTCTGCTCGTCGCCCTTGCGATAGCTGTAATGATACAGGTTGTTTTCGTCTTCGTACATGATGATGACCTCCTATGGACTGAGACCCTTGCTGGCAGCCTCTTTGCTTTCGATGATGCTATCATAGGGCATATTTATGTATATTTCTTGAACGCTATTTGACGATTTCTTAAATTCCCGATGACTTTTTTAAGTTTCTGTGATAATCGCGCGATTCCCCTTGCGATTTATTTCCCGTCATAATAAAATGAAACGCGACTGAAGAAAAAGGAGGCGGCGCACATGCTTCGCATCGACAATCTGAAGCTCCCCGTGGGAGCAAAGGAAGACAAGCTGCGCGCGGCCTGCGCGCACGCTCTGCGCGTGAGCGAGGAGGCGCTTGTTTCCGTTCATCTCCTGCGCCGCTCCATCGACGCGCGCGAGGGCGTGAAGCTCGTCTGCTCCTGCGCGGTCGAGGTCAAAAACGAATCCGGCGTTTTACGGCGCTGCAAGAATAAAAATGTGCAGCCCTATGCGCCGAAGAAATATACGCCGCCCGCGCCTGTTTCAGCGCCGGAGGTCTCCCCTGTCGTTATCGGCGCGGGGCCCGCGGGCCTTTTCTGCGCGCTGCTGCTGGCCCGCTGCGGCGCAAGACCCATTTTATTAGAGCGCGGGCGCGCGGTCGAGCAGCGAAAGCGCGATGTCGAGCACTTCTGGCGCACGGGCGAGCTTGATCTGACCTCGAACGTGCAATTTGGCGAAGGCGGCGCGGGCGCATTTTCCGACGGCAAGCTCAACACCGGCACAAAGGACCTGCGCCACGGCTATATTTTAGAGGAGTTCGTCCGCTTCGGCGCGAGCGAGGATATTTTAGTCGACGCCAAGCCTCATGTCGGCACCGACAAATTATATGTGGTGCTGCAAAATCTCCGCCGCGAGATCATCGACCGTGGCGGCGAAGTTCGGTTTTCCCACGCCGTTGTGGATATCGAGCAGAACAGCGGCAGCGTCACGGCGCTGCGCGTGAGCGCCCCCGAGGGGGAGTACACGCTGCCCACAAAGCACGTCGTGCTCGCGCCCGGCCACAGCGCGCGCGATACGTTCGAAATGCTGCAAAAGCGCGGCGTGCCGATGGAGCCCAAGCCCTTTGCCGTCGGCGTGCGCATCGAGCACCGCCAGCGCGACATGGACTTAGCGCAATATAAGGAGGCGGCGGGCACGCCCGGCCTCCCACCCACGTCGTACAAGCTCTCCTGTCACACGGAAAAGGGGCGCGGCGTGTTCTCGTTCTGCGTCTGCCCCGGCGGCGAGGTCGTCGCCGCCGCGTCGGAGGAAAAGCGCGTCGTGACAAACGGCATGAGCGAATTTGCGCGCGACGGCGAGAACATCAACGGCGGACTTTTGGTCTCCGTTACGCCGGAGGATTTCCCGTCCGGCGATACCCTCGCGGGCGTCCAGTTTCAGCGCGAGCTGGAGGACGCGGCCTATCGCCTTGGCGGCGGAAATTACGCCGCCCCCGCCCAGCGGGTCGAGGATTTTCTCAAGCATCGCCCGTCAACGGGAGCGGGAAAGGTCGTGCCGACCTATCTTCCCTCCGTCCGCTGGTGCGACCTGCACGGCTGTCTCCCGCCCTTTGTGTGCGAGGCGCTCGAGGAGGGCCTTCCGATGCTGGGACGGAAATTAAGGGGCTTCGATGCGCCCGACGCCGTTTTGACGGCGGTGGAGACGCGCTCTTCGTCGCCTGTGCGCATCGTGCGCGACAACTTGAGTTTTCAATCCGCCCTGCGCGGTCTATATCCCTGCGGCGAGGGCGCGGGCTACGCCGGCGGCATCATGAGTGCCGCGGCCGACGGCCTGCGCGTCGCAGAAATGATTTTGGAGGAATTGAACCATGAATGAAAAAATCGGTGTCATCATCGACTTCCTGACTCCGGCATACGAAAAGACGCTGCGCGACACCGCCGCACGCTGCGGCTACGACATCGTCTTCTTCCCCTCGTCCAAGGCGGCGGAGGGCAATGTGGACGACTGCACGATCCTCTACGGCCATCCGTCCCAGCGCGTCATCGCGGGCGCACGCAATCTCAAGTGGTACGCGAGCTGCTGGGCGGGCGTGGACCGCTTCTGCCGCGACGACCTGTATCAGAATCCCGACTGCCTGCTGACGAATGCCTCGGGCGCTTACGGCACGACGATCGCCGAGCATTCTGTCATGGTCTCGCTGATGCTGCTGCGCCGCCAGATGGAATACACCGAGATCATCCGCGAGGGCGGCTGGCGCGTGCTCCCGGGCGGCATCCACTCGCTCCACGGCGCGCGCGTCACGTGCCTCGGCACGGGCGACATCGGCACGGAATTTGCCCGCCGCGTGCGCGCATTCCATCCCGCGAGCCTGACCGGCGTCAGCCGCAGCGGCCGCGCGAACGCGGACTTTGACGCCGTTCATCCCGTCACGGAGCTCGATCAGCTCCTGCCCGAGACCGACCTTCTCTTCATGTCTCTCCCCTCGGTGAGCGACACGGTGAACATTCTGAATGCCGAGCGCATGGCGCTGCTCCCGAAGGGTGCTTACGTCGTCAACGTCGGCCGCGGCACGGCCATCGACCAGGACGCGCTGATCAAAGCGCTGGATTCCGGGCACCTCGCCGGTGCGGTGCTCGATGTCGTCGTGCCCGAACCGCTGCCTGCGGATCATCCGCTGCGCAAGGCCAAGAACCTCCTGCTCACGCCGCACGTCGCGGGCAACATGACGCTCGGCTACACCTGCGAGCGCAACGTGCAGCTCTTCTGCGAAAATCTGGAAAATTACGCCGCGGGCCGCCCGATGCATCACCTCGTCGACCGCAGAAAGGGCTATTAAACCGCGTCGCGTTCCGCCGCTTTGCGGCGGGCGCAGCACATAAAAAGGCAGCAATATGAAAAATTCCCGCATCAAAAACGGTATCCTGCGCATTGTGCAGGGTATCATCATCGGCGCGGGCGCGATTTTGCCGGGCATCTCCGGCGGCGTGCTCGCAGTCGTATTCGGCATCTACCGCCCCGCGATGGAGCTGCTCACGCACCCCAGGCGCGCGCTTCAACGCTACTGGCGGATGCTGCTCGCCGTCGGCATCGGCTGGGCGATCGGCTTTTTGGGCGGCGGCAGCGTGATCCTTGCGCTGTTTCACCAGTCGGAAACCGTCGCCACGTGCCTCTTCATCGGGCTCATCCTCGGCACGCTGCCCGACCTCTGGCACGAGGCGGGCACGCAGGGGCGCGGCAACGGTTCGTACATCTCGCTGATCGTCAGCTTCCTCGCCCTGTTCGGCGCGCTGATGGCCGTCAAGTTCAGTTCATTTGCCGAGATGCCCGCAAACTTCTGGGGCTTTCTCTTCTGCGGCGTGCTGTGGGGCTTCAGCTTCATCATCCCGGGGATGACGTCGTCGTCCATCCTGATGGCGGTCGGCCTTCTCACGCCGCTGATCGACGGCATTGCGCAGCTTGATTTCACCGTGCTCATCCCCTGGGGGCTTGGCATGGTCGGCGTGATGGCGCTGTTTGCCCGCATTGTGAGCAGGCTTTTCGACACGCACTACTCCATCGCTTATCACGCCGTCATCGGCATCGTGCTTGCCTCCACGATCATTATCATTCCGACGGGCTTTGCCTCGACAGCGGAGATGGTCTGGAGCGTCGCGTGCGCCATCCTCGGCGCGGTGCTCGCGTATTTTGGCAGCAAGCTCCAGCCGCAGGAGGACGCGGAGATTGAGGCGAAATAAAAGCAGATACAAAAAGCTGACGGTCAAAAGATCGTCAGCTTTTTACGGTATCATCATTTGTGAGCGCTTCGCTTTTGCGCTTGCGCTTGTAGTGGTATATCATCCGGTCGGCGCGTTTGATCGCATCCTCTACGCTGCCGAGCACCGGATTGAAGCACACATAGCCGACCGACACGTGCGGCAGGTGCTCGTTTTTCACTCGCCGTGCCGTCAGCTCGCGCAGGAATTCCGAAAGATACTTTTCCGCCGCAGTGTCGGAGATTTGCGCGATGACGCAGAATTCGTCGCCGCCGATGCGGTAGCAGTAGCCGACCTTGGAGAACACGGCGTAGATCGTGCTGCCGACCTCGGCAAGCACCGCGTCGCCCACGCCATGGCCACATGGCCAAAGGTGTCGTTGACGGACTTGAACTCATCCACGTCGAAATAGTAGATGACTGCGTGCCCGCGCAACGAGGCGAGACGGCTCTCATAGCTGCGGCGGTTCAGAAGATGAGTCAGCGTGTCGATTTTCTGCGTGAGCTCGGAATACAGGATGTAAACCATCAGAACATCGACCGCTGAGCACGCTCACATGATGCGCGCTCCGGCACCGTACTGGAGGAACAGCCCACAGAAGAAAAAAACCGGCAGGACGATAACGAGCGCCCGATACAGGCCATAATGGTGCGAGCTCTCGCTCAGCAGCTGACCAATGAACAGCAGAACGCCGCTGGCATAGGCCAGCACGTAGACCCAGTAAAACGTTTCGTGATGATAAACGTTTTGTGCGTCGACCGAGAAGATGAAGCCGAAGAAAGCCGACAACACCTCGAGCCCCGCGTGGACGCCGATGAGGGTATAAATGAGCTTTTTATGCTTGAGCGGCGTCATCAGGTCGCTGCAAAGCACCGTGATGACCGGCGCTGTGGACAGCTCGATGGTCTTAACGAGGATGTGCAGCGTCCGCAGCGACGGGTCGGCTCCGTCCATCCAAACGCCGAACCATTCCGATACCATGCATGCGACCACCAGTACGGAGATCGTGTAAACCATCTGCTTTTTGTCATGCTCCATCAGATCATTGCCGCTCACGAGCATGTCCATGATAATCATAATAAAGACCGAAAGGAAGATGGTAGCCGAGTAGAAATCCGACATGGCGCGAACCTTCCTTTCTGATAGTTATATTCTTACTATATCACAGTTGAGAAAGACTGCAACTAAAAAACGTCGAATTCTGTCGTTTTTCCAAAATTCACACAGAATCTGCCAGCAATTCGCTGTACTGCGCAAGGCTCTGCGTGGCGAGTTGCTGCATCGTCGACCAGTCCGCCGCGCCCGCACTTCCCTGCACCGCCACGGTGCGAAAACCCGCGTCCTTCGCGTTTTGGATCGCCGCAAGCGAGCCGGAAAAGACAATCGTATCGTCCTTTTGCGAGTGCAGGCGCTTCATCGCGCGCTCGAACATCGTGCCGCTGTCCGCCTTGCAGAGCGCGACGGATTCTGTCAGCACGAAGCGGAAATACGAGCTAAGCCCCGCCTTTTCGAGCGCTTTTTGCGCGTCCTCCGCGCTGAGCGCCGTCACCGCGCTGAGCCACACGCCCTCCATCTTAAAAAGTGAAAGCGCCTTGTCGAGTCCCTCGCGCGCCGCGCCGTCGGGGGTGAAGAGGGTATCGCCCAGTGTAAAGATTGCGCTTTGCAGCCGCATATTCGGTTCCTCCTGCGTTTGAATGATGATTGCCTCTTATTATAATGCGCCCCGCCGTCATTTGCAATCGCAGCGAAGAAGAATATCCTATGCAGCACGATTCTGTATAAATTTACGGATACATTCACAAAAGGATCTGAAAGACGGGGGCTTGACGCACTGCTTTGTGAAAAATGATGAACAAAAATACAGATTCAACGCTGAAATTTGGCGGGATTAGGTATGAATATTCCCTTGACTATGTATTTTTATTGAGTTACACTAAACTCATCAATTTTCCGCCGCTGTGTGTGGCGGCATAAGACCACTCTGGAGGACGAAAACCATGAAACATTATCCAAACTCTGTCAGCAAAGCGCTCGCGCTGCTGATGGCCCTGGTAATGACGCTCTCGCTCGCGGTCACGTCCGCGTTCGCCGTCAGCTACCAGGACATGAACCCCAAGGACGATGCGCTGCTGGGAACGAAATTCCCGGTCGACGCGACCATCACCCTTGTCACCGATGAAAACGGCAAGGACGTGTCCCTCTCCATCCCCGTGTCCGGCATGACGAAGGATGCGCTCGCCGCGGCCGTCAGCACCGGTACCGTTTCGCTCTCGCTCGAGCGCGACGATTCCCGCCCCTACGTCAACGAGGAGCTGTTCCCCTACGCTTACGCGGGCGGCTCTCTGAATGACTGGATGACCGAGGGCGACGAGCACCAGTTCACGGACATCAAGCTCTCCGCAAGCGAGAAAAACGGCAAGACCGTCCTCGACGTGAGCTTCCACGTGAATAACTACTTCTACTCCACCAACCGCAGAACCGGCGTGACCAGCGTCGACTACAGCGTGCCCCATGTGAACGGCGGCTACTACATCGACCTGTGCGGCTACTTTGATCTCGTCGCCAAAAACAGCGGCAAGGATCTCGGCTCCGTGAGCGTCAAAGTTGCGCCGTATGAAAACTTCAACACCATGTGGGAGATCTACAAGGAGCTCGATACGATCGTGGCAAACGGCACGAAAAACGGTCTCTACGTGGAAGAATTCTCCATGGGCCAGTCCACCGCGGGCCGTGATATGCCCTATCTCATCGTGGCCGACTCCAAGGCGAGCGTGAGCAAGTGGCTCGCCCTGACCGAGCAGGCCGAGACCGATCCCGATGCCGCGCTCGCCCAGATCAAGTCCGGCGCGCTCGACGATATCCGCGTGCCCGTGATGTATTCCAACATCCACTCCAACGAGGTCGCCGCCACCGACGGCGTGCTCGACTTCGCCAAGATGATCACGAGCGAAAAGACCATCGACTACAAGACGCTCACCGGCTTCACCGCCGCGGGCGAAAAAGAGCTCAAGGCCGAGATGGGCCCTGTGGGCGCGGAGGGCAGCGTCGCCATCCCCGACCTCGTCAAGGACAAGGCCAGCTACTTAGGTTACCTGACGGCCGACAACAACGGCAAGTCCGGCAAGGTCGACCTTGAAAAGTATTACACCGTCGAAAATAAGAGCGTGAACGTCAAGGACGAGCTTTTGTCCGACGTGTTCTTCATCCTCGTCCCCGAGGAGAATGTCGACGGACGTACTTACCTGACGAGACATTCCACCAATGGCTATGACCTCAACCGCGACAACTCCTTCCAGACCACGAGCGAGACGGCCAACATGCAGCAGCTCATCGGCACGTTCAACCCCATGTCGCTTGCCGAGTTCCACGGCCGCGTGCAGGCCTTCCAGTGCGAGCCCTGCGATCCCCCGCACGAGCCGAACTTTGAGTACGACCTGCTCGCCGAGCACCTCATCACCGGCGGCGAGGCGCTGGGCATCGCGGCGGTCGCCAACAACGATGGCTACAACAGCTATGTGATCCCTCAGCGCGATTACCTGAGCTACACCGGCAACGGCACCGAGACCTACTGGGAAGACCCGTGGGACGATATGTCCACGAGCTACACTCCCCAGTTTGCTATGCTGCAGGGCACCGTTGCCTATACCGTTGAGCTGCCCGCCTACAACGACGATACCGCTCAGGCGGCGCAGTACGGTATCCTCGGCAACGCCGCCTATGTTGCCGCCGAAAAGATCTCCTATCTTGAATCCCAGATCACCATCTATCAGCAGGAGCAGACCACGCTGCTGCACTCCCTGGCGCAGGACCTGACCGGCTCGTTTACCGACCGGGTGGGCGCGGCGATCGACATGGCCGTGCAGCCCATGCAGCAGAGCCTGGACCGCTTCGTGACCGCGACCACGCAGAAGCAGCTCGAGGGGCTGGACATCATCGTCAACCGCTTCGTGCGCAGCATGAACGACTCGCTGCAGGGCCAGTTTAACAACCTGGCCAAGACCATCGACGAGACCTGCCGCTGGCACAAGGACACCCAGGAGACCGTGCAGGCGACCATCGAGGGCCTCAACCGCGTCTCGCGCGACATCGTGCAGATTCAGCAGATGTCCGAGTCGCTGATTACCAAATTCGACAAGTACATGAACCGCCTGGGCGCGGCGCAGCACCAGATCGACGAGGGCTTCAGCGTGGTGTCCTCGGGCGTGAAGGACATGGAAATGGTCGCGCGCCAGCAGGCCAGCTACGTCTCCCAGATCGGCCAGATGCAGGCCGACTTCATGCGCGAGGTCAC
>OGXW01002201.1_pt1 | contig 14034 bp, 12 predicted proteins | sample 1576341 | NCBI WGS metagenome assembly OGXW01 (sample SAMEA3541592, study PRJEB24748) | human gut metagenome | biome: human gut; feature: human-associated habitat; material: faeces | place: China | collected 2012
AGTGAAGAAAAATAACGATACAAACAACAGGAGAATTTTCATGAGTGAGATGTTAGAAAAGGCTAGAAAATATGAAGCTGAACAGGGGCTGAAGATAAAAGCAGAGGATCGACCGGCTTTTCATGTGAGTCCATATGTTGGATGGATGAATGATCCAAATGGTTTTTCCTGCTATCAGGGAGAGTATCATTTGTTTTACCAGTATAATCCATATGATACACATTGGAACAGTATGCACTGGGGTCATGTGGTAAGTAAAGATCTACTTCACTGGGAATATCTTCCGGCAGCTCTGGCACCGGATGAAGATTATGATAAGATAGGATGTTTTTCAGGAAGTGCAGCAGAGCTGGACGACGGCAGACAGCTGCTGATCTATACTGCTGTAGATCAGGAGACGCTGGAAGATGGAACGGTAAGGGATATTCAGACACAGGCAGTGGCTGTTGGAGATGGAAAAGATTATAAGAAATATGAAATGAATCCGGTTCTGACAGCCAAAGATCTGCCAGAAGGTGCAAGTAAAGTGGATTTTCGGGATCCAAAGATCTGGAAAGAAAAAGATGGCTACTTTTATTGTGTGATCGGAAGCCGTCCGGCAGATGGAAGTGGACAGATTCTTCTTTACAAAAGTGCAGATGGATTTGAATGGGAATTTGTCAGTGTACTGGCAGAAAATAAAAAACGTTATGGAAAGATGTGGGAGTGTCCGGACTTTTTCGAATTAGATGGAAAACATGTTCTTCTGACAAGTCCACAGGACATGTTGCCGGAAGGACTGGAGTTCCATAATGGAAATGGGACCTTATGTATCATCGGAGAGATGGATCCGGAGACACATACCTTAAAAGAAGAGACAGTACAAAGCGTCGATTATGGAATGGATTATTATGCAATGCAGACTTTGCTTGCACCGGATGGCCGTAGAATTATGATTGCCTGGATGCAGAACTGGGATACGACTGCTCATCGTTGTAATGACTCAAAATGGTTTGCGCAAATGAGTCTGCCGAGAGAAGTGTCTGTGAAAAACGGAAGACTTTATCAGACTCCGATCAAAGAACTCGATGCAATGCGTAAAGACAGAGTTGAGTACAACGATGTAGTAATAGATAATGATGTGATCACATTAGACAAAATCGAAGGACGAACTATAGATATGGAACTTGTGATACGTCCGGAAGATAAAGAAAATGTGTATAAGAAATTTGTATTTCGTTTTGCACAAAATGAGAAGTTTTATACAGAATTAAGTTTCCGCCCGGATGAGTCTGTCCTGAAAATTGACAGAAAATTTTCAGGAACCGAACGAGCATTAGTTCATCAGAGAAGGTGTCTGGTAAATGGCGATGCCAATGAATTAAAGCTTCGTGTGATCTTGGATAGATTCAGTGCTGAAATATTTATTAATGACGGTGAGCAGGTTATGTCTGCTGTTATATTTACAGAACAAGAGGCAAAAGGAATTTCATTCTTTGCTGAAGGTGCAGCTAAAATAGATATAGTGAAATACAATCTGGTTTAGGACAAAAATTATATTGAAATTGAAGATGCATGGATAATGATAGGGGATTCCTGAAACGGGAATCCCTTTTGCATATAGGAGCATAGTATCAATGATAGAAGAAATGTCGTTTTTTGCGGCAGAATGGAGAATGCCGAAGCATTCCTGAATTAAGACTGAGCCAACTCTCTGTCTTTGCCGATAAAGAAAAGGGCAATTGTATCAGGACCGACATGACTTCCGGTGCAGAAATCATAGGAAGTGTTGATAAAATCACGTACTTTGATTTTTTCTTTTATCTTATCCATGATATAAAGAGAATCTTCGTAAGCGTCGGCATGTGCAATACCGATAATCTGTTCTTCGGGTTTTATAATATTATCACAAACCAGATTGATCAGCATATTTAATGCAGACTTACGTCCGCGGACATTTTTGTAAGTAACAATATATCCGTCTTTATCGCCTCGGAGAATAGGTTTGATCTTAAGCACATTGCCAATAGCAGCTACGCTTCCCTTGATTCGGCCGGTGCGGGAGAGATATTTAAGATCTCCTACAGTAAAGACTCCATTCATCTTGCCGACAAGGGGTTCTATAAAATTGGCGACTTCATCGACGGACATGCCTTTGTCCCGCATAATGCTGGCATAGATGGCAAGAATTCCCTGAGCAAGAGATGCGTTGAGAGAATCGATCAGTCGTATTTTGCGTCTGTTTGTGTTCTGGCTTAATAATTCTTCAGCCGCTAATCTTGCAGAATTGAAATTTCCGCTGATATTTTTACTTAAGGAAAAATACAGAACATCCTGATCAGCATTGAATGTTTCCTGAAATTTTTCTTCAAAGGTTGCTGTGCTTATCAGACCGGTCTTGATCTCACAGCCTTTACGCATGGCATCATAATATTCTTTACCTTTTTCGCGTTCTTCTTCAGGTGAAAGATCAGGGGTGTAGCAGGTAACTTCTTTTCCGGCAATCAGATTGACAAAAGAAATTACATTAATATTATATTTTTTAGCAATTACAGCCGGAAGATTGGCTGCGGAGTCAACAAAAATCTGAAACATGGTATATTTGATCCTTTCTGTGATATTCTATCTGAAACTGATACCAATGCCTACCGCACCGGGGGACGGCTGTTCTCATAATGCTCGTCTCCTAATATTGATTGATAGCTGCGAAAAGTATGATTGTAAAATGATTGTAACTATTCAGAAGGTAGTATCCCACGAGGCGTTTTGGCATGTTTTTTGCCAAAATCCCGAGACATACAAGGCAAAATGCCATCACCGAAGGTGATTTGGAATGCATTTTGACTCGTAACTGTGAGGGTACTGAACAGTTACAAATGCTTTATAGTAATGTGACAAATTGTAACACCAAATTTAAAACATTTCAATAGCCTATGCTGACCAGAATCATGTACCAAATCTTACGTGCGTTCGACCTGAATTTATGCTAAAATAAGAGAATAAATAAGAATCAGGAGCAAATAGAAATGAATCAGAAAGATTTTAAAAACAAAAATGAGATGCAGATTTTTCAGTCATATTTTAAACCACACAGGAAGCTGTTTTTGCTGGATATGGTATGTGCGCTGGCGATAGCAGTGATAGATCTGGCATTTCCGTTTATTTCCAGATGGTGTATGTATAAGCTTCTGCCGGATAATGCGTGGAGGACATTCTGGATGGTAATGATCATTGTGTTCTGTGCATATATCCTGCGCTCAGTGTTTACCTATATTATTACTTACTGGGGTCATACGTTTGGTGTGCGGATAGAGACGGATTTCCGGCATGATCTGTTTCAGCATATTCAGGAACTGAGTTATGCATATTTCGACAATGCCCGTGTGGGACAGCTGATGAGTCAGCTCACATCGGAGCTTTTTGATATTACGGAATTTGCACATCATGCGCCGGAGGATATTTTTATATCAACAGTGACGATCATCGGTGCACTGATCATTATGTTTACGATCCAGTGGAAACTGGCTCTGGTGATCACAGTGACGATCCCGATTTTTTTGCTGGTTGTGTGGAAATGCCGTTTCTCTATGCAGAATGCTTCGCGTAATGTCAAAAAAGAGATGGCCTCCATCAATACAGATTTTGAATCCGGGCTTTCCGGACTTCGTACAGCGAAGGCTTTTGCAAACGAGGAAAAGGAACTTGATAAATTTGATTCCGCGAACCTGAGTTATCGTGATTCCAAGGCAGATTTCTACAGGGCAATGGCACTTTTTAATTCGGTGATGGAATTTTTTATGTGCATTCTTTCTGTGATCGTGATCGCAGTTGGCGGTGCACTGATCATGTCAGATCAGCTGAATATCATTGATCTGATCACATTCAGCCTGTATGTCTCTACATTTGTGAATCCGGTAAGGAAGCTTTCGACAACGGTGGAACTGATTGCAAACGGAACGGCCAGTCTTCACAGATTTGTGCAGCTGATGCGTACAGAATCGGCTTTGAAGGATGATCCGGATGCAGCTGAGCTTCAGAATGTAGAGGGAAGAATTGATATTGAACATGTCGGGTTTGCCTATGAGGGAGATCAGGATGTGCTTCAGGATGTTTCTCTTCATATTAAACCAGGTGAAACGATTGCTTTTGTCGGTTCATCAGGCGGCGGCAAGACAACACTCAGCCAGCTGATCCCGAGATTTTATGATGTCACAGAGGGCAGTATTTCAATTGATGGTATGGATGTAAGAAAAGCAACACAGGAATCTCTTCATAGAAACATTGGCGTTGTACAGCAGGAGGTATTTCTTTTTGCAGACAGTATTGCAGAAAATATCCGATATGGAAAACTGGATGCAACGATGGATGAGATCATCAGAGCCGCAAAGATGGCAGAAATCTACGATGACATCATGGAGATGCCAAAAGGGTTTGATACAAATGTTGGTGAGAGAGGAGCACTCCTTTCCGGAGGACAGAAACAGAGAATTTCAATTGCACGTATTTTTCTCAAAAATCCGCCGGTGCTTATTCTTGATGAGGCAACCTCGGCTCTTGACAGTGTGACAGAGGCAAAGATTCAGGAAACTTTCGAAAAACTTGCGGTCGGAAGGACAACGATCATTATTGCTCACAGACTTTCTACAGTAAAAAATGCGGATAAGATTGTGGTGATCGAGCAGGGGCAGATCGTGGAAAAAGGAACACATGAGGAGCTGATGAGGGAGGCTAGTATCTATGCTTCTCTGGTTCATACACAGGAACTAAAAGGATAAACAATATATATAAATACAAAAATATAAAAAATTTTAAAAATCTGCTTGCATTTTCTGGAAAATATGATATTATAGTAAATGCATTACAGATGCGGGTGTAGTTCAATGGTAGAACACCAGCCTTCCAAGCTGGATACGTGGGTTCGATTCCCATCACCCGCTTTTTTGCTGCAATAAAATACTCCCTGACGCCTCAGAACCTTACTTATAAAAGGAACTGAAATGTCAGGGAGTTTTTGGTTGAAAAATTATCCTTCTATCACTTCTTTAATAGCATTGTAGAGTTCGTCATATGTTTCATATGCCGGGATCTCCGGATATTCGGATTTGATGGCATCTGTGCTCTTGAACAGGAATCCTGCCTTGCTTGCCTGGATCATGCCGAGGTCGTTGTGGCTGTCACCGCTGGCGATGGTGTCATATCCGATAGACTGCAGAGCTTTGACGGTTGTATATTTGGATTTTTCGCAGCGCATCCTGAAATCTGTGATCTCACCGTTGTCTGCGACAACAAGGGAGTTGCAGAAGATTGTCGGATAGCCGAGTTTTTTCATCAGAGGTCCTGCGAACTGGGAGAAGGTATCGCTGATGATGATTACCTGTGTCATTTCTCTGAGTTTGTCGAGAAATTCCTTTGCACCAGGAAGCGGGTCAATCCTGGAAATTGTCTCCTGAATTTCTTTCAGTCCAAGATTGTGCTCTTTTAAAATATTGAGACGGTATTTCATTAATTTATCGTAATCCGGCTCATCTCTTGTTGTTCTCTTCAGTTCCGGAATACCGGTTTCTTCTGCGAATGCGATCCAGATTTCAGGTACCAGTACGCCTTCAAGGTCTAAACAAACAATTTCCATAATAATCCTCCGTTCCGAAACGACTTTAGTATTGTAATACGGTGGCGCGTTTCTCTAAGTGTGTGCTCAGGTATTATTATAACGGAAAGATATCAAAACTTCTATATTAAATTTATTAAAACGATAAAATAAAAAAACAGTTATAATCACTATTGTATCTGAAAGTAAATCGGTGGTATGATAAACAGAAAATATCAGACAATGAGTTATCCTCATTGCATCAAAGAAAGTTGGTAATTTGAAATGAAACAGGAAAATTATATAAAAGGAATGACGATGATCATTTTGTCAGCATTTTTCTTTGCATGTATGAATGTGAGTGTGCGCCTGGCGGGAGATCTGCCATCTGTACAAAAGAGTTTTTTCCGTAATCTGGTGGCTGCTGTTTTTGCGGCAGTGATTCTGACAAAAAATCACATTGTACCAAGGGTGCAGAAGCAGTATCTGGGAATACTTTTTCTTCGATGTGCGTTTGGTACACTTGGAATACTCTGTAACTTTTATGCGATCGATCATTTGCTGGTAGCGGATGCCTCCATTCTGAATAAACTGTCTCCGTTTTTTGCCATCATTTTTTCGTTTCTGATCTTGAAGGAAAAAATCACACCGGTGCAGGGAGCCTGTGTATTCCTGGCATTTATCGGATGTCTGTTTGTTGTAAAACCAGGATTCCAGGATGCGGCACTGATCCCGGCACTTATTGGTGTCTGTGGCGGACTTGGAGCAGGAATAGCCTATACAATGGTGCGTGTGCTTGGAACACACGGGGTTAAGGGACCTCTTATTGTATTTTATTTTTCTGTGTTTTCCTGTCTGTTTGTACTGCCCTATATGATTTTTCATTATGTGCCGATGACCTGGACTCAGATCGGAACACTTCTGATGGCAGGTGCCTTTGCAGCAGGCGGGCAGTTTACGATTACGGCAGCGTATACATATGCACCGGCGGGCAAGATATCGATTTTTGATTATTCACAGATCATATTTGCAACACTTCTTGGATTTTTCCTTTTTGGAGAGATTCCGGATACATACAGTTTTATAGGATATGGACTGATCATTCTGGCGTCACTTGGAATGTTCCTTTATAACATGAAAGCAGCAGAGAAAAATTAATTCTCTGCTGCTTTTGTGTTATAAAGTCCTTATAGAAAGACATTATTGTTTTTCGCTGCGTAATTTTTCGATAAATTTCTGAAGATGTGACATTGCCAGTTTCAGATTCTCCAGAGAATAAGCATATGAAATACGGATAAAGCCTTCACCGCATTTACCGAAGGCAGAACCTGGGATGACAGCGACATGCTCCTCGCGAAGGAGTCGTTCTGCGAATTCATCAGAAGTCAGACCGAATTCTTTGATTGATGGAAAAACATAGAAAGCACCGAATGGCTCGAAGCATTCCAGGCCCATTTCTCTGAAAGCATGCATCAGATAGCGGCGTCGTCCGTTGTAGGCTTCACGCATTTCCTGAACAGCTGTCTCACCGTTTCGAAGAGCCTCAATCGCTGCATACTGACTTGTAGTCGGTGCGGACATGATACCAAACTGATGGAGTTTAGTCATCTGTTTGATGAGCTCGGCAGGTCCGCAGGCATAACCAAGACGCCATCCTGTCATGGCGAAGGTCTTGGAAAATCCGTTCAGAAGAAGCGTACGCTCCTGCATTCCGGGAAGACTTGCGATGGATACATGTGGTTCATCATAGTAGGTAAGCTCTGCATAAATCTCGTCAGATACTACAATAAGATCATTTTCGATTATAACCTGAGCAATTTCTTCGAGATCCCTGCGCGACATGATGGAGCCGGTGGGATTGTTTGGAAATGGCAGGACAAGGATCTTGGTGCGCTCCGTGATTGCAGCACGCAGGTCATCAGCGGTCAGACGGAATTCATTCTCGGCTTTGAGATCGATGAATTTCGGTACGCCGTCTGCCATAATTGCACAAGGTTCATAGGCAACGAAAGATGGCTGAGGAATCAGAACCTCATCACCAGGCTCGAGCATGGCACGCATAGAAAGGTCAATCGCCTCGCTGCCGCCTACAGTTACAAGAATCTCTGTTTTTGGATCATAGGAAACATGATATTTATTCTGTACATATTTGCTGATCTCCTGGCGGAGTTCCAGAAGACCTGCGTTTGAAGTGTAATAGGTACGGCCCTTTTCCAGGCTGTAGATTCCCTCATCGCGGATATGCCAGGGAGTATCAAAATCCGGTTCACCGACGCCGAGAGAGATAACGTCATCCATTTCGCTTACGATGTCAAAAAATTTCCTTATTCCAGATGGCTGGATGGCTGCCACCTTGTCTGCGATAAGTTTTCTCAAGGTGTCACCAGCATCCTTTCGTCTTTGATTTTCTGATCAAAGATCGTACCATGATCTTTGTATTTCTTCAGAATGAAGTGAGTAGCGGTACTTAAGACAGAGTCCAGGGTGGAAAGCTTGTCCGTTACAAACTGGGAAACTTCTTTGAGGGTTTTGCCTTCCAGAATGACCATAAGGTCATAGCCGCCGGAGATCAGGTATACGGAACGGACTTCCGGATACTTGTAAATACGCTCGGCGATGGAATCAAATCCCTGACCGCGCTGTGGTGTTACGCGTACTTCAATCAGGGCAGTGACCATCTCGGAACTGGTCTTGTCCCAGTCAATCATGGTATGGTAGCCGCAGATAATCTTTTCTTCTTCCATTTTGCGGATCTCATTTTCGACAACATCGGGTTCTGTACCAAGCAGAATGGCAATTTCTTTGGGATCCATTTTGCTGTTTTTTTCAAGATAGCTTAATATTTGTTTTCTCAAGATTATATCCTCCAAACTTAAGTCAGTAATCTGTGCCGGAATGTTTCCGGAGATTAGTTCTATCATACCACGTTTGATAAAATTTTTACAGTAAAAACAAAAGGATACGAAAAACAACAAAAGTGGATTAAAACAGTAAAGTATACAACTTAAAATGATTGATTTCCATAAAAAGGATGATATAATAAGAGAAGCGTAACTGTTCACAGAGTGAACGGTAACAGAGAAAAAGTCAGTAAATGATAAAGCTCAGGGAGGCAGAAGCAGAATGCAGATTACAAATGATATCTTATATGTAGGCGTAAATGACCACAAAGTAGATTTGTTTGAGGGTCAGTATGTTGTACCGAATGGAATGGCATACAACTCTTATGTGATCCGAGATGAGAAGATCGCAGTCATGGATACAGTAGATGCAGGATTTACGAAGGAGTGGCTGGACAATATCGCTGCAGTTCTCGGTGATGCGAAGCCGGACTATCTGGTAGTCCAGCATATGGAACCAGATCATGCGGCAAATATTGAGAACTTTATGAAAGTATATCCGGAGACAACAATTGTCGCAAACACCAAGACTTTTGGAATGATGAAGAATTTCTTCAGAGATCTGGATCTTGAGGGAAGAACCCTGGAAGTTGGAAATGGTGAGTCTCTGACACTGGGTAAGCATGTTCTTACTTTTGTATTTGCACCGATGGTACACTGGCCGGAGGTTATGGTGACTTATGACAGTACAGACAAGGTACTGTTCTCTGCTGACGGATTTGGTAAATTCGGAGCTCTTGATGTAGAAGAGGACTGGGACTGCGAGGCTCGTCGTTATTATATCGGTATTGTTGGAAAATATGGACCGCAGGTTCAGAAACTTCTCAAAGCAGCGGCAACTCTGGATATCCAGATCATCTGCCCTCTGCATGGACCAGTTCTGACTGAGAACCTGGGACATTATCTGGAGAAATATGATATCTGGTCCTCTTATAAAGTTGAGAGCGAGGGCGTTGTGATCGCATACTCATCTGTATATGGAAATACAAAGAAAGCAGTTGAAGTTCTGGCACAGAAGCTGGAAGAAAAGGGATGCCCGAAGGTTACAGTATTTGATCTTGCAAGAGATGATATGGCAGAGGCAGTAGAAGAGGCCTTCCGTTATGGAAAGCTGGTTCTTGCATCCGTTACCTACAATGCAGATATTTTCCCGTTTATGAAGTTTTATATTGACCATCTGACCGAGAGAAATTATCAGAACCGTACAATCGGTCTGATCGAGAATGGAAGCTGGGCACCGAATGCAGCAAAGATTATGGCTTCTAAATTTGAGAAGAGCAAAAATATCACATGGCTTGACACAACTGTAAAGATCATGTCTTCTTTAAGTGACGAAAATATTGAAGAACTGGATAAGATGGCAGAAGAACTCTGCAAATAAAATTATATAACAGCAACAGCCCCTGCGAGGATGGAGTCGCAGGGGCTGTTGTTGTCTGGAACGAAACGTTGCTGTGAACAGTTACAACGAAACTACAATATTTTGACTTTTTACAGAATAACTATTGACAAATATTCTCAATTATCATAGGGTTAGTTCATACGTACTGAGAAAAAATATCAATAGACACAAGAAGAAAGAAGGAAGCAGATTATGACATCATTAAGAGAACTGCCCATCGGAAAAACTGCAACAATTCGTTCCGTTGGCGGTGAAGGAGCATTAAGGCAGCACTTCCTGGATATGGGTCTGATTCCAAAGGGAGATGTGACCATGGTGAAATATGCACCGATGGGAGACCCGATGGAGCTTCGTATCCATAGTTATGAACTGACACTGCGCCTTGCAGACGCCGAAAAGATAGAGATAGAGAATATTCGGGATGAAGTGAAGCCGTATGAGGGGAAGGCTGTGCACAAGAAAGATATTACCAAAGCGATTCCTCATCCGGGCCTGGGCGAGGGCGGTAAATATCATGAAAAGGAAAATGAACATCCATTGCCGGACAGTGAACTGCTTACATTTGCTCTTGCAGGCAATCAGAATTGCGGTAAGACAACATTGTTTAACCAGCTTACAGGTTCCAGTCAGCATGTGGGAAATTTTCCGGGGGTTACTGTAGACCGAAAGGACGGGATGATCAGAGGAAGAAACAATACACTTGTTACAGATCTTCCCGGAATCTATTCGATGTCACCGTATTCCAGCGAGGAGATCGTGACGAGGAATTTTGTTCTGGATGAACATCCAAAAGGAATTATTAATATTGTAGATGCTACAAATATAGAGAGAAACCTTTATCTGACTATGCAGCTGATGGAACTTGATATTCCGATGGTGCTTGCTCTGAATATGATGGATGAGGTGAGAGAGAATGGAGGTTCCATTCTTGTCAACCGCATGGAGAAAATGCTGGGAATTCCGGTTGTACCAATTTCTGCGGCCAAGAATGAAGGAATTGACGAGCTGGTAGCGCATGCACTTCATGTTGCAAAATATCAGGAGAAGCCACAGAATATAGATTTCTGTGATGTGAATGAAGACGGTGGGGCAGTCCACAGATGTCTTCATGCGATCATGCATCTGATTGAAGACCATGCCCAGGCAGCAGAGATTCCGGTTCGCTTTGCGGCAGCGAAGCTGGCAGAGGGAGATCAGCTTATCATGGACAGTCTGAAGCTTGATCAGAATGAAAAGGAAATGCTGGAACATATTATTCAGCAGATGGAAAAAGAGAGAGGACTTGACAGGGCAGCGGCAATTGCTCATATGCGTTTTGATTTCATTGAAAGAGTCTGTGATGAAACTGTCGTGAAACCAAAAGAAAGTAAGGAACATCTTCGCAGTGTAAAGATTGACAGGATCCTTACAGGAAAATATACAGCAATCCCATGCTTTGTCGGAATTATGGGACTTGTATTCTTCCTTACCTTCAGTGTGATCGGCGCATTTTTCCAAAACCTGCTGGAGATGGGAATTACAGCACTCGGAAATTTTGTTGATAACTGGATGACAGCGGCCGGAGTGAATGACGTACTGCATTCACTGGTAATCGACGGAGTGTTTAATGGTGTGGGAAGTGTGCTGAGTTTCCTTCCGGTCATCGTGACCTTGTTTTTCTTTCTGTCCTTGTTGGAAGACAGTGGATATATGGCGCGAGTTGCATTTGTGATGGACAAACTGCTTCGCAAAATCGGGCTTTCCGGTAGAAGTATTGTGCCGATGCTGGTAGGATTTGGCTGTACTGTACCAGGTGTTATGGCAAGTCGTACACTTCCGTCAGAGAGAGACCGTAAGATGACAATTATGCTGACACCGTTTATGAGCTGCTCTGCGAAGCTTCCTATTTACGCATTTTTTGCAGCTGCATTTTTCCCGGGTCATGGTGCCATCGTGATGATCGCCTTATATTTTGGTGGAATCATAATGGGAATTCTGATAGCACTTCTGATGAGAAAAACTTTATTCAGTGGCGAGGCAGTTCCGTTTGTTATGGAGCTTCCAAACTACCGTATGCCGGGAGTAAAGAACGTAGGTCACCTGCTCTGGGATAAGGCAAAGGACTTCCTGCAGAGGGCATTTACAGTTATTTTTATAGCTACACTTGTTATCTGGTTTTTGCAGACTTTTAACACACATCTGAGTATTGTGACAGATTCGAAAGACAGTATTCTTGCTATGCTGGCAAGTGTTGTGGCACCGATATTCAAGCCGATGGGATTTGGTGACTGGAGGATTTCAACAGCACTGATCACAGGATTTATGGCAAAGGAAAGTGTCGTTTCCACCTTGTCTATTCTGTTTGGAAATACAGCAGTACTGCTGGATAGCATTACACCACTTTCGGCAGCGAGTCTTTTGGCTTTTTGTCTGCTATATACACCGTGTGTGGCAGCTATTGCTTCTATCAAGAGAGAACTTGGCAGTAAATGGGCGGCAGGTGTTGTGATCGGACAATGCGTGATCGCATGGCTGGCAGCATTGGTGGTTTATCTTGTGGGAGGATTGATTTTCTAACAGACAGTAGTTGTTTATCTTTGGAAACATTATTTCCGACAACGGCTGACATTTAGAGCGAGCCCCATTTCACCGAGCAGGAAGACGATGGAAGTGCCACCGTAGCTTATAAAGGGCAGGGTGATTCCGGTGTTGGGTATTGTGTTGGTGACAACAGCGATATTCAGTATGACCTGGATTGCCAGATGTCCCATGATCCCGGCAGACAGAAGGGCTCCGGAAAGATCTGTGCTGTGCATGGAGATGACACAGAGCCTCCAGAGCAGCAGACCAAAAATAAATAGCAGAAGAGTGGCTCCGATGAGTCCGAATTCTTCGCAGATAATAGAATAGATCATGTCATTCTGGGCTTCGGGTACGAAGCCCAGTTTTTGTATACTGTTTCCCAGTCCCCGTCCAAGAAATCTGCCGCTTCCGATTGCATAGAGTCCCTGGATGGTCTGAAATCCTTTTTCATATTTTTCCGGGTTTCTCCAGATTGCCAGACGCTCAAGACGATAGCTTTCGGCAGCCAGAAAAATGGTGATGAATCCAATGCCGGTACTGCCAAGAGCAAGGAACTGGAGATAATGAGGTGAGGAAACAAATATCAGAATAACACCGATTCCAAGAATGATGATTGCTGTACTTAGGTTATTGGATCCAACCAGACCGACGATAGGAAGAAGCGTAAACATAGTCCTGAACATAAACCAGAAACCGTCGGTCTTTTTACGGGAATTGTCAATCTGCCAGGTCAGAAAAAGAACAACGGCTACTTTGGCAAATTCCGATGGCTGGAAAGATAGCGGACCAAGGTTCAGCCATCGTTTTGAGCCGTTGATCTCCTGTCCGAAGAGAAGTACTGCGGTCGATAAGAGTATGGACAGAAAATATGCAGCAGGGGCAAGGCGTACAAAGAAATGATAATTTATATTTGAGACAAAATACATAACACCGAGTCCAAGAGCAGATGCAAAAAGTTGTTTTTTAAAATAATAGGCAGAGTCATGAAAACGGACTCTGCCATTGTATTCACTTGCACTGAAAAGAATAACAAGGCCCAAAACAGTAAGAAGCACTACCAGTGTCAGCAGGGTCATATCTGCCTGGAAAGAAGATTTTTCTCTGTTTTTTGACATGGCAGACTCCGAGATGGATTTTATTTAAAGTTATGGAAAAAATACAAAAAATATGCCTGCGGGATTACCGCAGGCTTTTTAGATAGATTTTCTGTTCTGGTGAGATCCGGTAGCTTTCAACGGCTTTTTGAATCGTTTTTCTGTGTACCCATTCTGAGAGTCGTCGTTCTTCCAGATATGGAATTGTTGCAGTCCATTGCTTTGCAAGAGCTGTTGCCAGATACCAGGCAATCATCATATTTACATAATATTCCTCTGAGGTTATATTGGCTGCCATTTCAAGATATTCCGGCTGAAAAGCATCATCCAGATAAAGTCTCATCAGCATACCGATTCCGTATCTAACAGTGTAAGTTTCACCAGATACGATCCAGTTCTGTATTTCCGACAGAAGTTCTCCGAGATGTTTTGCAAAACATTTCGGAGCAGGAAAATTGGTGTGCTACCCGTCAAGTAGACAAATTAAATAACGAAAATTTTTTCTTCCCC